>JGI858J16261_1000058_pt1 | contig 13203 bp, 9 predicted proteins | sample TiedelARG03_113m_FD_16261 | JGI IMG/M metagenome (IMG submission 16261) | reverse complement strand
GGCATCAATCGCCAGACGGCACGTACTGGACTTGAGCTTATCGAAACAATGGAGTCCGAACAGCAGCTGAGCGTTGAACAGAGTTGCCTGATACCCGGTATGGACAATCGGACGATTCTTAAGGTACTTCCACTCATCAGCTCTCTGTCTCAGCAGAATGCGATGAACAGCAAGGGCTTGTTCGGCCTTGAAAAAACAACGCCTGAACAGGCTCTGGACTGGCTCCGACACTATTTCAGCCTGCCTCAAAAGAGTGCTGAAACAACATATTATGAACTCAGCAAAGAACGGCAGGCGATGCTGTTGACCTCTTTTGCCGCGGCCTGCGGCCTCAGATTACCATATTCGCGAAATCAACGATCTGCATGCGGTAACCAGCGGCTACGGTACGGAAATCAGTACCGGAGCGCTTGCCGCAGGCGGTACGGAAATGGTCCTGAAACATTTCTTAGCGCTGCACCCGAAAGCCCAGAACCGTTACAACAAAGCTCTGCAGAACTCCTTTAAGAGCGGAACAACTTACGAGGCAATTTCAGTTTTAAAGCAAGCAACCGCTCTGGCACGCACCCTCACTGCCAAGGATCTCAGCTCAGCCAATATCTATATCCTCCTGTCACGTGGCAGTGAGCTGTACGATTCTTCTTTTCGCAATATCCTGGTCCCTGTGCTGCTGTCCCGAATAAACAACCGATTTAACTCAAATCTTTTGAAATTTCTGGAAAGAACTGATCCTGACAACGGTTATGTCTCTGATTTCATAATCAGCTGCGCCCAGAAAGGTAAACTGACGACATTTTTCCCCAATGACAGTGGTGAACAGCGAAAAATTCTGGACCTGATGGCCAAGTCGGCATTTCGTGACGAACAGAGCCTGATTTTGTTTTCGGCCACCTTCGCAACCCTGCTGCAAAAACTTGAACCGGCGGCCAGAACCTACCTGATACAGAAGATGGTCTCTACTATCGATCAGGCCGATTCAATTTTTTCGCTTCAGCTTCGAGTAATCCTGCAGTTTTATTTCGACAAACATCCGGAACTTCTTTCGACAACCGATGTAGAGATCATAACCAAATTGGTGAACCGATACGGTAGGGTTGACCTCGCGGTCTATACCGCCACCGATTTCAGCCGCTGGAAATCTGACGGCCGTCTCAGCAGCCTGTCCATTTTCCAGCAGGACGACGATGGAAAAATCTCCTATCTTTCCAATAGCAGAAATCTTCTTAAAAATGGCTATAAACCAAGAGCGGCGGAAACAATCAGCCTGCTTGAGAAAAACAGTCCAATAAGAAAAGAAGCAGAACGCTTGATAGCACGGGGGCAGGTTTCAGCTTTGTATAAACTTTCTGTGGACACACCACTGATCGTTGAATACCATAAAACTGTCAACGGTTTCGAACTCAGCCATGCGGTCGCCGTGTATCATAATAAGGATACACAGCGCAGGCTGCTGAAGAAGTATCTTACCAGTGGAATGGAAATGTTTGCCCAGCGCGGTCACTCTTATTGGCGCGAAGGCCAGCTTTTGGAGCCAATGCGGCAATTACTCAAATCAAAAGAGATCACCCACAGCACCATACCCGATATTAATCGTTTCATGAGTATTGGCTCCTGCGGAGGTATCAGGATTTATTCTGAAATAAACCGTCTTTTCAACAACTCTGTAGATATCTTCGCCACCGTCGGAACCGGAAAGGCCATTGTAAATGACCCCTATAATCAAAAACTGTTTGAAATCATCGCAACTTCCAATGACACCTTAACCTGGGAGGAAGTTGCAGGCCGGTTAACCCAGATATTTGCCGATGGTCGCGGCAGCGACTATCTACAGCCTGGTTCATTACCAGCGATCCTGCACAAGATGATGGATGTCGGGAGTCTGAACTGATGGCCCTTCACAAACGAACTCAGCTGAGCCCTCTGTTAGAAGCCATTTCAGGCGGTGAACGCAAGCAGATCTATCTCTTCTTCGGCGAGCGCTTTCTCTGTCAGCAGGCCGTGCAACAGATTGAGGCGGCCCTTTTTACCCATGCCTCCGGATCGGTGCATACTCTTGACGGAGCTGCAGAAGATCCTAACAAATTGCTCTCACGGATTCTCAGTTTCACGCTTCTTCCGGGTTTGCAGGTCTATCGAGTGGTTGACACCAACTTGTTTCACTCCCGTCAGGTAGCCGAGCAGATCTGGGATAAAGCCTGTAAATCGCTAAAAAACAACAAATCCGATGCTGCTGCCCGGCACTTGGCAAATCTGCTCCACCTCGGTTCTATAAAAGTTACTGATGGCAAGACTTTTTCTGATATTGCAACCGACCAGTGGCAGAAACTTTTCGGTTTTGCCCATCCGGGCCAAAATCTTGACTGGGCTGACCGCCTGGTCAGCACGATACGCGTACCTCTGTCTACCTCCGATGATCCAGTCAATAAACTTATAGCGGCCATCGCCCAAGGCTTTCCCCAAGAAAATGTCCTTATACTCAGCGCCGAACAGGTCGATAAAAGAAAAAAGCTTTTTACCCATATCAAAAAACATGGCGAAATCATTGACTGCTCAGTTATAGAAGGAGCCTCAAAAGCCGCCGTTACCCAGCAAAAAGAAGTAGTTAGGGAGATGGTCCGAACCACCCTGGAAAAATTAAATAAAACCATCGAACCGAAGGCTCTGGAAATACTTTTTGAGCGGATCGGCTTTCATCCGGTTGGTGCAGTAATGGAAGTTGAAAAACTGGCGCTCTATGTTGATCAGCGTCCACGCATCACCTCCAGTGATCTCGAACAGATGGTGGGTCGCACCAGAGAAGATGCAATTTTTGAGTTAACTGAAGCGTTGGGAAACAAAAACAGTAGCCGGACCATGACCGTTCTCGATCATTTGCTGACAAACTCAATCCATGGCCTGGCGATTGTCGCTTCCCTGCGAAATTATCTGCGCAGGCTGCTCATATACAAATCCATGCAGAACCAGCCCACCCCGGTCTGGACGAATCGCATGACGAGTAATGAATTTCAAAATGATTATCTGCCAGCAATAAAAGAGACCGGAGCCTGGCCGGATCTTCTCAAAGGACACCCGTACGCCCTGTATATGGGATTCTCCAAGGCTTCAGAGTTTTCTTCAGAAACCTTGGAACAATCACTTACGCTTTTGCTGGATGCAGAATTCAAGCTCAAGGGAGGAGCGGTCTCCAGCCGCCTTGTTCTTGAGGATTTACTGCTATCATTGCTTACCGAAGACGAGAAGATTTAAGCCTGATGGATAAAACTGTGCAAACCGGTAATTGAAAACCCTCCAATCGGGATTATTGTTATCCCAAAGAAGAGTATAACGTAATAACCACTTCAGAAAAACTGTGAGAGATGGGAGAAAAAAACGGAGAACTTCAGGGATCAATTCTCACTGAAGATGTGATCGAGACCAAGGAGCCGCCGCGATACAAGGTGCTGCTTCACAACGATGATTATACGACCATGGAATTTGTTGTCTCGATTCTGCAAAACATTTTTCACAGATCAAAACAGGACGCCACCAAAATTATGCTGAACGTCCATAATGACGGGGTCGGGATCGCCGGAGTCTACTCGCGGGAGATCTGCGAAACCAAAATAGCCATTGTCCACGAACTGGCGAAAAAGAACGAATATCCACTGCGCTGCACTCTGGAAAAAGAATAGCACCAACAAATATGTGAGCACTATGTTGAGCAAAACACTTGAAGCATCTCTGATCAAGGCAATTAAAGAAGCAAAAATTCAAAATCATGAATTCGTCACCATAGAGCATATGCTCTACGGGCTTCTTCACGATGAGCTGGCCACCTATATCATCAGAGAGTGTGGTGGGTCCGTCAAGTCATTAAAGGAACGGCTTGAATCGTTTTTAACCCGTGAAATCCCAACCGTTTCTGCCGATATCGGAAGCGACCCGACCCAAACCATTGCCTTTAACCGGGTTTTGCAACGGGCGGTTGCCCACGTTCAGAGTTGCGGTAAAAAGGAAGTCGACTCAGGAGATGTGCTGGTAGCCATCTTTTCAGAGACCGAATCTCATGCCGTATATTTCCTCGGTTCAATCGGGGTTGGTAGAATGGAGGTGGTCAACCTTGTTTCCCATGAATTGCCCGAGGGATTGCAGCAGGAGCCGCTGCCGCATCCTCCGCCCGACTCCGGTAGTCAATCAACCAAAGACGGCAAGGAAGATAAAGCCCTGAGCGATTTTACGGTGAATTATACCGTTCTGGCGGAAGAAGGAAAGATTGATCCGCTGATCGGTAGACATGAAGAAGTCAGCCGGATGATGCAGGTCCTCTGCCGTCGGAAAAAAAATAACCCGCTGCTGGTTGGCGAACCGGGAGTTGGCAAAACAGCAATGGCGGAAGGCCTGGCATTGCGAATCCACGAGGACAAAGTTGCTCGCAAGAATGGAGAAAAAGCCACAGTTCCAGAGTTACTCCAGGATGTTGAAATCTACCAGCTCGACATGGGCACCCTGGTCGCCGGAACAAAATATCGAGGTGATTTCGAAAAACGAATTAAAAGCGTGGTGTCCGCCATTGAAAAAAAGGATAATGCCATCCTCTTTATCGATGAGATGCATACCATAGTCGGTGCAGGCGCCACCAGCGGCGGATCGATGGATGCCTCAAACCTGCTCAAGCCGGCACTTCAATCGGGAATTCTGCGCTGTATTGGTTCCACCACTTACGAAGAGTATAAAAATCAGATCGAAAAGGATCGAGCCCTTTCCAGAAGATTTCAGAAAATCGACATCGAGGAGCCGACTGTCCCTGATACCTGTAAGATACTCGCAGGCCTTCAGCCCCGCTATGAAGAACACCATCAGATTCGCTATTCCAAAGCAGCAGTCCGGGCAATGGCTGAATTGTCTGATCGTTATATCAATGAGCGTTTTCTGCCGGATAAAGCAATCGATATCATGGATGAGGTGGGATCACTGTTTAGGCTGGAAGGTCGGCAGAATTCGGTGGTCAAGATAAACGACATCGAACGGGTCGTCTCTTCCATTGCCCGAATTCCAGCCCGGACCAGGAAAGGTACCGACCTGGAATCACTCAAGGGGCTAGAAACCCGAATGAAAGCAGTGATTTTCGGTCAGGATACTGCCTTGAAAACTATCATCCAGGCGGTAAAACGCTCCAGAGCCGGACTGGGGAATCCCGATTCACCTATGGGCAGTTTTCTCTTTGCCGGGCCGACCGGCGTGGGCAAAACGGAAGTAGCCAGACAGCTCTCCCAATGCCTGAGTGTTCATTTCGAACGATTCGATATGAGCGAATACATGGAGAAACATGCCGTTGCCCGGCTCATTGGTGCTCCCCCAGGATATGTCGGCTTTGACCAGGGCGGCCTGCTCACCGAGGCGATCCGCAAACATCCCTACTCGGTACTGCTGCTCGACGAAATCGAAAAAGCGCATATGGATATTTACTCCATTCTGCTTCAGGTTATGGACCACTCCACACTTACCGACAATACCGGCAGAAAAGCAGACTTCAGAAATGTAATCATCATCATGACAACCAACGCCGGGGCACGGGAGATGGCGGCCAACACCATCGGCTTTGTCGGTGATAAGAAAGGAAAAAGTGATAAAGCTGTGGAGAAGCTCTTCTCCCCGGAATTCAGAAACAGGCTTGACTCGATTGTCACCTTTGGTTCACTCAGTTCTGATTCAATGAAACGGGTAGTCGATAAACTCATTGCCGAACTTGAGGAACAGCTTTCAGAGAAGAAAGTAAAGATAGCATTGACAGAGAAAGCCAGGGAATGGCTGGCAGAAAAGGGCTATGATCCTGATTTTGGTGCCCGACCACTCAGGCGGCTTATTATGAACGAAATCGGTGATGTGCTCTCCGAAGAAATTCTCTTTGGGAACCTGACCCGCGGCGGTCGTGTCGATATCGGTGTAAAATCAGATGCGCTTACTTTTTCCTATCAGGGGTGATGCACAAATCTCACGGTTACATTCAGGAAATTGCATCTGGCGGAACCAGAAAGGGTGCATGATTTGAACCAAATACCGGAGGATTTCTTCGATCTATTTCCCTGATACACGGGTCTTTTCGGAACTGTTTGTCTAAAAAGTTTCGGACTGTTTTACGGTCCCAGCCATGAGGGTGGATGAAATCGCAATAGAGCGACAGATCCCCATCTGTAAATCGATCAACGACGCCATCTGCTTCGGGACCACAGATTGGCATATTAAAGATAGCCAGATTGAAAAATGTAATCGACTCAGATTGTCTTTTTACAAAATCAAGGGTCTTCAGGGCGTCGCTTTCGGTTTCGGCAGGAGTGCCGAACAATAGATAGATGTAGGTGGCAATCCCTGCACGGCGAAGATTGTCCAAAACAATTTCCACCCGATCCAGCCTGATTCCTTTATGCAGTCGATCCAATACCTGTTGTGATCCCGATTCAAGCCCCAGCTTGAGCATGACGCAGCCCGATTTTTTCAAGCTCAGGCAAAAATCTAAACTTTCCAGATCTTTTTCAAAACGGCAGAAGCCATACCAGGGAACCGCCGGCGGCGAATCAATCAAAGCTTTCAACAGGGCGGGGCTGATCGCGTTATCCAGTAAGTGAAGCAGCACCGGGTTATAGGCGCTGATCAATGTTTTGAGTTCAGTAATTGCTTCGGATACGGGTTTTGCTACATAGGCAGTATCCTCAGCATGATCAGGGCAGAATCTGCACTTTTTCCAATAACAGCCTGCAGAAGCACTATAGGGTAGAATCAACCCAGGGCTCAGATAGTGCTGGAGATGAAAATCATCATAATTAAAGGTGCCGAGTATCGTCGCTCTCTCTTTTCCATACAGGTGTAATAACTCCGACTCACCTGCTCCCTTGATGCAATGATCGATCAGTCCCCGGAATGGTTCGTTCCAGTTTGGGCTGTTCATCCATGAGGTCAGCAACCCTCCTCCGGCTATGGTCTGCACTTCAGGATATCGCTTTCTGATAAATCCCAGGATTGCAAAACCGGTTAATGCCTGGCTCAAATAAGAGAAGGACACACCAATGCTGCCGGGATTGTATTGCTGAATCATTGTCTCAAGGCGACGGCTGAAAAAAGGATAGAAGACGTTCGATTCAGGGCAACGGGCAGATTGCAGCAGATCACCACTGGAAAGTGGTGACTGTGTCCGTTCGTTAAAATTGGCAAAACTGATATCACAATCAGACGTATCACCAATAACGGTTAAGATACGTCCAAGATCGCTTATTGCCCGCTGGTAACGATCCGGCGACTGATACAAAGATAATGATCTCAGATCATCAAGATATCTGTCTTTATGCTTCAGTGCCCGTCTGCTCCAGGTATCCACCGGGCTCAATTGCTGATCAAATTGATCAAGCAAACATTCCTGGCTCAGATCAACCAGTGTGCAGTCAATCCCGTTTGCTATTAGAGCTCCGGCAAGCCTGGCAATTCCTGCCGGAGGTTCACACGGTTTGGCCACGGGTGGATTAATAAGAAGCACTGAGCAAGGTGAAGATGAAGTCAAAGGGCGTATGATAGTAAGGATTATCCAAATGAGTTATTGTTCAGGCAGACCAAAATGTGTAAGCGCTTCAGAATCATTGGGTCTTGTGGTCTCATGGTCACAGTTCTGAAACCTTACCAGCAACAAAGAGGATCTTCAAGATCTGTACGCACTTTGCACTTTGCAAGAGTTATCGTCTATTGTATGAATATTGACTAAAATCTAATTCAGCAAAGGAGAGCGATTATGAGTGATTGTCTGTTCTGTAAAATCGTTGCTGGCGACATTCCCGCCGATAAGCTCTATGAAGATGATGATGTTTTTGCTTTCAGGGACATTTCTCCCCAGGCGCCAACCCATTTTTTGGTTATTCCCAAAAAACACCTCAGTGATCTCTCGGCGGTGGATGAAGATCACGAAAAACTCATTGGCAAACTCGTCCGCATTGGCGCCGAACTTGCAGCTCAAGAAGGTCTTGACGGTGGATACCGGGTGATATTTAACAACGGTCCAGATGGCGGCCAGATCGTCTATCATGTTCACATGCATATTCTTGGCGGCAGACAATTGAGAGGACCTCTGGGTTGATCCGGTTGATTTAGCTCATTTAATAACATGATAAGCCTAAACGGACCGCCATCGTGAGGACAAGCGATTCACCTGAATGAACCTTTCAGAAAAACTACTGCTTTCTCTGAGCTCACCGCCATACGATCAACTCCAACCGATTCTCTGGGCCAGCCTCGGAGCACTCGTCTGCTTTGTTGTCATGGCCTGGATCGGCGGCAGGCGAAAAAAACGCTACCAGAACTTGCTCATACGTTACACTGCACTCCAGGAAAAGGGTGTGCAGGAAGAGCAGTATCAAAACGAAAAAATCGCCTTGCTGGAAAATGCCGGAAGCTTGATGCGGCATGAGTTTAAAAACCTTGCCCAGGAAATATTTGACGAAAAGACCAGGATTCTAACCCGCCAAAACAGCGAGAAAATAGACGTTCTGCTCAAACCGTATCAGGAGCAGTTGTCTGCGTTCCGCCAGAGACTTGAAACCATTTTTCTGGAGGAAACCAGAGACCACTCTTCGTTGAAACAGGAACTGCTCAACCTGCGGGAGCTCAACCAACGCATCAATGAAGAAGCCGTCAATCTGACCCGAGCCATATCCGGAGACAACAAGCAGCAGGGAACCTGGGGAGAAATCGTTCTTGAACGTCTGCTGGAGCAATCGGGTCTGCGTAACGGTCATGAATATGAGACTCAGACTGGGCTGCGTGATGGCGACAACCGATTGTTTAAGCCGGACGTTGTCATTCATCTGCCGGACGAAAAGGATATTGTCGTTGATTCTAAAGTGTCACTGACCGGCTGGTCCCGATTCGTCGGGGCGGAAAATGAAGAGCAGCGCAGCCAGGCCATGGCTGAACACGTCAGATCTCTGCGGACTCACCTGAGATCTTTAAGCAGCAAAGATTATAGTTCGCTTAAAGGTTTACGCTCCCTTGATTTTGTGTTGATGTTCATTCCGATCGACGGAGCCTTCTCCGCAGCGGTCGAGAGCGAGGAAAAGCTGATTGACGAGATGTACTCGCAAAAGGTGATTATAGTCACACCAACCACACTGCTTGCCACATTAAGGATGATCGAGTATTTCTGGCAGAATGAGCATCAGAGCCGTAACGCTGTCGAAATCGCAGAACGAGCTTCATCTTTGTACGACAAGTTACGAGGATTTCTCACCGATATGGAAAAGCTTGGATTACAACTCGACAATTGCAAAGACACCTATGACAAAGCGATAAATAAGCTCAGCCAGGGGAGAGGCAATCTCATTTCACAGGCTGCTAAGTTTCCTGAACTCGGTATAAAAGTAAAAGAGAAAATAAATCAAAATCTAGTCGACCGTGTGAACTGACCGCTGTCTATAATACGCTGAGAACGAATAGACACATTTACTAATACTCAATACATACTCAATATTACAGCCATGCTTCTACGATTTCTATCTTTGTCCCTCGTGATTCAACTATTTTTAGGACTGTCTGCCACCGCTGCACAAGAAACGGAACTGCCCTCAGAAATAGATGAGATTAAAATTATTGGTAATAGAAAATTTACCGGTGACTATGACCAGATGGTCAAAGATAGGGTGATCAGAGTATTAATGCCATATTCTAAAACGTTCTTCTTCTTCGATGGGGCTGAACCTAAAGGCGCCAGCTATGAAGGGGTAAAAGCTTTCGAGAAGTATCTCAACGAGAAACTGAAGACAAAACACCTGAAACTTCATGTATTTGTGATTCCAACTGAACGCAGCAAACTCATTTCAGGTCTTGTTGAAGGAAGAGGAGATCTGGCTGTCGGCAATCTGACCATCACCGAACAGAGACTCACTGAAATTGCATTCTCCGATCCCGTCGCCAGCGGTATCAATGAAATACTGGTTTCTGGAGCTGATAGTAAAACATTCAATTCAATTTTTGATCTCGCCGGCAAAAAGATCCATGTCCGAAAATCAAGCAGCTATTACGAAAGCCTGGTCAAACTAAATGAGACACTGCGTTCACTGAAAAAGAAAGAAGTAATCATCGCCGAAGCAGACGATCATCTGGAGGATGAAGACCTTCTGGAAATGGTCAATGCCGGCCTTATTAAATATATTGTTATCGATAGCCATAAAGGAAATTTCTGGGCCCAGATATTTGATAAAATCAAACTGCATCCGGAAATCAAGCTTCGGACTGAAGGACGGATCGGCTGGGCCATGAGAAAAAACAACCCCAAGCTCAAAGCGGTCGTCAATGAATATGTCCGCGGCCATAAACAGGGCACCCTGCTCGGCAACATGCTCATTAACCGCTATTTTACAGATGCCTCTTACATAAGTGATTCGGTGTATAAAGAAGATCTGCAGCGTTTCAAACTCACGGTGAAATTATTTGAAAAGTACGGAAAAGAGTATGCCTTCGACCACCTGCTGCTCGCCGCACTTGCCTACCAGGAATCAAGGCTGAACCAGAATCTGAAAAGCCATGCCGGGGCGGTCGGTGTCATGCAGATTCTCCCCTCCACGGCAAAAGATAAAAATGTTAACATTCCCAATATTCACGAGTTAGATGCTAACATCCATGCCGGCACTAAATATCTGCGTTTCATGACTGATAATTATTTCGCCAGTGATCCGGACATCAACCAACTGAATCGGGCGCTCTTTGCCTTCGCCTCGTATAACGCCGGCCCGGCCAAAGTTGCGCGATTGCGCAAAGAAGCAAAAGAGATGGGGCTCAACCCCAATGAGTGGTTCGGAAATGTTGAAGTAGTAGCCGCCAAGCGTATTGGTCGGGAAACAGTGCAATATGTCAGCAACATTGTTAAGTACTATGTGTCATATAAACTGCTGGAAGAAAAATTTATGGACAACGCGGATGGCCCGGTACACCTTTCGGGGTCTTCTAAAAAAAGGAAAAAAACAAAGTAAACCAGGAGAGACAGGTGCCGCTTCATCACCAGTTTATTGATGTCGCCAAACGATTCGGCGATAAATTGGCCATTGACGATTTCACCACCAACAGAAAGCTGACCTACAGCAGGGCTCTGCTCGCCTCAATTCTGTTGTCTTCCATCATCAAAAAGTATGATCGCGGCTTTATCGGCATCATGCTGCCCACTTCAGCCGGCTGTATCCTGACAAAAATTGGTGCGCTGATGAGCGGGCGAACCCCGGTCATGATCAATTATTCGACCGGTGCCGATATAAATGCCAAATACGCCCAGAAAAAGTGTGGTTTTCGCACCATTATCACGTCAAAGGCACTGCTCGAAAAAATCGAATGTCCCTATGTGGAGGGAATGATCTACATAGAAGACATTATGGAATCAATCTCCACCGTTAAAAAAATAAAGGCTGCCGTGATTTCAAAACTTCCGGCGGCAATGATCAAAACAATGGTTCACGGGGCAAAAGATGACGATATCGCGGTAATTTTATTCACCAGCGGCAGTGAGAAAGATCCTAAAGCTGTGCAACTCTCCCACAGAAATATCCTGGCCAACGTTGAATCCTGTTCAGAGTGTTTCGCCTTTAATTCAGACGATATTTTTCTTTCCACCCTGCCGTATTTTCATGTATTCGGCCTGACTGTAAATTTCTGGATACCGATGTATCATGGAGCCAAGATCCTGACCTATGCCAACCCGCTTGAATATAGAAAAATCTGTGAGATTGCCCGAGATCATAAAGCCACCTTGCTGGTCGGTACCCCGGCCTTTTACTGGGGATACTTGCGAAAATCTGAACAAGGAGATTTTGATTCACTTCGCATAGCTCTGGTCGGCGCAGATAAGTGCCCTGAATCACTACGCGATGCTTACCAGGAAAAACATAATCAGCCGCTCTATGAAGGCTATGGTGCCACTGAATGCTCGCCGGTTATATCCACTAATATTCCGGAAAACAACCTTCCCGGAAGTGTTGGGAAACCGATTCCCGGTGTTCAGGTACGCATTGAAAATTACGAAACCGGAGAAGAGTGCGGCCCGGGTGAAGATGGGAGAATCCTCGTCAAGGGCGAGAACGTAATGATGGGGTACTACGACGATTTTGAACAGACGTCTCTGCATATCCGTCGAGGCTGGTATGATACCGGTGATATGGGAAATCTTGATGAAGACGGCTACCTCTGGCATGTCGGCCGGGTCAAGCGATTTGTCAAGATTGGCGGAGAAATGGTCTCATTGGTAAAAATTGAATCGATACTGGAAAAAATTCTTCCCGATGAAGTCCAGTGCTGTGTTGTGGAGATCCCCGATTCCACGAAAGGCGCTAGGATCATTGCAGTAATCACCGAAAAGGTAGAAAACAAACCACTTCTTAAACAAATGGCCGAGCAATTGCCTAAAATTGCATTACCAAAGCAATTTCTGGTTATCGAAGATCTTCCGAAAATGGGGAGCGGCAAAATCGATTTCCGTCACCTTACCGAGATGGTAAAGGAGATGCACGCGGATACTCGAAAGAAATAGCAGGGCCTGGAAGGTTTGAATCTATATAAGCGTTCAGACCAGAAACCGTCATCTCCCAATCTGGACATTATTCAGTTTTTATATCTGAGAGTCTCCNCACTGGTGGAATGGTATGAAGGACGTTTGAACCAGTTCAACTCTCAGCCCCTATCAGCATTGAGATGAAACAATCCTCGCCGCTTCAAATAAAAAATATCCGCCTGTTCATTGCGTTCCGGGTATTTTTTAACGCTCGTTTTTACTACCCTGTTTTCACGATTATTTTCCTCGATTACGGCCTGACCATTGAACAGTTTTCGATTTTAAACACTGTCTGGGCCCTCACAATTGTCTGCTCAGAAGTTCCCTCTGGAGCGCTTGCCGACCTGCTTGGCCGCAAGCGGTTGCTGGTGATCACCCCGATTCTGATGATCCTCGAGCTGGGTGTCATCGCTTTTGTTCCCATCACCAATATGACTATTGTCTTTTGGGCTTTTTTGCTCAACCGGATACTCAGCGGTTTGGCCGAAGCCATGGCCAGCGGGGCCGATGAAGCGATTGCCTATGATTCCCTGGTTGAAGAGGGAAACCCTGAGCACTGGCCAAAAGTACTCAGCATACAAATGCGTGTTAAAGCCCTGGCCGCTTTTATTTCTGCAACAATCGGAGCATTGGTTTACGATCCGGATGTNGTCAAT
>JGI858J16261_1000057_pt1 | contig 13250 bp, 6 predicted proteins | sample TiedelARG03_113m_FD_16261 | JGI IMG/M metagenome (IMG submission 16261) | reverse complement strand
TGGGAGCAGGGAGCAAGCGTGATTGAATTCCCTTAAGCATAAAATTGGGAGTCTCAACTATCTTACATTGTAATCAGGGATACAATGGGAAAATGAGAGGCTCAGAACTCTCATAATTTCAATAGAGAGCATGAAAAAAGGTAAAACTTTGGATGGGAGTCTCAAAGGGAGCAAGCGTGATTGAATTCCCTTAAGCATAAAATTGGGAGTCTCAACTATCTTAATCAGGGATACAATGGGAAAATGGGAGGCTCAGAACTCTCACAATTACAATAGAGACCCTGAACTAGTTGCATGCTTCAATCATTTGTATATATTTTCCTCTTGAGAGACCCATACTCTCAAACTACCTTAAATCTAATTTGCATATGAAACACTCAGTTGAGAGGCACATGGCTCCAAAACTAGTTGCACGATTCAGTCATTTGTATATATTTTCCACTTGAGAGGGCCCACACTCTCAAACCACCTTAAATCTAATTTGCATATGAAACACTCAGCTGAGAGGCACATGTCTCCAAAACTTGTTAGCACGTTTCAGTCATTTGTATGTATTTTCCACTTGAGAGGACCATACTATCAAACTACCTTAAAACTAATTTGCATATGAAACACCCACTTGAGAGGCACACACTCCCAAAGTAATTGTTTACTTTTACTTTTACTTAAAAATCAATTTAAACATGGATAAAGCACTTGAGAGGCTAGAAGGGAGACTTTTCAATTGTTTAGTGAATGAACCCTATGGTATAAATTAAATCAAAGAATCATACCTTCCCATGAGAAAAAAAATATGGAAACTAGCCACAGACGTTTTCTAACAGAACATTTAGTCATCATTTCTTCTCAAAGCCATAAAGTAATTCCAGAATACTTAACATATTTACTTTCGAAGAGACTCCTGAGTGTTTCTACATTGAATGATATATTATGCAAGACTACTGAAACTGCTCAACTGCTGCAATTATATTTATCAATTATAAGAGGAGGTCCACAAGCATTCCCAGAGTTCATGAAAGCAATCAAAATATATAACCGTCCTCTCTTTAATGCTTTAACTCTTTCTCCCCAGGATAGAGAGATAGTGTATTTAGCTTTGGCGTAATAGTGGAGACTATGGCAGCACTTGGATTAAAACAATCCCCTAAAGATCATTTTCACCCAAAACTCGAGGAATTGGTTAGTGATTTTCTATTGGGATTACGTACTTTTTGTCATTTGAATCGAATGGTCCTGAGAGATTTTGAAGGAGTAAAAAAAGAGGCGCATCAGTGGTTTGAAAACAATCCACAAGCTCAACTCAATATGAGGAATCTGGATGATTTCCATGAAGTATTAGATACAATGGAGCCAACTCAAGAACTTATGAAGAATCTGAAGGAGTCTTGTTTAACTGCATATGATGTAATAGCTAAAGTGCTAAGCAAAGCATTTGTAGTGAGTGATGAGCGATTTGGTACCTATCCTGTGGACCATGTTTATGAATTCCAAGAAGAAAACAAAAGCATTAACCCTATATCTACAGCTATTAGAATGCTAGGTGAAAGTGTAGAACAAAGCAGTGTTCTTGCTACCAAAAAAGAAATGGAAATCAGACTTCGTACAAATAAAGAAACTGCTATACGCATGCGTCATAAAGAGGAAATTGGTAACTATGGAGTAGAAAATCCTGCAGATGTGTTGGTGGATTTACTGCAAGCAGTTATCTCCAAGGAGCAGCATCTCAACTCTTTGTTGGGTACAATGGCAGAAGTGTGCTCTGATTACAAGTGTTTTATAAAAGAAATAGGTTTTGAGAGATACAAAAAAGTTGCTGATTGTTTTTTCGTTGGATCAGAAACTTGCTCTCAGAAAATGCATGCATTGTGGTATTTCACAAGATATACCACATCTGTAGCCTCAAGAAACCTTTCACTAGAAGAAGGAACAAATATTTGGGAGTATTTCCAAAAAATGATATCTGGTGCAACATTCGATTCTCATCTAGGATCTCCAGACCAAGGAGATCAAACTTCAGATGAAATATATATTTCTGAACCCTCTAGCAATGGTTTTGATGAATGTGATTGTCATTGCTCACTGGGTCAAAGTGTAATTAAAAATCCTATCAAGACTGCAACTATACGCCCATATGATGTAACTGAAAACCACACCTCTGACTGAACTATGTAAGTTTTAAGGAAGAATCCGAAATTACTGAAGTGGAACATTCTAATGTCTCCTCTCCATAAAGGAAGCTTCGACTAAAGTAGTGACCTTAAACTTACACAAAATACTAGGAGGCTCAAATGTATAATAGCTCTTAGCTACGTCCATACTAGAGTGAGTGTTAGTTGAGGCTCCCAGTGGTGTGCTTAGTGAGCTTGTTCTTACACCGAAATACTAGGAGGCTCAAGATGTATAATAGCTCTTAGGAAAGTTTATACTAGAGTGAGTGTTAGTTGAGCCTCCAGTGGTGAGCTTAGGGATACTAAAAAGCTTGAGCTATGAGCCTCTCAGATTTTAAGAATTTTATATAAATAGCTGCATGATTTTCTCTATTGAAATATATTCAAAATAACCATGGCAGGGAATATGGAAAGTTCTTCAGACATGGAAAATGACCCCATTTTGAGTGATATTTTTGAACTTTCTAAAACGACAACTGTGGAATGGCTCACTGGAGGAGATTTGTTGATATGCAGAAGAAAAATATGCCACGATGGGAGTCTTTCTCATTTCCCTTACGAGGTGTATGTTAATCCTGAGGCTTGTGCAGACATATTTAATAAACATTCACAAATTATAGGCACTATGAAAAGTGTTAAAAATGGTCACCTCCCTAATCCTTCTAATATGGTATTACTTGGGAATAGGATAGTGCAATGCTCTGTTTTCAATAAGACACAAAAATTTGGCATTCATATTATGGACAATGGAAGGATCCTAAGGAGGAAAGGATTGAACTTATCTCCTGATGAATTCAAGAAATTACTTGACTTTTTTACTTATTTCCCACCAACAATCTCAAACCCTAAATCCAGTGATATAACCCTGACTGTTACACAATATGCATGGGAGTGGACTCCTGCAGAGCAGTCTTCACACTCTGCTATTTCTGATAACAACTGGCATGTATTCCCCGAAATATGTTTTAAAGAAGCTTCTAGAGATAAACCAACCTCAGAAGATTATAACCTATCCATATCTCAAAGGAAGATTTCACTTGAGATAAATGAAGATCTAGTGGATGCAGCTGTGGGGAAATTGATTTTCCGTCGTATTGAAGAGGAGAAAACAATGGAATCAATGAGAAATAGACTCTCTGAATATTATGATGAACCAGGGAACAATTTGCTTGCTTATGGTCCTCACATTAGGCAAACAATAACTTTGCAGGAAATATTTAATTTATTACTGAAAGTAGTTAAAATGGCTGATGCACATAATGAGAACCATATATCTGCTTTAATGAGTGCAGTTATGAAACGTGGGCCTCATCCTGAAGCATTGGAGCTAATGAAAAAGTGCAAGCTGAATCCAACTTATGTGAATATACTTATGGATGTTGATGTTTAGATATCATGCATATTGTTACTTTTGCATGCTTTTTTTTGCATAAAAATAGCTAGAAGGATGCTACTGTTTAGATATTTAATATGATGTATTGACTACTCTTGTGTGCTTTTCTTGTATCTTATATAAACACAATAAAAAATAGTTAGAAAAAATACATATTTTTCTTGTTTTTCTTGCTTCATTATAATCCATATATGCATGAAAAAATATACATGAAAATCAGTTTAAGGTTACGAAAACAGTTGTTTTTATTAAAACTAACTATACAATATATACAGATTGATTACTGAGGAATAAAAACCACACTTTGAAACTATCTTTAAACAGACATCACAGCAATGGGAGGGAACGAGGTGGGAGTTATCTCAACCACCATATAGCACAACACACTATTCACCAGTATAATAACCACCCTATGCTGAAGCACGGTGAAGGTGTTCATTATACTGGTGGTTAATGGGTGGTGCTACATGATCATTGCTATGTAATTGAATTTTTTCACCTAGGATGTTTCTATTTTTTATGAGCACAGCCCATTCTTCTCTATCTAATGTAACATTGATATCACTTTTGGGTGCATTTCGACCCTCCCCCCTATGATGCTGGAACACTAGTTCCCCAGTGATCTCATTTATGGAGAGTCTTATTCCACTCCCCAACTTTAGAGAGAACTCTAGGTCCCCTCCCATTGCTGTTACCTCTAAGGAGTTAGTGATAGCTGCTCTATAGAGCATTAGTTCCTCCCACTGAGGGAGGAACAGCCTAAGTCCACTTAAGCACTTTTCGTTCTTTGAGTTGTAACTAGTTAAACTAACGGCATGAAAATTTGTTTTGAGATCTTTATCTGTAACTGTCCCAAAAGTCACACACTTCGACGCACTATCTAATGCCCCTGTTAAACCTAAGGGACATTTCAGGTGGGTGTAGTGTGGTGCCTTTCTATTTCTTTGCCTCAGTCTCTGTCTGTTTATTCTATAGGCTGTAAGGGGTCTACTAACATTTTTAGCTGCTTTAGGGGCCCTGGCTCGTGTGCGTCTTGCTCCCCTCCTCCTGCTGGGGGTGTTATTTACATTGTTTCTAACTCCATCAACCTCAGGTGGCCTCTCAACCATGGGGAATGGCACACTTCCATTTAACAAACTAGGACTAGGTTCATCCCCAGACACAATAAAATCTGAATTATTATAAGTGTGCAAGTCTGAGGGAGGTCTTTGCAGCATACTCCCCTGAGGGGTGATAGGGCTTTGCTGTACTGCATATGCTGTAGCACTAGCAGTGCTTTGATGTTCCTGAGGTGCAGGGGGGTTTCCTAATGCAGGTGGAGCAGCATGCTGAAGGTTACTGTTATCAGGGCTTTGTATAGGCGGGACACCTTCGAAGCGACAACTAGGTCTTTCCTATGAAAACAATATGAAAAAAATAATTAGTATAATCGAACACACAGATACAAATTTTACCTAATCAAACACACTCTCAAAATGCTTACCAAGTAAAGGTACACATAAAATTTTTCACTAAAAAAATCACCAAGGTAATATTCTAAAAACACAACAGTGAAAATATCAATAGACCACAGAAGCTATCTTCTTAGGTTGCTTGTTATCACAAGATTCACACCCTGATACCCAGAAGATAGTGAACTTTGAAAATTGACATCAATCCACTTTGTACAAAGTGCATACAAACAAGCATAAACTGTGATAAATCAACCTGAAGCAGCACAGGGTGGTTTTGTTATCTCGCTAACCAAGCAAGACTAAATGTCAAGACTACACCTTTTGAAGTGCATTTCACCAGAACCAACTCAAGAGCAGCTACTTAGTTACATACACACTCACCTTAAACTGTTTATAATGAGCTCTATTAACCCTAAATAGAGGTTAGTGGCTCTTGAATTGTTTTTTCTTTTAAAAAACCGCTAACCAGGCTAGGGTTAAAACTGTGGGTATAAAAAACTACTCAACGGGTTTAGTTTGATAGAAGATTCAAGAACCACTGACATAGGGTATAAAACTTCTCAACAGGTTTTTGATTGATAGTCTTTTCAAGGACCACTATCTTGTACAAAACTACTCAATTAGCTCGGTTTTAACAGACAGACAATTCAAGATCCACTGACTCAGGGTAGAAAACTAACCAGCAGGTTTGGTTTGAAAGACGAACCAGGAACCACTGCCTCATATAAAACTAATCAATAGGGTTAGTTTTAAATGTCAATTCAAGAACCACTAACTCAAGCTATAAAACTACTCAGCAGGTTTGGTTTGAAAGAAGATTCCAGAACCACTATCTTGTACAAAACTACTCAATAGGCTCAGTTTTAACAGAAAATTCAAGAGCCACTATCTCAGGGATAGAAACTAGTCACCAGGTTTGGTTTGATAGACGTTTCAAGAACCACTGTCTCATATAAAACTAATCAATAGGGTTAGTTTTGAATATGAATTCAAGAACCACTGACTCTGGGTAGAAAACTAGGCAGTAGGTTTGGTTTGATAGACGTTTCAAGAACCACTGTCTCATATAAAACTACTCAATAGGGTTAGTCAATAAGTCAATAGAGTTAGCTTTGAATGACAATTCAAAAACCACTAACTCAGGTTATAAAACTACTCACCAGGTTCGATTTGAAAGAAGGTTCAAGAACCACTATCTTGTACACAACTACACAATAAGCTCGGTTTTTGACAGACAATTGAAGAACCACTAACTCAGGCTAGAAAACTAACCGACAGGTTTGATTTGATAGACGTTTCAAGAACCACTGGCTCATGTAAAACTACTCAATAGGGTTAGTTTGACAGACAATTCAAGAACCACTATCTCACCCACAAGGTGTAAAACTTCTCAGCAGGTTTGGATAACCTGCTTTCTCATACAAAACTAGTCAATAGGCTCGGTTTTACTGACAATTCAAGAACCACTGACTCAACCTTCCAAACTAGACAGCAGATTTGGTTTGATAGATGATTCAAGAACCACTACCTCATACAGAACTTCTCAATAGGTTCAGTTTTTTCTACACTCTTTTTCAAGATCCACTAGCTCAGGGTTCTAGGGTTAAAAATGGTTAACACAACAATCCTATTAATTAAAAAACAAAATAGAATATAATAAGAATAAAATCTTACCCCATATAACTCCTCTTGGATAATGATAGCTTGCCTTATTGCTGAACCTAGCAACGGGTTTTGACTGCCGCTCCTCATCCCGAAAACTGTTGCAAAATCTGGTAGAGCATTTTTGTGAGTCCCTGAAGTGCTTGGAAGCGGACTTTGCTGGGTTGGAGTGCTTGATCCTGGCATGATTCCTTCCCCTTGTAGGTAATATTTTGTTGAATAAAACAAATATTAGCTTGAAGTGATTTACTGAAGGGTGAGCTTGGTTTAAATAGCCAACAAATTCCCGCTTTTTTCATGGAGATAGCTGCTATTGGACTTTTTTGTTAGAGGACTTGTAATTGGTGGAGGAGATATCGTTTCAGATGATTGCTCTACTTCACAAGGGAGTAAAATATATGAAACAGTGGTTCTTGAATGGGTTCTTGATATGAATTTGCTATAGTCCTAGAACAATACAGTTATCATTGTGTTTTTTTTCCCTTGACTCTGGTTTTTCAACACTTCAAATGCTTCATGCTGGTTACGCCCCTGTGCTTATCATAAAATCTGTTACCCAAAAACAACCACTGAGTTAGTGGGTCTTGAATCTTTACCAAGCCTTCTCTAGGAAAACCTACTCCTATTACATGAAAAAAACAATTCTTATTAAATTGTGAAGTGCAACCTTGAAGAAACTATTTTACCATGTGCTTGGTAGTAAATCCGTTTCAGCTTGTTATATGAGTTCTTGGAATAGGCATGGCTGCTGTGGTAGGATGCTTCTTGGTGTCAATGTACCTTTCATGTGAATTTAACCCACTGTCAACCGGATCCTATCCTGATGTGGCATATCTTGCTTTCCCGAAGAATGGAGAAGTTTTTCCAGGGAGTTTCAAGTATGATATTATGGCTTGGGGGAATTTGATAGAAATCGACATTGGGGGTGACATTTATTCGTGTGCTAAAGGTCAGTGCTTTATTACCCTGCCTGCCCATCCTACCCACACACACTCACCAGCTGGTTTTATCCCTAGCCTATCTGTGTCTAGCCCTAGAAAAACTCCTGGGACTGATTATGATGTCTATAAGTGGATCAATACTAAAAATGAACCTGAAAAGGAATATGCTGACCATGAAACCTTTAACTCTGTTGAAGTTAACCCTGATGAAATTAACCCTACAACTGCTAGTCTTACTTCGAAGACGCAACCACAACCAAACTGTAAGAATGTTTCCTGCCTATATAAGGAATTTGTGGGCTCTCTAAAAAAATTGAAAGACAGTGCTATTAAAAAAATCCAGAGTCATGTGGAAAAAGAACTCCAAGCTGAATTGAATGCTCTAAAAACCAATGACAATGAAATGGTTATTGGCTTTGCAAGTGCGCTTTCCTCGATCCCGATCTTCGGAATAATTATTTTCATTGGGGTGAAAATTTATAAAAAAAATTACCCCACTGAACTCCCTGTATCCCAGGAAGATTCAAGACTAGATGTAACCACTACATTTTTATCCATGGATACTGATGAAGAAATAAATGAAATCAATACATCCACTCCTAGCAAAGTGCAAACCTATCGGAAAACTCTTCATTTTAATGAACCAATAGCCATTGAAGAAGAACTATCCCCCATTAATTTTGAACATGTCACTGATTTATCCCCTGAAATAGCAACAGCTCCTCTAGTGGAAGATATGTCTACAATGGCTTATTCCCCAGTAATCCCCAATGTATCTTTTAATGCAGAGGTCATGGTTCACCACGAGGGGGAAGTAGATGCTTGCTTGGATGATGCATTAGACTTGTTAGAGACTCAACAGGTTGCAGTGGGAGGTACAGCTCGACTTGCAGGGGAAGTTCCTGTTAGTAAAATAGCTAAAAAAAGAGATCCTTACGAACTAAGAGCCAGAGATGACAATAAAAAAGCAAAGACTAAAAAACAGTTAATAGTAACTGATTTATGAGCATGAGATCTAGGGTGGTAATGTATTGGTGATTTTCATAGAACATTCAAGGAGTATACGTCAAATTTGGTGTAAAATTTACAGTGATTTTGCTGTAAATTTTACACTAATTTGACTCTAAAATTTTACACCAATTTTGCTGTAAATTTTACACCAATTTTGGTGTACAATTTTAGGTTTTACTTGGAGAGCATTTCATTTAAACTGATGAAGTCAAGCCAGTTGTCTGCATGACACCAATTTTTTTGCTGTAAATTTTACACCAATTTTGGTGTAAAATTTTAGGTTTGCTTGGTGAGCATTTCATTTAAACTGATCAAGTCAAATCAGTTTTCTCCATGACTGGGACTGATGAGAAAACTTATCCACAGTGGGATAGGGGTTAATGGTTACAAACAACCAGTTGTTGCATATGTGTTGATAAATGCACTTTTTAACCCCTTGTTTTGCGTTACATAGAATTTCTCAAGTAAGCACAATGATAAAAACAATTTTTTAAGAGTCACCCATGGATACCTTGAACTCATTCTGTTGAAAATGAGTACCAACAGGTCTAACTGGAGGTTCTTTAATTCTCTAACAAACCAAGGATAGGTAAGGTTAGGTTTCGCTTTTTTTGAGCAAAAAAAATTCAAAAACCACTGAGATGCTCTATAAGGGTTATCTAAACGATAGTACATTTATTGCACCCTCAGTGCAAGACAGGTGTATCTGCTACTCTTTTCAATGATAGTTACGCTTGTCTTGCACTGAAGGTGTGAACAATTTTTTCATCTGTCTTGTTGTTTGCATGGAGCGTTATTCTTGGAATGTGGTATTATTTTTATGCAAATATAATGAACAAAATAGAACTGGTTTTATAAACCTGCTTTTGAGTGTCTTGCACCGAAGGTGCGAATAATTTTTCATCCTGTCTTGCTGTTTGTATGGAGCATTATTCTTGGAATGTGGTATTATTTTTATGCAAAAATAATGAAGAAAATAGATCTGGTTTTTAAAACCTGCATTTGAGTAGGTATTTAGATAGACATCTGGTATATAAAGTAAATTTTGTTTTGTTTTGAATGATAAATGTTTAATTGTAGGTAAACAATAGCATATTTAAGTTCCTGCATACTTCAATATTGTTCCCCTTTGAAGAAGACATTTCAGGTATGGGAAACAAGGACCCCCCTGCTGCATTCTGACATTTGGTATTATAAAATGTTCATATGTTGGAAATGATACCCTAATCAATCAAAAATCATGAAAAATAGGTCTTCCATTCTCTAGTGATCTCATGTAGGTTAGAAGTTCATATTTTAAGTTCATAGTTCAAGAGTAGTCTAGTCAATGAATAGTCTAAGATATATGTTTGTTCCGCTTGTGGGTTNGTATTGTGATTATATGTGAGTGTTTTTATTCTAGGNATGTTGGTTTAATAGGTGAAGAATTAATATTCTATCTGAGAGGGTAGACCCACTGTGTGACTGATGGTCTGCTATTAACCTTTGAGTTATTGAAAACCAATTTGTTTTTGCATAATCATAACTATCTAGAGCTTATCATCCTGATGAAACTGAGTTCCATATATACATCCTTAGATAAAAGTCAGTGGTTCTTGAAACTTCTATCATGCTCGCCTTTAATTGGTTTTAACGGAAGATTCAAGAACCACTAACTCAGGACATTTTCCCTAAGATCTCTGTCTGGTGCCTGTTCACCTGTGGCACCCCTTAACTCTCCCCCACTGTGAAGAACATGAGTATTGCCGTGTGTGTGAAAATAAGGGCTTATGTTCACACTCTAAGAACCACCATGTTAGGGGTTAAAATTTTTATTCAATGCTTTTTCAACAGCTTTTGAAATATTTTTTCATTAAAAAAAAGTTTTTTATTGTTTTTTTCCCCATTTTCAAATTGTTTTCAATTACCATAATAAAGAATATTACATATATTTCGTTGTTGCATTGTTATTTTCTTAGGTAGGATATAATGATATACAATCATGCATATGTTATATCATATTATAGAAGATATTCATTATTTTGTTCACTTCAAGCAGTCCAGAATTCTGCATCAAGCATTTCTATACTCTGACCAATACGTCGAGGTGGAAGATAGGCTGAGTTCCTATTCCTAAAATGTTGAATTATCACACTGCTCACTAGGATCAGGATTATGCAAAGCACCAGTAATACACAACTAGAAATGACAAATGCATGCTTCCAATGAAAGTTATTTCCGATGATTGAAGAGGATTTCCTTGAAATGTCCCAGGATAGATTCACAGTTGTTAAAGTGTAATCCAGATATATGACCTCATTTGTAGGGTTTTGAGTAACATTGTTTTGTGTTGTTTTTGAAGTTTGCATAGGAAGCTCCCTAGGTAAGGTAGGTGGATGGTCAGCAAACATAGTGGGTAATAAAGCACTCCAGCTGTTGGTCTTCACAATTGTTGACTGTCTAGTAAATGACACACTTTCCAGTGTTGGTGGATTAGATATCCTAGTTGGTTTAACACTAGGAGATAGAGTTGTCAAAGATATTGGTAAACGTTTAGTATATGACCTAGTTGCAGGGGATTTTGTAGATCGTCCAATTGAGTATGTAGGAACCATTTTTGTGGATATTATCAAATCTGTAGATGGAGCCCACTTGGTTGGATTCACCCTTGGTAGACATTGCCCTATTTTTGTCACACAAAAATATTTTCCAGAGGGAAGGAATAATTCACGTAGAGAGGGCCAGGCTATAGTGCTATAAGGTATATTCCCCAGTCTATTATGCCTAGGTTCGCTTTCCAGACTAAGAAATGCTGTAGCATAACTATCCAAACTCCCTTCACCATACTCCAAATCCATCCACCTGCATATAAGATATTCTCCTTCACAAAAACAGAAGTCAACATTATTCCCATTGCATTCTGCACATACTTTTTTTGAAGAAATCCACAGTAAAACTATCAACACCTTAGCATACTCCATGATGGATTTTTGTGTTTCCTCCTTACCCAGATGTAATCAGATAACCTGCTCATACCCATTATTAACCCTTTCCTAATTATTTTGCTGGGATGTAAACTCCTAATGAGTTATTTAACCCCTTGAGCTATGTAATTACTATAGGTTCACAGAGCTTTACACTTCAATGGGTTAATTTTCACCTTATCTCGATAAGAGAACCACTATCTTTTTCAAGTAGAGTTGTTTATAGATGTTGTATTCAGAATAATAACCTTTTTATGTGTTTTAAGTCTTTTCTAACAAAAAAAATGAAAATTAAAAACATTCCCCTAAAGAAATTCATCCAGGGAAAAAGGGTTTATTTTTTTATTCAAAATATTAGGAGGCTCAGAGGACCTTCTTCAATACACAACCTAAAACCATTAACAAAAGCAGAATAGTTTTGTATTGAATTTTTGAGAGGCTCAATATAGAATCCTTTCAAGGGTGAAAAGGTGAACTACCTCAGCATGGGTATAGAATGCTTTTAAAATTCAGGAGTCTAAGGGGTCCCAATTGTGATAAGCAAGACAGACTCGAGAGGCGTAGGACTCACAATTGTAATAAGCAAGCCAGGTTCTAGAGGCACAGGACTCCCAATTGTAATACACAATAGAGAACTGAGAGGCATAAGGGATCCAGACAGGAAAAAAAGCTTTAAATAAGGGTTCTACAGAGGCTAAATATTGCAATAAGCTCTTCCCACGTGAAAGTAATTTTTGTGCAGTTGTTTCTTCAAGGCTAGGAAAAATCTGATGAAATAACAATTAGTCATTTCTTGTAAGTAATTAAGCCAATTATTTTATATCTTTTCATAGGTAGTCCGACATTAAAAAGTATGTTTTAATGGTAGCTAGTAATGAGGTTATCTAGTGAATTAAACTTGATTTAGATGTCCAAGGGTTAAAGAATGCACTGGATTTAACAGATGACCTCCAGAGGTCAGTATTTCCTCAGAAACAGCTGTAGAAGTGGATTTATGATGAAATATGCGGTAGAAAGTTTACATAATACAAAGAATGTTTAATAGTCCCTGTAGAGAAGATGAGTAGCTTATGGTGAATCTTGCTATAGCATTAACCCTAACAAACTGAGTTAGTGGTTCTTAATTTTTTATAAAACCATCTAAAACATTATTTAACCCCTAGCATTCTATCAGTGATTCTTGAATCCTCACTCAAAAAACCGAAAAAATCATAGCTATTAACCCCTTGTAGTACATTTCATGAGTTAAGTGTGAAAACCAATATATTTATAATTACCTTAAGTTGCTCAATCTAATGAAAATGAGCACAAATGGGGGATAGTGGTTTCTAAAAAATCTTATACTAAAACATGCAGACAAACAAGTTTAATCGTTATTAAACCACTAAATTCAGGGTAATCACACCGCGAGGAAAGGGTTAACTAAAAATCTCAAATGTTAACAAGCGCGTAGTGGGCAAGAACCACTGCATCAGAGTAATTACATCATGAGGAAAAGGGTTAACTGAAAAGTCAGATGCATACAGCAGGATAGTAATCAAACTATAAACCCCACGCACTCTCAAACTTTCCCACTAACATGGAGCAATTGACCTACTTCCGATGGTAATACATGCGCTCAAAACAACATCGCCATTCAAGAGTTGTTGATAATTTGC
>JGI858J16261_1000056_pt1 | contig 13295 bp, 9 predicted proteins | sample TiedelARG03_113m_FD_16261 | JGI IMG/M metagenome (IMG submission 16261) | reverse complement strand
TTTGATACCCAGGCGGAAGAAATGAAGCAGCGGGTGCTGAATTATTTTTCTTCTGCTGAGAATAAAAAGGTTAGCCAAAGCTCTGTAGAGGAGGCTGAATTAGACGAAACTGCGGCCGCTGAAGAGACAGCCGAAATCAGTAAACCTGATTCAATATCACCGCTGGTAGAAAAGAAGAGCGCTGTATTTAAACCCGCACAAAAGAAAGCTGTCGCGGTTAAACATGCACAGGTCAGGGTTGATTCTGAACTACTTGGTACACTGGCCAACTACGCTGGTGAAGTTAGTATCGCGCGTTCACGTATTCAACAGCAGGTGTCCAACTTCAAGGAAAACCTGGATGAGCTGCACAAGAATATTGAAAGGTTTAATACCCAGATTCGTGAACTGGAAATTCAGGCTGATACACAAATTCTTTCCGGTGCAGGAGGTATCCTTAATGAAGATGACGAAGATTTTGATCCTCTAGAGTTTGATAGATATACGCAACTGCAGTTTCTTTCCCGTAATCTCTCGGAGAGCCTTCACGACTTGATGATGATCCAGACTGGGATGGATAATTTTGCCGGTGACGTCGAACTGCTGCTACATGAACAATCTCGCCTGAATACGGATTTGCAGGAAGGCCTGACACAAACCAGGATGGTTGCTTTCTCAACCTTGATGCCACGGCTCAGGCAGCTGACAAGAAAGACATCACGAGAATTGTCCAAGCCGGTTGAATTCGAAATTGACGGTGGCGAAGTAGAGCTGGATAGAAACGTAATTGATCAGGTTGTTCCACCTATGGAACATCTGATTCGCAACTCAATTTCCCATGGTATTGAAAGTGCAAAGAAAAGAAAGAAGCTTGGTAAGCCAGAAAATGGTCTGCTTAAACTTGAGATCAGTCGAGAAGGTAAAGACATACTTATCGAATTCTCAGATGATGGGCAAGGTCTGGATTTAGACAGAATTCGAAGTAAAGCAGAAGAAAAAGGCCTGCTCGACAAGGGCATGAATCCATCTGATGAGCACGTGGCGAATCTGATTTTTGTACCTGGATTTTCAACTGCGGACAATGTCACGCAGGTTTCTGGACGCGGTGTTGGTATGGATGTGGTCCAAACTGAGCTTAAACAAATTGGTGGTTCAGTTTCTCTGGCGACAGAAAAAGACAAGGGAACACGTTTTATCATTCGGTTGCCACTGTCCATGACTGTTGCCCAGGCAATGATCGCTGCATCAGGTGGCCAGCGTTTTGCTATACCGTTGATGGCAATCATGTCTATTAACATGGTGTACAGAAGTCGAATCATTGCTGATGCTAAAGGAGAACGCAGCGTCACTATTGGTGAAAAAACCTACCCCTATCTTTCGCTTGCAGAACGTCTTGGTATGCTGGCGCAGCTGGAAGATGAAATCAAGACTCCTGCATTAATGATGAACTCTGCAACAGGCCCTATTGTTGTTGGCGTAGATGAGTTGATCCATGCGACTGAAATTGTAGTCAAACCGGTAGGTGTACAGATAGCTGCCCTTGATGGAATAGAAGGTGCAACAGTACTGGGTGACGGTGAAGTTTCACTTATTCTTGACCTGGTTGATCTTTGGAACACCCGCCATGCTGAAAGAGCTGATATTGATCAGGCTAGTCTGGTGGCTAAACTTGAAGAAGATGACAGTCCTGCTACGGTAATGGTCGTTGATGATTCGCTAACGGTACGGCGTGTTACAGAAAGGAACCTGAGTAAATACGGTATTACTACCATGCTTGCAAATGATGGTGTTGATGCAATGGAACAACTGTCAGATGGCATCCCTGATGTCATGCTGGTCGACATTGAAATGCCGCGTATGGACGGATTTGAGCTAACAGAGCGTGTAAGAGATGATCCTGTCTACAAAGATATTCCGATAATTATCATTACATCCCGCTCAGGACCGAAGCACCGCGACAGGGCAATGGCACTTGGGGCGACACTTTATTTGACCAAGCCGTATCAGGAACAGGAATTGATGAGCGCAATCAACTCAGTACTTCCGCTGGAAAGTTCACGCAAGATCAGTGCGATGATGGAAGCCTGATGCAGGAGGATAACAGTAGATGGTAGAGAAGGAAGATAATGTGATGCATCCGGTGCGTTGCCTGATTTTACCGGCAGACCCCGGTTTTCTGGTAATACCCAGTGCATCGGTAGCAGAAATTGTTCCACTGTCACTAGGCGATATGTCAACTGAAGGGAGTTTGCTTGGCGTTATGGTATGGCGTGGAGTTGATGTTCCTGTGTATTCGATGGAAGGGATGACCGGGCACAGTATCCCTGAATTTGGAAAACGCAGTAAGGCGCTGGTTTTCTACCCATGGAAAGGCTCAGAAAAAAATAAATTTTTTGCCATAGCAACCATGCATGATCCTCGTCCGAGGTTATTATCAAGTGATGACATTGAGGCGAATGGAAACGAGCAGGATGAAAATAATTTCATCAGTGCAAGTTTTCTATACGATGGTGAATTAGCCGTGATACCTGACTTGAAGGAAATCTCTCTACAGCGCTAATGTTAATATTGGCGCTTTCACATCTACCCGGCAGGCAATTCCATTTACATGTGACCGTATAGAGCTGGTTCCGCTGTTCATTTGTTCTGTCCCAAGTTGCCGGATAGCTGTTAGGTAGTTATTCCAGATAACTATGTCTTCCGGGTGGGGTGTCCCGTCACTAAGAATATTTAGCGCAGCGCTGAAAAGTATGCCAATAGAGGCGCAACATGATATTCAGCTGACCGCAGCATGATCCATTTTCATTGTTCCATTAGCAGTTCGCTAAATCCAAAATACTCCTGGTTACTGGTCTTTTCAAAAGGATTCAGCCTTGTTCCTTCAAGCATTTTTTTACCTTCCGGTGTTTTTTCTGCTTCAATAAGACCCCTGGTTAGTTTCTCTCTAATCTCTGCGGAAACATTGGGTGATACTGAAATTGCCATGCTTGGCGTAGCGTCAGTCGTCAATACCATTGATATTCCACCCTCTCCGGCCATTTGAGCGCTTACCAGCGGTGTCGGCAGCATTGCAGCATCTGCCTTACCTTCTAGTAACATGGCCATGACATGTCCTGAATCAGTGCCCTCTATGAGAGTTGGCAGGCGCACCGGGTTATCAAATAATTCATCTATACGGACTGCAGCTATACTTGGAGGTCCAGGGGTAGCTATTTTTTTACCGACCAGTTCTTCGGCGTCGAAGACAAGGGAATCTTCAGGAACGATAAGTGAAATACTGATGATGCCCGGTTGCTTGGCGAGTACGGTGAAGTCAAGATTTTTATCACGATAATCAATAAAGTGTGCGGCATCGAAAGAAATATCATAACTGTCAGGTTTTTTTGTCTCAGACCAGTAGGAGATATAGTTTGGATAAGTGACTAATTCAACCTGCTGCTCAGTAAGGAATTCAATATAATCAGCCAGGGGTTGAAAGATCTCACGCGTTCTCTGTTCTGACTGTATAGGCTGAATGACCAGTTTCAATGCTGTCTGTGAGAATGCTGTAGTTGGCAGTAGAGCCAAAATTAGTGAATAAATTATTAGAAGTCCGGCAGGCAATAATGCTTTTCCTGATGTGATCTTTGATGTAAATATTTGCATTCTCCACCCCTATCCAAAATAGAATTATTTTATGCAGGCTATGCTCATTGATTATGAACCACCCATCTTATGTCTATAAATATAGACCATTAGTCAGCATAAACAAGCATTTCAGCAGTACATTGTTAGAGTAAATCGAATTTGTGGTGGATGTGCAACATGACTGCTGAGGGCAGAAATTTTGTGATTTTTCGCTCATAGATATCAATAATTCTGTTTCATTTATACAACATGATGGATAAAGATTTTATTGTAAAGCGATTTATTCGCTATGGCCGGATAGACATTGACCGAGTTTTCATTTCTTCGCTGCCTGACTGTTATGGCGCAAAAGAAGAGACCGGTTCACTATTGCCGTATACATCGAAGTAGGGGAAAATAGTGGGTTATGCGCCAAACAGAATTCTCCCATATTAAGTAGCAGAATTTTTTGCTGCTTGAAACGGGCACAACTAGCAAGAATCAACAATTACCATGAGGAAATCCCATGTCAGCAACTACCGATCGACGCAAACTGGCTAATGGCATTCGTGCACTGGCCATGGATGCGGTGCAGAAAGCAAACTCTGGCCATCCGGGTGCCCCAATGGGCATGGCAGATATAGCGGAGGTTCTATATAACGATTATATGAACCATAATCCTGTTAATCCGGACTGGGTTGACCGTGATCGATTCATTATGTCAAACGGCCATGGCTCAATGTTGCCTTATTCAGTCCTGCATCTGACCGGCTACGACCTGAGCATAGATGACCTCAAGTCTTTCCGTCAGCTGCATTCAAAGACACCTGGCCATCCTGAATATGGATACGCCCCAGGAATAGAAACAACCACTGGACCGCTTGGACAGGGAATTTCCAATGGTGTTGGTATGGCGATAGCTGAAAAAGCACTTGCCGCTCATTTTAATCGTGATGGACATGAAATTGTCGATCACAATACTTATGTATTCCTCGGTGACGGCTGCCTGATGGAAGGCATTTCACATGAAGCCTGTTCATTGGCCGGGACACTGGGACTGGGCAAGCTGATTGCTTTTTATGACGATAACAATATCTCGATCGATGGCGAAGTAGAAGGCTGGTTTACAGACGATACACCACAACGTTTTGATGCCTATGGCTGGCACGTAGTCAAAGACGTCGACGGGCATGATGCTGATGCAATTAAATCTGCTGTTGATGAAGCACGTGCTGTGAGTGATAAGCCATCATTGATCTGTTGCAAGACAACGATTGGTTTTGGTTCACCAAACAAGGGTGGCAAAGAGGATTGTCACGGAGCGCCGCTTGGTGATGAAGAGATTGCATTGACCCGTAAGTCGCTCGGCTGGGAATACGAACCATTCGAGATACCTGATGATGTCTATGCAGGCTGGAGTGCGAAAGAAAAGGGCGCAGCGGCCGAAGCAGCATGGAATGAGAAATTTGCTGCCTATAAGGGAGATCATGCTGAGCTTGCTGCAGAATTTGAACGCCGTACATCAGATAAAAGAGTAGATGGCTGGGAAGATAAAGCTGATGCGTTTATTGCCGAAGTTAATGCAAAAGCAGAAACTATTGCTTCTCGCAAGGCGTCACAGAACACAATTGCAGGCTTCTTTTCATTCACCCCTGAATTTATGGGCGGTTCAGCCGACCTTGCCGGGTCTAACCTGACCTTCGTTGGCGATTCAATTGCCATGCGACACCATATCGCTGATGCGAACTATCTAAACTACGGTGTTCGCGAGTTTGCCATGACAGCTATAATTAATGGCATATCACTGCATGGCGGTTTTGTTGCCTATGGCGCAACCTTCCTGATGTTCTCGGAATATGCACGCAATGCTCTGCGTATGGCTGCTCTGATGAAGGTACAGAATATTGAGGTCTACACTCATGACTCAATCGGCCTCGGCGAAGATGGTCCTACCCATCAGCCAGTAGAGCAGGTTGCAACACTGCGCATGATGCCGAACATGACAGTTTGGCGTCCATGTGATGCGGTTGAGTCTGCAGTAGCCTGGAAGGCAGCTATCCTGAATACAACAGGCCCGTCTTCCCTGATATTCTCCCGTCAGAATCTGGAGCACCAGGTGCGTACGGATGAGCAGATAAAAAATATCGAGAAAGGGGGTTACATACTGCGTGACTGTGCGGGTACACCGGATGCAATTATTATTGCAACTGGTTCTGAAGTCAGCCTTGCAACCGCAGCAGCTGAAGCACTTTCCGGCAAAAATATACGCGTTGTTTCCATGCCATGCACAAGTGTTTTTGATGCACAGGATGAAGCCTATCGTGAATCAGTACTTCCTTCATCTGTCAGGTCACGGGTTGCAGTTGAGGCCGGTGTAACTGATTTCTGGCTCAAATATGTTGGCTTCGACGGTAAAGTTGTCGGTATTGACAGCTTCGGTGAATCTGCACCGGCAGGTGATCTGTTTAAAGAGTTTGGTTTTACTGTCGACAATGTTGTCAGCACAGTGGAAGCAGTATTGTAGAGGAGTTTTCGAGCAGCTGTAATATTCAAAGATTATAACTGTTCATTTTTCCTCGTGATGCAGATCAAGTGTTGAATTAACACAGAAAATTTTTTATTTATTTTTAGGAGTATTTTAGATGACGATTAAAGTTGGTATTAACGGTTTTGGCCGCATTGGCCGTATGGCATTTCGCGCAATTGCAAAAGACTTCAATGATATTGAAGTTGTAGGTATCAATGATTTGCTCGATGCAGATTACCTCGCCTATATGCTCAAATACGATTCAGTTCATGGCCGTTTTGATGGTGATGTGGCAGTTGATGGCAGCAATCTTGTTGTAAACGGAAAAACTATCCGTTTGACCGCTGAACGTGACCCGGCCAACCTGAAATGGGGCGATATCGGCGCTGACCTTATTATCGAATGTACCGGTTTTTTCCTCACGGAAGAAAGCTGTCAGAAGCATATTGATGCAGGTGCAAAGAAAGTTGTTCAGAGTGCTCCATCTAAAGATGGTACACCTATGTTTGTCTATGGTGTTAACCATGAAACTTACGCCGGTGAAGCCATTGTTTCTGCAGCATCATGTACTACTAATTGCCTCGCGCCGATTGCTAAAGTACTAAATGATAACTGGGGTCTGAAGCGCGGTCTCATGACGACAGTGCATGCTGCAACAGCTACGCAGAAAACGGTTGATGGTCCTTCAATGAAAGACTGGCGCGGTGGTCGCGGTATTCTGGAGAATATTATTCCTTCTTCTACCGGTGCTGCAAAGGCCGTTGGTGTCGTACTGCCAGAACTGAATGGTAAACTGACAGGCATGGCTTTCCGTGTACCTACCTCAGATGTATCAGTTGTAGACCTGACGGTAGAACTGGATAAAGATGCATCTTATGATGATATCTGTGCAGCCATGAAAGCTGCATCTGAAGGCCCTATGAAAGGCACGTTGGCCTACACTGATGAGAAAGTGGTTTCTACTGATTTCCGTGGTTATACCGCTTCTTCCATCTTTGATTCTGAAGCGGGTATCGCGCTTGATGGAACTTTTGTCAAAGTCGTGTCCTGGTATGACAACGAGTATGGTTATACCTGCAACATGCTGCGTTTTGTTCAACACGTATCTGCCTAAAGGCATCTAGATTACCGGCAGGGTGGAAAACTCCACCCTGTTGGTATTCCCTATTATTGAAAGTTGTTTGTTAAGTAAGATTCGAACCAGGGCTGAAGATTTAACAAACCATTTTTAGCATTTTGATTTATATTTAATTAGGAGTTAATTATGTCTGTTACCAAGATGACTGATCTCGATCTGGCCGGAAAGCGTCTGCTGATACGGCAGGATCTGAATGTGCCGATTAAGGATGGCAAGGTTAGCTCAGATAAGCGAATTCGCGCGTCTCTGCCTACGATTGAGCATTGTATGAATGCTGGTGGGCGTGTCATGCTGATGTCGCACCTTGGTCGTCCAACAGAAGGTGAGTCCTCTGATGAATTTTCTATGCAGCCAGTAGCAGATCACCTGTCTACTTTACTTGGAAAGGAAGTTCGATTGATCAAGGACTATCTGGATAATTCTCCTGAACTTGAAGACGGCGAAGTCGTACTGCTGGAAAACTGCCGATTCAATGCTGGTGAAAAGAAGAATGACGATGAGCTGGCTAAAAAGTACGCTTCCTTGTGCGACATTTATGTCATGGATGCATTCGGCACAGCGCACCGTGCACAGGCATCGACGTATGGTGCAGGCGTTTATGCCCCTGTCGCATGTGCGGGACCGCTGCTCGCCGGAGAGCTGGAAGCCCTGGGTAAAGCACTTGATAACCCAGCGCGACCAATGGCGGCGATTGTTGGCGGCTCCAAGGTATCCACTAAATTAACTGTACTTGATTCACTTTCGAGCGTGGTAGATCAGCTCATACCCGGTGGCGGTATAGCAAATACCTTCATTGCCGCCTGTGGATTTAACGTTGGCAAGTCGCTCTATGAAGAAGACCTTATCCCTGAAGCGAAACGCCTGATGGAAGTCGCTAAAGCCAAGGGAGGTGAAATCCCGGTACCGACTGATGTCGTTGTTGGTAAGGAATTTTCTGAAACTGCTGAAGCAACGGTCAAGAAAGTAGAAGACGTCGAAGATGATGACATGATCTTCGATATTGGCCCTGAAACAGCTGCGCGCTTTGCCGGCATGATGAAAGAGGCAGGCACAATAGTCTGGAATGGCCCGGTCGGTGTATTTGAATTTGATCAGTTTGGTGAAGGTACCAGGGTACTGGGACTGGCGATTGCTGAATCAGATGCGTTCTCCATCGCTGGTGGCGGAGATACTCTTGCTGCTGTTGATAAATACAACATTGCTGACAGAGTTTCCTATATCTCAACTGGTGGCGGTGCCTTTCTGGAGTTTCTCGAAGGCAAGGAATTACCTGCGGTGACAATGCTGGAAGAGCAAGCAAGAATACTGCTTATGTGAATTTATCTGATTCTTTCTGTTACACCCTGACTGCATGAGTCATAGTGATATTTGAGATATAAATGTTTACTGGAGTTATTGATTAGATGCCAACCCCTCGGCGTACGAAAATAGTAGCCACAATTGGTCCTGCAACTGAAAGCCCTAAAATGCTTGAAAAGCTATTTCTGGCAGGGGTTGATGTCGTCCGTGTGAACTTTTCGCATGGCAGTGCGGAGGCTCATATAGAGCGAGCCAGGAATATCCGGGAAATTTCAGAAAAAATCGGTCGTCATGTCGGCATCCTTGCTGATTTGCAGGGGCCGAAAATCCGTATCCAGCGTTTTCAGAATGACTTTATTAAACTTAAAAAGGGCAAACCTTTTACCCTTGATGCCGATCTTGCTGAAAATCATGGTGATGAAACAGCCGTAGGTCTTACCTACAAGGCGCTGTCAGATGACGTCAGCGCAGACGATCTATTATTGCTCGATGACGGGATGATAGCACTACGTGTGAAGGAAGTTGTTGGCAGAAAAATTAACTGTATTGTCGAAATTGGCGGTAAGTTGAGTAACAATAAGGGTGTGAACCGGCAGGGTGGTGGGCTATCTGCAGGTGCCTTGACAGAAAAAGACAAGCAGGACATCAAGACTGCCGCTGAAATGGAAGCGGACTTCCTTGCTGTGTCTTTTGTCCGTAACGCGGAAGATGTTCACGAAGCCCGACGTCTTTTACATGAAGCTGGCAGCGATGCATGGATCGTATCGAAGATTGAGCGCGCTGAAGCCATCGATGCTATCGAAGAGATAACCCTTGCATCCGATGTGCTGATGGTCGCACGTGGTGACCTTGGTGTTGAGATAGGCGATGCAGAAATCACTGCGGTGCAGAAAATGATTATCTGCCAGGCTCGCAATATGGATCGTCTTGTCATAACAGCGACACAAATGCTGGAGTCCATGATAAACAAGCAGATGCCGACGCGTGCTGAAGTGACCGATGTAGCGAATGCCGTGCTAGATGGAACAGATGCTGTAATGCTTTCGGCTGAAACTGCTGTTGGCAAGTACCCGATCAAGACAATTGAGGCAATGGACAGGATTTGTCGCGGTGCTGAGAAGCATCGCGGCTCAATTGTTAGTGAGTCACGCAATGACAAGAGTTTTGAGCGTATTGACGAAGCTATTGCCAAGGCCTGTATGTATACTGCCAACAGGCTCGATGTCCGTGCCATTATTGCGATGACAGAGTCAGGTGCGACAGCACTGTGGATGTCACGCATCAGCTCTGGGCTGCCTATATATGCAATGTCCAGTCAGGATAGAACGTTGCGCCAGGCATCACTATACCGGGGTGTTGAACCACTCAAATATGAAACAACAAGCAAAGTTCATTCTGTGGTCAATGCCGAGGTACAGGATATACTGAAAGGGCAGGGTGCGATTGCGGATGGTGACATCATTATCATCTCGAAGGGCGACCTGGTTGGAAAACAGGGTGGAACAAACGTGATGAAAATCCTGCAGGTGGGAGAAATCGATCACGCAGACTAAATAAACAATACCAATACCCTTCGCTCGGGTGTTGTTAGTGGTTTTAGAAACTTAATAGATTATTGACACTTAAATAAAGGAGATACACATGGCTCTTATTTCAATGAGACAGTTGCTGGATTATGCAGCAGAACATGACTTTGGCATGCCTGCTTTCAATGTAAACAATATGGAGCAGGTACACGCGATCATGCAGGCAGCTCAAGCTGTCGATTCCCCTGTCATCATGCAGGGCTCTGCCGGCGCGCGTTCTTATGCTGGCGAGTCATTCCTTCGACACATGATTTCCGCAGCAATTGAGCAGTACCCGGATATTCCTGTTGTTATGCATCAGGACCACGGATCTGAACCTGCAGTCTGCCTGCGTTCGATCCAGTCAGGTTTTTCATCTGTAATGATGGACGGCTCACTGATGGCAGACATGAAAACGCCTGCTTCTTTTGAATATAACGTCGATGTCACCAAGAAAGTTGTCGATATGGCACATGCAGGCGGTGTTTCAGTTGAAGGCGAACTGGGTTGTCTGGGCTCACTGGAAACCGGTGAAATGGGTGAAGAAGATGGCCACGGTGCGGAAGGCAAGCTGGATATGGACATGCTGCTTACAGATGTAGACGAAGCCGTGGCTTTTGTTGATGCGACAGGTGTTGATGCACTGGCTATAGCTATTGGTACTTCTCACGGCGCATATAAATTCACCAAGGAACCTACCGGTGATATTCTGCGTATCGATCGCATCAGGGAAATTCATGAAGCCCTTCCTAATACCCACCTGGTAATGCACGGTTCTTCATCGGTGCCACAGGATTGGCTGGAAATCATCAACAACTATGGTGGTGACATGGGCCAGACATACGGTGTTCCTGTTGAAGAAATTCAGGAAGGCATCAAACACGGTGTTGCAAAGGTAAATATTGATACTGACCTGCGCATGGCTTCAACGGGTGCGGTACGTAAATTCCTTAGTGATAATCCTTCGAACTTTGATCCTCGTAAGTTTCTCAAGGCATCTACCGATGCAATGATGGAGATTTGTAAAGCACGTTATGAAGCATTCGGTTGTGCTGGGCATGCCAGCAAAATCAAACCGACTAGTTTGGAAGATATGGTTTCATTCTATAGCTAATAAACTATTTTATAGCTATTACATCTAACGGGTGTGGGGCATTACCCCACACCCGTTTTTTTATGATATTAGATCCAGGTTTCAGTCATCAGAGTTACCGAAACTAAATCGATTCTATGAGCTGCAATCGTTTCCTTTTACCGCTCAGAGGGTTTTCACAAACTCCAGCACTTCTTCCACATGGCCTTTAACTTTCACCTTGCGGTATTCCTGTCTAAGAATGCCTTTTTCATCAATAATAAACGTGCTTCGTACAACACCCATATGTTTCTTGCCATAGAGGTTCTTTTCATGGATGACATCAAAAAGCTTACACAGTGTTTCATCGGGGTCTGAGATCAGATCAAAAGGAAATTCCTGTTTGGCCTTAAAGTTTTCGTGTTTTGTCAGGCTGTCCCTTGACACACCCAGGATGTCACAATTATTTTTTTGAAACAGTTTATAAGCACTGCTGAAATCCCGCCCTTCAGTCGTGCAGCCGGGGGTGCTGTCTTTCGGATAAAAATAGAGGACGAATTTTTTTCCCTGTAAATCGGATAGTTTAAAATTACGATCAGAGGTTGCCTTTACTTCACAATCAGGAATTCTCTGGTTTATTTCAAGTGCTGACATTTGGGTTCCCCAGCTATAGTTAAATGTTGTATGTAGTGCCTGTTATCTTTCACGTAATTCATGAAAAATTATTGCACAAAATCTCATTTTAATCTTTCATCTGCTTTTATACTGTCTTTGTAATAAGAATAAAAATATCGGTACACCAAGCATGGCAGTAATCACTCCAACCGGGATCTGCTGAGGCGCTAACAGGGTGCGGGCTATCGCGTCAGCAAGTACCAGAAAGCTGCCACCGCTGAGGATGGCAGCAGGCAATAACAGGCGATAATCTCGAAGGCCAATCAAACGCAGGGAATGGGGAATGATCAGCCCGACAAAGCCAATGCTGCCAGCCATGCTGACAGCGATAGCAGTCATAGCGGCCGCAAGTATGAAAATGATCATCCGAAGGAATTGAATATTCTCGCCCAGTGCAGCAGCCTGTTGCTGGCCCCGTACCAGTAAATTTAATGGTCTTGATATCGCCCAGCTGAAAGAAAATGTTAATACTAATGCGATGAAGCCGGTAATCGTATGGCCGGACTGCGACAGGTCTCCCATTAACCAGAATAGCATCCCCTGCATTTGCTGTTGGTTTGAGATGCTTAGCAGAAAGCTGATGACTGCACTCCAGCCTGCTGCGATGACGATGCCAGTCAGTAGCAGCCGTTCAGTTGTCCAGCTTCCGTTTGAGTAGGATACGCTGAATACGAGAAAGGTTGAAATGAGTGCGCCGGCAAAAGAGGTAAAAGGTGACCAGCTGGAAGAGAGCCCAAGCAATAAGGCCAGTAGTGTAGCAACTCCGGCACCACCAGAGATGCCAAGAATATACGGTTCGGCAAGCGGGTTACGAAGTAATACCTGTAACAGGGCTCCAGCCATCGACAGAAGAGCTCCTACGATAAAGCCATCGACGGCTCTTTGAGCCCGAAGAGTAAGAATTGTTTTTGTGAATTCGTCACTGTCACCCGACAGAAAGGAGAATAGCTCATAGATGCCGGTATCTGAACTGCCCATTACCAGCGCAATCACACCACTGACAGGAACTAGTAAGAGTAATAATCCCAGCAGTTTCGACTGATGACTCACTCAGGATCCGCTAAAGTAAGTACTTGCCAGCCTGCATTTTTCGCATACTCCGCCAGTTGCTGGTCAGGGTTGACGGCGACCGGATTGTCGACTTCCTGCAACAGCGGCAGATCATTTTGGGAATCTGAATAAAACCAGCTTCCTTGCATGTCTGAATTTGTCTTATCCAGCCATTCACGCAGGCGAGTAATCTTCCCTTCCTGGAAGCTGGGTATGCCACTGACAGCACCGGTGTACTGATTGTTTCTGATTTCTGCCTTCGTTGCGATTAATTCTTCTATACCAAAGAGATCAGCAATGGGGCGGGTAACAAAATCATTTGTGGCAGTTATGATAAGCAGGGTGTCACACTGCTGTCGATGTTTATCAACCAGGTCCTGTGCC
>JGI858J16261_1000055_pt1 | contig 13413 bp, 11 predicted proteins | sample TiedelARG03_113m_FD_16261 | JGI IMG/M metagenome (IMG submission 16261) | reverse complement strand
ATGAGCCTATTGACCAGGAGGTTTTTGCTAAAACCAACGGCCTCGAGTTCTGGCTGGAGTATGATAATACGGATTTTCCACGCAACCCGACTATGGGCAGCCGCCAGCTGCTGAAGGTAACCAGTGACTTTGGCTGGGGCGAAAGCAGGGATAGCTGGACAGTTCTGGAAGGTGATTTCTCCAAGCATTTCAACCTCGGAAAATCAGACTGGTTCCGCCAGAAATCACTGGCATTGAATTTCTGGACTGCGAATACTCCTGACTGGGAGGAAAATGCGGATGGCACCATTAGTCATCAGCCACCGCCAAACTACGGAGCCAGCCTCGGCGGTTATGACCGCATGCGCGCCTACCCGAATGGACGCTTCCATGACAAGGCCGCGGTATACTATTCTGCAGAACTGCGTTTCATTCCACAGACCCAGCCGTTACGAGATTTGCCTCTGTTGAACTACTTTGAAATTGACTGGTGGCAGCTGGTTCCCTTTGTCGAAGCCGGCAGAGTCAGCGATGAATACAACGGTGATCTGTTTTTCAAGGATCTCAAGTTTGATGCAGGTATAGGCCTACGCATGATGGCATTCCGTTCCGTGGTCCGACTGGACTGGGCGGTGTCTGATGAAGGTAGTTCCGTCTGGGCGATGATACAGCAGCCATTCTCACGCCAGGGTCAATAAAAAAGGCAGTAAAACCTTTCTCCACAAGGGTCGCGGGTCTATTTTAGCCTGATTCTATTGTTACGATAGAGATTAGTGCAAAAAAGCCCGCTTTGTCTATTGACCGCGCTGGGTCTTATTAGTAAGTTCTAATGTTTTGCATTATTTAGCTATATTAGCGGTTCGTCTGCGTCACTGTGATGTATTCGAGCCTGATTGCTATCAGTGAATTATTAATATTTTGAGGTGAAATCAGTGGAATTAACCGGTGCACAAATTCTGGTCAAAGCGCTGGCGGATGAGGGAGTAGAGTATATCTTCGGCTACCCTGGCGGTGCGGCACTGCATATCTATGATGCGCTCTACCAGCAGGATGATGTGAAGCATATTCTGGCCCGCCATGAGCAGGGCGCAGGTCATGCTGCAGATGGTTATGCCCGTTCCAACGGCAAGCCCGGCGTGGTCCTGGTGACTTCAGGCCCGGGAGCGACGAATGTTGTTACCCCTGTTGCCACCGCGCATATGGATTCAATCCCTATGGTTGTTATTACCGCCCAGGTTCCTTCGCACCTGATCGGTGACGATGCCTTTCAGGAAGTTGATTCAATTGGTATCACACGGCCCTGCGTAAAGCATAATTTCCTGGTCAAGGATGTTCGCGATCTTGCCACAACAATCAAGAAGGCCTTTTATGTTGCCACCACGGGCAGACCGGGCCCGGTTGTAGTGGATATACCTAAAGATATTACTGCCAATACGACAGAGTACATCTATCCGAAAAGCATCAGCATGCGATCCTATCAGCCAGTTTCAGAAGGGCACAGCGGGCAGATTCGCAAGGCGGTACAGGTATTGCTTGGTGCCAAACGACCTATTATTTATTCAGGTGGCGGGATAATTTTAGCCAACTGCAGTGACAAGCTGACTGAACTGGTGCGTCTGCTCGGTTATCCATGTACCAATACCTTGATGGGGCTGGGTGCTTACCCGGCAACTGACCCATTATTCATCGGTATGCTGGGTATGCACGGTACCTATGAAGCCAATTTGGCCATGCATGAATGCGATGTCATGCTTTGCATCGGTGCGCGCTTTGACGACAGGGTAACCGGCGACACAAATAAATTCAGTCCCTACGCAAAGATTATTCATGTAGACGTTGACCCTTCATCAATCAGCAAGACAATCTCTGCAGATATTCCTGTTGTCGGCTCAGCGGATGTCATCCTTGATGAAATGATTAGGCAGATCAAGGAATCTGCCCGCAAACCGGATGCTGAAGCACTGCAAAAATGGTGGCAGCAAATTGAAGGCTGGCGCAAAGTAGATTGCCTGGATTACGACCGTGATAGTGAGCTGATCAAACCGCAGTTCGTGGTTGAAAAGTTGTATGAAGTGACAGAGGGTGATGCCTTTGTTACATCCGATGTCGGCCAGCACCAGATGTTTGCCGCACAATACTACAAATTCACCAAACCGCGTCGCTGGATTAATTCCGGCGGCCTGGGGACTATGGGTTTTGGTTTGCCGGCAGCTATGGGCGTTCAACTTGCCCACCCCGATGCCACGGTTGCTTGTGTCACCGGTGAAGGCAGTATTCAGATGTGTATACAGGAATTATCGACCTGTAAACAATATGATTTGCCGTTGAATATCGTCAATTTGAATAACCGTTACCTGGGTATGGTCAGGCAGTGGCAGGAATTCTTCTATGATCGTCGTTATTCGAACTCCTATATGGATGCCTTGCCCGATCTTGTCAAGCTGACCGAAGGCTACGGTCATATTGGCATAAGAATTGAAAAAAACGCTGATGTGGAAGGCGCTTTGAGAGAGGCTCTGAATGATAAATCCCGTCTGTATTTTCTCGATTTCATCACCGATCAGACTGAAAATGTCTATCCAATGATTGCGGCGGGCAAAGGACATCACGAAATGCATCTGTCACCAAGGAACGGCAGCAATGATGTAGAAAGGGAGCTGGCCTGATATGCGACATATTATTTCCATCTTGCTGGAAAACGAATCTGGTGCCCTGTCGCGCGTAGCCGGTCTGTTTTCTGCTCGCGGTTACAATATCGAGTCTTTGACTGTTGCGCCTACGGAAGATCCTTCATTGTCTCGCATGACACTGGTAACAAGCGGCACTGACAAGGTTGTTGAGCAAATTAAAAAGCAATTGAACAAGCTGATCGATGTAGTGAAGCTTGTAGACCTGGTTGAGAATGAACACGTTGAGCGGGAAATCAGTCTGATCAAGGTTCGTGCAGCCGGTAACGCGCGGGATGAGATCAATCGCCTGGTGGAAATCTTTCGTGGCCGTATTGTAGATGTTACCGACACCAGTTACACCATCGAAATGACCGGCAACTGTGGTAAAGTCGACGCCTTTTTAAAAGCAGTGCCAAATGACAGCATTATTGAAGTCGTGCGTTCCGGGGTGTTAGGAATTGCCCGCGGTGAAAAAGGTTTACGACTTTAAAAAGCGCAATTCAGCATTTTTACTTATTTTCGCCGGTCTTCCGGCTTGTTTAGTTTACGAGGATTATCATGAAGGTTTATTACGACAAAGACGCCGACCTATCCGTTATTAAAGGAAAGAAGATTGCTATTATCGGATATGGCTCACAGGGACACGCCCATGCCAACAATCTAAAAGACAGCGGTCTATCCGTTGTTGTCGGGCTTCGTGAAGGTTCTGCCTCACGCGCCAAGGCGGAAGCCTCTGGACTGGAGGTGGCAAATATTGCCGATGCAGTCGCCATGGCAGATATAATCATGATTCTCGCGCCAGATGAAAAGCAGGCTGAACTGTATGCGAATGAAATCGAGCCAAACCTCAAGCCCGGTGCAGCACTCGCGTTTGCCCATGGGTTTAATATTCATTTTGACTACATCAAGCCGGCCGAGAATATGGATGTCTTTATGGTTGCACCTAAAGGGCCCGGTCACCTTGTTCGTTCAACCTACACCCAGGGTGGCGGTGTTCCGAGCCTGATTGCAGTTGCTCAGGATGCGACAGGTACTGCCAAAGACATTGCGCTGGCCTATGCTTCAGCCAATGGTGGTGGACGTGCCGGCATCATCGAGACCAGCTTCCGCGAAGAGACCGAGACGGATCTGTTTGGTGAGCAGGCTGTCCTCTGTGGTGGTGCAACAGAACTGGTTCGTGCTGGATTTGAAACACTGACCGAAGCAGGCTATGCCCCTGAGATGGCCTATTTTGAATGTCTGCATGAACTCAAGCTGATCGTTGACCTGATGTATGAAGGCGGTATTGCCAACATGCGTTATTCGATCTCCAATACTGCCGAGTATGGCGACCTGACCCGCGGTCCACGTGTTGTTACTGACGACACCAAGGCAGAAATGAAGAAGATACTTGGCGAAATTCAGTCAGGTCAGTTTGCCAAAGAATGGATGGATGAAAATGCTGATGGCTGCAATAATTTTTACGCACTGCGCGAAAAAGGCGAAAAGCATCCTATCGAAGAAGTTGGCGCGAAGCTGCGCGGCATGATGCCCTGGATTTCAGCCAACAAGATCGTTGATAAGTCCAAAAACTGATCTCACCCAGCTTAAAAAGGTTAATTAGTAACCATGACACGGCATCCACTATTTGCACGTGAGGGCTGGCCTTTTATTGCCGGCAGCCTTGCAATTGCTATTGCCATCACATTTGTCTGGAGCTGGCTTTGGGCTGCCCCGTGGTGGCTGATAGCATTATTTTGTATTCAATTCTTTCGTGACCCAACACGCCAGACAAATGCCGGACCTAATGATGTCGTATGTCCGGCCGATGGCAAGGTTATTTTTGTTGGTAAAATGAAAGACCCTTATCTTGATCGTGAAGTGACAAAAATCAGTGTTTTTATGAATGTTTTCAATGTGCATTCAAACAAATCACCGGTAAATGGAGTGATTAAGAAACGCTGGTACCGTGCCGGTTCTTTCGTCAATGCCGCCTTCGACAAGGCAGCAGAAGAAAACGAACAGAACGCTCTGTGGATTCGGACTGACAACGGGCTGGACATCACCTGTATTCAGATCGCCGGGCTGGTTGCCCGGCGTATCCTTTGTTATGTCGATGAAGGTGATATTCTGCAAGCAGGTCAGCGCTACGGATTTATTCGCTTTGGCTCCCGCGTGGATCTTTACCTGCCTGACAATACAGAAATAAAAGCGAGCATTGGCGACACGGTTAAATCCGGTCTCGATATTCTTGCGGTGTTACCGCAGCAGGAAGCCTGAGCAACAAGCGGCTAAATTCAATTTTTCGTGTTCTCCTCGCGAGTGGCGATTGTTGCTGGAAATGACTTCTATGAAATCTATCATCCTTAAAAGCAAATCAGGCCAGCGTTTTAAGCAGGGACACCCTTGGGTGTTCAGCAACGAACTGGAAAAACCGGCTGACCGCCCCGATGCCGGTGATATCGTCGCCTTGCGTCAGCAAGACGGAAATTTTCTTGCATATGGCTTTTACCATCCTCATTCCTTAATAGCCTTTCGTGCACTGACGGGAAATGAGCAGGAACCCGACGAGAGTTTCTTTTCCGGGCTGCTCGATCAGGCTATTCTGCTTAGAAACATGGTCTATCCGCAGTTAAATGCCAGGCGCCTGGTTCATTCAGAAAGTGATGGACTGCCAGGTCTTATCGTTGATCAGTTCGATGATGTGCTCAGTGTTCAGGTGAATTCTGCGGGGATGGAGAGCAATATTGATCTGGTCCTGAACCTACTTAAAGAAAAATTATCGCCAACTGCAATTGTCACTAGAAATGATTCCTCGCTACGCAAGCTGGAAGGACTTCCTCAGTACACAGGAGTCTGGCAGTCAGAGGTTAAGGACGTCACTGCGCTGATTACAGAAAATGATATCAAATACGAAGTCGATGTTATCAATGGCCAGAAAACCGGGTTTTTCATTGATCAGCGGGAAAACCGTTATGCCTTCAGACGATTTATTGGCTCTGGTGATCGTGTCCTGGATGCCTTCTGTAATGATGGCGGTTTTGCACTGAATGCGATTATTGCCGGTGCATCTCATGTCGACGCTGTCGATATCTCGGCGTCAGCTCTTGCACGTGCAGAGAAGAATGCGGGCATCAACGGGCTCAGTAATAAGATCAATTTCAATAAAGCAGACGTAATGAAATGGTTGCCAGGCCTGAAACTAGAACAACATTACGATGTAGTCAATGTTGACCCGCCTGCATTTGCTTCTAACCGGAAATCAATACCGGTTGCACGTAAGGCCTACCGAAAACTGCATGGTTCTGCTATGCAGGTGTTGAAGCGGGGTGGAATTCTTTCAACAGCATGCTGTTCTCATCATATTTCTGAACAGGACTTTCTTGATTCTGTTCAGCAGGCCGCTATTAGAAATGGGCGCCAGTGCCAGATGTTATTTCGCGGTGGACCACCTGCTGATCATCCTGTTTTGCTGGCCATGCCAGAATCGGGTTATCTGAAATTTCATATATTCCGCGTTATTTAGCGTCTTTTTCCCTGCACAACACTGTTATGTCTAATCCAGTATTTATAATTCATGTTGCGACTGCATTGCTGAGTATTTCCGGTTTTATTTTTCGCGGCATACTTCGCTTCAGCGGGTCAGATCTTGTTAATAGAAAGTGGTTAAAGATCACCCCTCACATCGTCGATACTGTGCTTATCATCAGTGCCATTATGCTGTTTACCCGAAGTGGTCTGGACTTGATGACAACCTCGTGGCTGCAGGCAAAAATCGTTGCGCTGATTGTCTATATCGCTCTGGGTTTAGTTGCTTTCCGTTTTGCTAAGACAACACCTGTCAGGCTGCTGGCCTGGCTGGCTGCAATACTGGTTTTTGGCTATATCCTATCGGTAGCAGTGAGCAAGAATCCGCTCGGTTTTTTTTAAAGACTAACTAAGAGTAAAAACAGGCATGCTGGGATCGATGACATGGAGCTGATATTCGGATTGCATAATTTGCAGCCGGTTGATATGCCCTGTGTTGCTACCATTGGCAACTTTGATGGTGTTCACCTTGGCCACCAGGCCGTGATCGGGCAATTGGCAGAGAAGGGCGCAGCAATGAATCTGCCGACCACTTTGATCACTTTTGAGCCAACACCAGCGGAATATTTTGCCCAGGATAAGGCGCCTGCTCGCTTAACAACTTTCCGTGAAAAATATGTCACGCTAAAACGCTTTGCCATCGACCGCTTGCTGGTGCTGCCATTTAATCAGCGGCTCTCCTCGATGGCAGCGCAAGATTTCATCACAAAGGTTCTGATTGAGGGTCTTGATATCCGTTACCTTGTGGTTGGCGATGATTTTCGCTTTGGCAAGGGCAGGACGGGTGACTTCCAGTTATTGCAGCAGGCGGGTAATGATAATAATTTTACCGTCGTATCGATGCCAAGTTTTTGCGTTGACGGTGAGCGAGTCAGCAGTTCAGGAATACGCTCTGCATTAGCCACAGGCGATTTTGACCGCGCCGAGCGTCTTCTCGGGCGTTACTATCATATGACGGGTAAAGTTGCCCATGGTGATAAGCGGGGCAGGGAATGGGGCTTCCCGACAGCAAACATCAATATGAAACGTAAAGTCATTCCTCTGCGCGGAATATTTGCCGTTGAGGTGTTTGGGCTTGAGCGTGAGCCGGTATTTGGCGTGGCCAACCTCGGCACACGCCCCACTGTATGCGGAATACGCACATTGCTTGAGGTCCATTTGTTTGATTTTGATGAACAGATCTATGGCCGCCGCATCAATGTTATTTTTCGCCACAAAATCCGCGAAGAAGTGCGTTTTGATTCCTTTGATGCACTAAAGGAACAGATTGGGCGTGACGTTATCAGTGCAAGGGACTATTTCTCATCGATTTAAAGACTTGTCACTATTCATTCCAGCACTGTGAAAAAATCATTGGCCATGTTAATTTCCGCTATCGCGGTAATTTCTATCAATAATTTGACTCATCATTAAAAGACGCATCGAATGACCGACTACAAAACAACTATTAACTTACCCAGAACGGGCTTTCCAATGAAAGCCAACCTGGCGAATCGTGAACCGGAACTTCTCAAGCACTGGGGGCAGCCGTTATATCAGCAAATTCGTCAGCAACGTGCAGACGCACCCAAGTACATCCTTCACGATGGACCGCCTTACGCCAATGGCGATATTCATATTGGTCATGCGGTTAACAAAATACTGAAAGATATAATCGTTAAATCACGCACGCTGGATGGCTATGATGCACCCTATATACCTGGTTGGGACTGCCATGGCTTACCGATTGAATTACAGGTAGAGAAAAAATCAGGCAAGGCCGGTGTCAAAATCGATAGCAATACATTTCGCCATAAATGTCGTGAATATGCATTGAAGCAGGTCGACCGCCAACGCGAAGATTTCAAGCGACTTGGTGTGCTGGCAGACTGGGATAATCCCTATTTGACCATGGCTCCGGAGAATGAGGCAGAAATTGTCCGCTCACTGGGACGCATTATTGAGCAGGGACACCTATTCCAGGGCGCTATGCCTGTTCACTGGTGCACCGATTGTGGTTCAGCGATGGCAGAAGCGGAAGTTGAATACCAGGACAAAACATCAATGGCCATTGATGTAGCATTCCGTGCCGCTGATGGTGCCTCTGTGCATAAAGCCTTCTCACATGAGCCGAGCAATGAACAGGTTTCCTTTGTCATCTGGACTACAACGCCTTGGACGCTGCCTGCGAACCAGGCAGTTGCACTGCATCCTGAACTGCAGTACGTACTGGTCAGGATCAATGACAAACACCCCGGACTTTATGTATTTGCAGCGGATCTGCTTGATTCTGTATTAACGCGATATGGCGTGGAAGATTATATCCAGCTCGCTTCTGTCAGTGGCCAGGCGCTCGAAGGCATTGGCCTGGAGCACCCGTTCTATGACCGCGTGGTACCCGTGATTCTTGGTGAGCATGTGACAACAGACGCCGGTACAGGTGCTGTACACACGGCCCCCGGGCATGGCCAGGAAGATTTTGTTGCCGGCAGAAAATATAACCTGAAAGTGGATAACCCCGTTGCCGGTAATGGTGTATTTGTAGAAGGCACGCCACTGTTTGCCGGTGAGCATGTATTCAAGGCAAATTCTCATGTCCTTGATGTGCTGCAAGAGCAGGGTGCCCTGTTAAACTCTGACTCAATCAGCCATAGTTATCCTCATTGCTGGCGCCATAAAACACCGATTATTTTCCGCGCTACACCGCAATGGTTCATTAGCATGGATCAGGCCGGGCTGCGTGAAAAGGCACTGCAAGAGATAAATAATATACGCTGGTTGCCGGAATGGGGCGAAGCCAGGATAAAAGGCATGGTCGAGAACCGCCCGAACTGGTGTATTTCCCGTCAGCGGCACTGGGGTGCACCGATTGCCCTGTTTGTTCATAAGCAGACCGGCGAATTGCACCCGCGCAGTAACGAGATCCTGATGCAGGTTGCCGACCTTATCGAACAGGGCGGTGTTGAAGCCTGGTTCGCGCTGGAGCCGGCAGAACTGCTCGGTGATGAAGCAGATGATTATCAGAAGATTACCGACATTCTGGACGTCTGGTTTGATTCCGGTGTGTCGCACGCCTTTGTACTGGATAAAAGAGAGGGTCATCAATCGCCTGCGGACCTTTATCTTGAAGGTTCTGATCAGCATCGCGGCTGGTTTCAGTCATCCCTGCTGAGTTCAGTTGCCATGAAGGGTTGTGCACCCTATAAAACAGTACTGACACACGGATTTACCGTCGATGCGGATGGTAACAAGATGTCGAAATCAAAAGGGAATGTGATCGCGCCGCAGAAAATCATTAACTCTATGGGCGCAGATATTCTCCGTTTATGGGTTGCGGCGATGGATTATCGCAATGAGATGAGNATCTCGGATGAGATTATCAAGCGAATGGCGGATGCCTATCGTCGTATCCGCAATACCAATCGTTTTCTTCTCGGCAACCTCGATGGTTTCGATCCATCCCGTGATATTGTAGCGACCGCTGATTTGATTGAAATTGATGCATGGGCTATTGCTCGCTGTCAGGAAGTTAACCAGACAGTAATCAAAGCCTATGAAGATTTTTCATTTCACCATATCTACCAGGCTGTGCTGCAGTTCTGTGTCAATGATATGGGTGGATTCTACCTCGACATTCTGAAAGATCGCCTGTATACCACGCCAACTGCGAGCCATGCGCGCCGTTCTGCACAGACGGCGATGTATCACATAGTGGAAGCACTGGCGCGCTGGATGGCGCCGATACTGAGCTTTACTGCTGAAGAAATCTGGTCATATATGCCTGGCAGCAGGGATGACAGCATCTTTCTTGAGCACTGGCATATACTACCTGAGGTTGAAAGCAGTGCAGAACTGCTGGCGCGCTGGCAGGTCGTTACTGCGCTGCGCGAAGGCGTCTCGCAGTCACTTGAATCATTACGCAAGGAAGGCATTATCGGCTCACCGCTCGATGCCGAGGTAACCATCTACGCTGAAGGCAGAACACTGGATATATTGCAGTCCTTTGCCGATGAATGCCGCTTTATTTTTATTACTTCCTACGTACACGTTTATCGTATCGAAGACAGGGCTGGTCGCGGAAGTGAACTGGCAGGCTGGGCACAGTCGCTGACTGACTGGGACCAGGACATTGTCGCCATCGATGTCAGTGCCACTGAAAAAGAGAAATGTGTGCGTTGCTGGCACCACCGGGAGGATGTCGGTAGTAATCCGGAGCATCCTGAAATTTGCGGGCGCTGTGTGGTAAATGTAGAAGGCGAGGGTGAGGTCAGGCGCTTTGTCTGAGGAAAGTTCTGCGCAGAGTACATCGTCCGAGTCTACTGAGAAGCCGATAGCTGGTTATGACAGGGCTATCAGTAAGGGTGGATGGATCGTCTTTCTGGTGGTTATCCTGGATCAGGCTTCCAAGTACCTGGCTGAACAATTTCTTGTGCTTCATCAGCCGGTAGCAATTATTCCTAATCTGAATTTTACGCTTGCATATAATACCGGTGCAGCGTTCAGTTTTCTGCACCAGGCAGGAGGCTGGCAGAATACATTCTTTATTGTCGTTGCTTTGCTGATGTCATTGGTATTGCTAGTGATGCTTTATAAGGCACCGCGAAAGGACTTACAGTTTTCCATTTCTCTGTGGCTGGTGCTGGGTGGTGCACTGGGGAACCTGATTGATCGATTACGGCTGCAGAAGGTGGTGGACTTTATTGATTTCTATGTTGGCCAATGGCACTTTGCCACTTTTAATGTTGCCGATATGGCAATAAGCATCGGTGCCTTCCTGCTTATTATGGACAGTTTTAATTTCCGCATATTCAGATACAAATCAGAGCCGTGACAACAGAAGACACAATAAAGGCCGATAGCACAGTGACCCTGAGATACGCGGTATCACTGGCAGATGGTACTGTCATAGAAGAGGCAGAAGATGCCCCGGAAACCATCAAGCTCGGTGAAGGTGAGTTCATTAATGAACTTGAACAGAAGCTTTATGGGCTGCATGCCGGTGATACAGACGATATTATCATCCCAGCGCTGGAAAACCTGTTTGGCGCTTATGACGAGTCCCGTGTTCAACAAGTTGAACATTCCGCTTTTGATCCGGGTGAACTACCGCAACAGGGGCATCTAATAGAATTTACTTTACCAAACGGCTCAACAGTACCGGGCATTATCCGTGAAGTGACTGAAGAAAATGTCCTGGTCGATTTTAACCACCCGCTTTGTGGTCGTGATGTCATGTTTGCGGTCGAGGTGGTATCGGTAGAGAATGATTAATATAGACAATCATGATGTCCTGGCCTATTTACAGAGTAATGGTGAACTATGAAAATTTTACGAGCCAGTCCGCGTGGTTTTTGTGCCGGTGTTGACCGGGCAATAGAGATAGTTGAAAGGGCACTGGAGCAGATTGGCGCACCGATATATGTACGCCATGAAGTTGTCCATAACCGTTTTGTAGTGAACCGGCTGAAAGAAGCCGGTGCGGTCTTTGTTGATGAACTTGAAGATGTACCTGACCATCAGACAGTCATCTTCAGTGCGCACGGCGTTCCTCTTTCCGTCAGGACTGAAGCGAAGAGGCGAAATCTGAGAGTGTTTGATGCGACCTGTCCGCTGGTGACAAAGGTGCACAGGGAGGTTACCCGACATCATGCCATGGGTTACCACTGCGTACTAATTGGGCATGCCGGCCACCCCGAAGTAGAAGGAACCATCGGCCAGATTACGTCTGGCATCGACCTGGTAGAAACGCCTGAAGACGTGGCGAAGCTTGATTTAGGCGATGTTGACAAGCTGGCTTATGTTACCCAGACAACGCTATCTATTGATGATACAGCGAATGTAATAGCGGCATTGAAACAACGTTACCCAATGATACAGGGACCGCGTAAAGATGATATCTGTTATGCCACCCAGAACAGGCAGGATGCGGTAAAAAGACTGGCGGAAAACTGCGATCTGGTTTTCGTTGTTGGTTCTACGAACAGTTCCAATTCCAATAGATTGAGAGAACTTGCTGAGAAAAAAGGCGTGCGGGCGTACCTGATTGATGATGCGGATGAAATCAAACCTGAATGGCTCGACGGTGCAACAGCACTGGGTATTACTGCCGGTGCCTCAGCGCCGGAAGTGTTGGTAGAAGGTGTTATTGAACGCTGTAAAAAACTAACATCAGCCACCGTCAGCGACCTGGCAGGTCCGAAAGAAAATGTTACTTTTGCTCTGCCAAAGGAACTGCGATAGGGGAATGTGATCGCTATGACACGTAAAACAGATACTCTTATCATTGGCGGAGGCATTATTGGCCTGCTGACAGCGCGGGAACTGGCACTTAGCGGTCAGTCAGTGACTGTTCTTGAGCGTAACCCCAGGGCCGGCCTTGAATCATCCTGGGCAGGTGGTGGTATTCTGTCGCCGCTCTATCCCTGGCGTTATCCTGATGCAGTGACCGACCTGTCAGTAATCGGCCATAAGGAATATCCGAAACTAACGGAAGAACTGTTTCAGTCAACAGGGATTGATCCCGAGTTTGTTTGTTCAGGGCATCTGATTCTCGATACTGAAGAGCAGGGCCAGGCAAAGCCATGGGCACAAGAGTTCAGTAAAAAGATATCGCTCGACAGGAAAATACAATATCTTTCTCGTATAGGCCACAAGGAACTGGCAATGATCGAACCGGAATTATCGGACAGCTTTCATTCTGCATTCTGGTTGCCGGTGGTAGGCCAGATTCGTAATCCGCGACTGATGAAATCCCTGATCAAGGATCTTGTCCAGAGAGGGGTAAAGATCATCACAGATATGTCTGTTGAAAAAATCAATCAACAGGCAGGCAAGGTCGTCAGCGTAGAAACCCGCGAAGGCAAGTGGTCAGCAGAAAATTATCTTATTGCTGCCGGCGCATGGACTGGGTCGATACTAAAAGACACCGGCCTGTCACTTGATGTTGAACCGGTACGTGGACAGATGATCCTGTTTAAGACAGAACCGGGTCGGTTGCGTCGAATTATCATGAATAATGGTAAGTACCTGATACCAAGAAAGGATGGGCATATCGTCGCTGGCAGTACGCTGGAGTATGTTGGTTTTAACAAAGAGACAACCGATGTCGGCTGCCGGCAATTGATGCGTTCTGCGGTCGATATTGCACCCTTTTTAGAAAATGTAGCTGTCGTCAGCCAATGGTCTGGTCTGAGACCCGGGTCAACAGATGGCACACCAA
>JGI858J16261_1000054_pt1 | contig 13549 bp, 10 predicted proteins | sample TiedelARG03_113m_FD_16261 | JGI IMG/M metagenome (IMG submission 16261) | reverse complement strand
AAATAACAATTAGTCATTTCTTGTAAGTAATTAAGCCAATTATTTTATATCTTTTCATAGGTAGTCCGACATTAAAAAGTATGTTTTAATGGTAGCTAGTAATGAGGTTATCTAGTGAATTAAACTTGATTTAGATGTCCAAGGGTTAAAGAATGCACTGGATTTAACAGATGACCTCCAGACTAACATGGAGCAATTGACCTACTTCCGATGGTAATACATGCGCTCAAAACAACATCGCCATTCAAGAGTTGTTGATAATTTGCAACATACATCTGCCCTATTTGATCAATTAGACCCCCGCATAAATTGTGAGAAATGCGCTGTACCTTTGAACGCTTCCCAATGAGTGCTAATAATGCTTGGAAGGTGTAATGTACACTTCATGCCTCATTTACTAGTCTCCTTCAGCAGCTAACATGTGATACAACAGGTATGTTGACGTAGTACACAGAGAGCAAACTTCCCTGAGCACTCCTTCAGCGCACCTTTCTGAAGGGTGCATTCAATAAGGTAAAATTTTGTAGGGTGCGTTCTATTAGGAAAAAAACATTTTTGAAGGGTGCGTTCAATAAGGTAAAAAAAAATTTTTTTTAAGGGTGCGTTCAATTAGGTCAAATAAAATTTTGAAGGGTGCGTTCAATTCGGTAAACACAAATTTTTGAAGAGTGCGTTCAATTAGGTAAAAAATTATTTAGGACGCATTCGATTAGGAAACAATTTGAAGGGTGCATTCAATTAGGTAAAAAATTTAAAGGGTGCTTTCAAATAGGAAAAAAAATTTGTTTATTTTTTTCATTTGTATTTTCAGGGTGTGTTCGATTAGATGAAAAAATTAAGAGTGCATTCAATTAGGTTAAAAATTTCTTCTTTTTTAGGTGTTCAACATGGCTTCAAATGAATCCTCAATAGGGGAAAAAGTGGATTGTCTTATAAATGAGCTTTTGAATCAGGTAGAGGATATAAATGAGCTTTTTGAGCAAGAAGAGGTTTCAAGAAAGAGAAGGTGTAGTCATGTTCAGGAATATGATATCCTGCCTAAATACAACAAAACAGATAATGCACCCCTAGATAGTGAATTTACAGGAAACTATACAGGAAAATATACACCTAAAAAAGAAAATGAATTCATGGGAAACTATTCAATGAAAAAATACACAGCTAAAAAGGATATATCTCTCCTTCATACCCTCTATGAGTACCCAGAATCTCCTGATGCAGAATCTCCTGAAACGAGCTACTTCCCAGAATCCCCTGAAATAACCTACCAAGAATCCCCTGAAGTGACCTACCACCTTAAATCTCCTGAAACCATTTCTTCAGAAATGAACCAGTTGGAGACAGAAGTCTTTCAGATAGGGGAAGTAGCTAATTCTGATGATTTCCCTGAAATAGATCTATATACAGAATTCTACACTGCAGGAGGAGATAGCCCACCCACTGATGCATTCATCCCCTGTCTTCCTACTTTAGTGGAAAAAGCTCAATCTGTCCCCCTCTACTCTGCATTTACATTTAATGAGGCTTCTCAAACACTCCAAGTTTTGCAAGATGGTGACAGTGGTGGGGATATGTACCCGGGTCTTCCTACTTTAGAAGCATCTCATCTCAGTGATAGTCTCCCCTTGAGAACATTTCCACTTGATGAGATAAACATTTCTCAGGATGAGAGTGAAGGTACTGGTGGAGTGAACCTAACACTCCCTAGTTTAGCTGTAGTTCAACTCACTAATGTTAACCCCTTGTTTCCACTCCCACTTGATGAGATAAGGGTTTCTCAAGATGCTGACAGTGGAAGTGGAGAGAACCACTTCCTTCCTACTTTGACTGCTGATCAACTCAATAATACCACCCCCTTGATAACATCTCCACTTGATGAGATAAACATTTTTCAAGATGATATTACTTCAGATGCACTTGAACTCACAAATGCTAACCCCTTGATGACATTCCCATTTGATGAGATAAGGCTTCCTCAAGATGCTGACACTGGAAGTGGAGTGAACTACTTCCATCCTACTTTAGATGCTGTTCAACTCACTAATAGCGCCCCCTTGTCAACATTAACACTAAATGGGATAAGTAATGAAAAAAGGGATGCTGCTACTACTGAGCTGATTCCATTCCTTCCTACTTTAGAAGAAGTCCAATCTGTTCTCCAAACTATTGAGAAAGATAACGTCTCTGAAAAAAAAATCTCCCCTTTCTCTGGAAAACTTTCAAAAAGAGTGTGCCTATTGTGTAGCAAAAAACCAGAATTTTTACATGTTAGAAACTATAATCGACATATCCGTAAATTTCATAATATAGAACCAGGAATGTCTCTTATATTTTGCGATATATGTGGGTTTATGCATGATAAGAAAGATGGATGTATTTTTTATGATAAAGAAAAAAATACCTTTCTACGTGTAGTTCAGAATATTTCAGTTTGTCAAACTTGTGGAAAACTGTGTTCTGAGAAAAATAATTGTGAACATTGCTCAAGTGTTGGTTTTCAATTTGGTGGAGGTTCTATGAAAAGACGTAGTCTTTGTGAAAAATGCGGGAAAATATCAGAATATATGTGTGAACAGTGTCCATGTGCAATAGAAACAGGGAAAAAGAAAAAAAGTGTTGATTATCAATTTGGGTCAGGGTCTCCGCGAAAAGGTAGACTTTGTGAAAAATGCGGGAAAATATCAGAAAATATGTGTGAACAATGTCCATATTCAGCAAAAAAAAAGAAAAAAACAGAAAAAATAAAAGAAAAACTATCAAACAAATTTATTTGCAAACATTGTAAAAAAGTATTTAAGAACAGAAGAGAAATGTATGTGCACAACATAGAAAACCATCAGTCTGATCTTATTTCCAATTTGAAAAGATCTCAAAAATCTCCATGGGAAGATCAAGGGAAGTCTCCTCCCTGGGAAAAGAGTGGGGTAGTAGATGAGGCCTTCAAAAAAGAATATGACCTCCATGCTTATCTTATATTAAAACCCCACAGAAAAGGTCTTTCAGAAAGTAGTTATAACTTCCCAATTGCTAATGATGTGAAAATTTTAGATATAGAAAAACATGTGGAATATATATTTCAAAATGAGCAAAGGGTATTCAAGTTAAACATTGCATTTGGGTTCATATTGCAAAATATTGAAACCAATGAATACAGATATTTCAAACCTTATGAAAATCAAACAGTTTTAGCTCTACCGGCGAACATAGGTGGAAAGCAAGATACTAAAAAGTTATTAGAAAAACTCAAACAATTAGACGTCATTGAGCATATTCTAAGACAAAGACCGAATACAAAATTCAAAATTGTATTACTAACTAATATTTTATATAGCACATATTCAAAAAGTTTCACTTTAGGGATAAAAATTACTCTTCCTAATTATATTAGAAAAAATAAGTCTATTATCGGGATGGAGAAAAATACTAGAGGAGGAAATTTTAAACAACAGAATTTATGTTTATTTCGTTGTTTATCTGCTCATTTTTATCCTGAATTATTTAGGGAAAGGAAAAGTATAATTATTGAGGATAAAACCCAAGAATTCCGCGAACAATGGTTTCATTTCAAGGGAAAGCAATATGATAACAAAACATATACAGGTGTGGATATAGGGGATATACCTGAAATCGAAACATGTTTTTTAATTAATATTAACATATATATATTATATGAAGACTTTTCATGTAACAATATATACAGATCTGTTTGTAAATTCAAATCAACCATGAATTTAAATTTATATGAAAACCATGTCTCATACATAAAAGATATGAATAGTTATTGTAAAAAATTTATTTGCAGTACTTGTGAAATGCATTTTGATAGAAAGGATAATTGGAGTGTTCACTCGAGAAAATGTAAAAATAAGCTAACACTTTCTTACCCAGGGGGTTTCTTCAAACCCCCTAAAACCATTTTTGAAGAATTGGAGAGTTATGGGATAAAAATAGACCCTAAAAAGACATTTTTTCAGGAATTTATAGTGTTTGATATGGAGGCATTATTGAGTCCAATTTCAGATGAAGTTTCTGATAAAACAGCTTGGACTCACAGACATATTCCTATTTCTGTAGGAGTATGTAGTAATTTTAAAGGTTTCTCTCACCCACATTGCATAGTCAACGAAAAACCAGAAGTATTAATTCAAGAGATGGTTGCATACATGAATAAAATTGCAATAGAAATAGAGAAAAGTAAAATAAATACCTATGAAGAAGTTTTTAAAGATTTGGAAAATATTCTCACAGAGTGGAGTAATGTTAAAAATACAAGTGAAAAAATTATGTTCAATCAAGTCTCTTCACTAAAAAAGAGGTTTGAAGAATATTGTAGACAGGTACCTGTGATTGGGTTTAATTCTGCACGTTATGATTTAAATTTAATTAAAAGTCAAATAATAAAAGAATTGGATCTAGCTGAATGTAAGAATAACTTTGTCGTAAAAAAGAACAACTCATATTCTTGTATTACATCTGAACGCTTTAAATTCTTAGATATTACTCAATTCTTAGCACCTGGTACTTCATATTCTAAGTTCTTAAAAGCATTTGGTGTTAAAGAGAGTAAAGGATTTCTACCTTATGAATACTTAACAAATATAACTAAATTGGATGAAACATCTCTCCCTCCTTTGGGAGAGGCTTGGTGGTCTAATCTTAAACAAAAAAATATCTTAGATGATGGAGTAAAAACCATTGAAGAAAATTATAACTGGCTTAAGATGATTTGGAGGCAAGAAAACATGAAAACCTTGAAAGATCTCTTAATTTGGTATAATTGTTTAGATGTCTCACCTTTTGTTAAAGGAGTTATCAATTTATGTGAATTCTATTTTGAAAAAAACATTGATATTTTCAAAATATCTATTTCAGTACCTGGGATAGCAAGGAAATTAGTTTTTAAGGAAGGTAGAAAAACTAATGCTTCTTTTGCAATTATTGATTATAAAAATAGAGATTTATATCATACTATTGAGAATAATTTAGTCGGAGGACCATCCATTATTTTCCATAGACACCATAAAGCAAATGAAACTTTTATTCGTAATAACAAAGAGAAGATATGTAAGAAAATAATTGGTTTTGATGCTAATGCATTATATCTCTATGCATTTGATATGCCTATGCCGGTCGGGTATTTCATTAGGAGAAGAAAAGAGAATAATTTTAAACCAGAGAAAAATGTAAAATATTCCAGTATGTTTCACTGGATGGATTGGCTTAACACATCCCAATTAAAGGAGATTCAACACTATAGAAATACAGGTAAAGAGAAAAGAGTTGGTCCTTACTTGGTTGATGGTTTTGAAGAAAAGACTAATACCATATTCCAATATCAAGGATGCTTTTTCCATGGTCATGAATGTTTTTTAACTAAAAATGTGAATATTACTCAAAAAGCTCTATTCCAAAAAAAGAGAGATAACACCCGAGAATGTGTAAAGTTTTTAATGGAGCGAAATTATAAGGTAGTTGAGATGAGAGAATGTGAATTTCATAATTTGAAACAAAAGGATAAAGCTTTGGCAGCTTTTATACACAAACAACACCCCACTTTTTTTACAAAATATCCTAGAGAGGTTAGTGTAGAAAATATTTTAAAAGGGGTTAAAGATGCTAGTCTTTTTGGAATGTTAGAAGTGGATATTGAAGTACCATATTCATGGGAAGAAGTTGAACACCCACCTACTACATCCTTAACCCCTTATCAGTATTTTCAAGAAATGTGTCCATTATTTGGGAATGCTGATATCAACTTTGAAGACATTGGAGAGCATATGCAAGAACATATCCTACAACATAATCTAGGGACTAATACTCGTAGGTTATTAATAGGTGCTATGAAAGGGAGGCAAATGTTGATTGCTTCTCCTTTGTTAAAATGGTACTTACTCCATGGACTAAAAGTTACACAAATCTACCAAGTTATTGAGTTCAATTCTTCTTCTTGCTTCCAAAACTTTGTATCTGAAGTTTCACAAGCAAGAAGGCAAGGGGATGAAGATGTAACAAAAACTGTGATTGCAGACACTATGAAACTAATTGGGAACTCAGCTTTCGGATCAATGATTATGAATAAAACAAAACATAAAAAGATATATTATGCTAANGGTTATCATGAAGCTGCAAAAGCTGTGAATAAACCTAAATTCGAACGATTAACAGAAATTGCAGATAATTATTTTGAAGTAGAGACCTTTAAAGATAAAATAACATTAGATCTCCCGACACAGATTGGGTATTTTATACTACAATATGGGAAATTGAGAATGTTAGAATTCTACTATGACTTTATGGATAAATTCTTAGATAGAAAAGATTTCCAATATTGTGAGATGGATACTGACTCAGCTTACATAGCTATATCTTCTGAGAATTTTAAAGATAGCATCAAACCTGACCTCTCACAGGAATATGAAAAATGTCTAAATGGATTCTGTACAGGAATACCTTTTAAGGCTGATGCTCATTATCACTGGTTTCCGAGAACATGCTGCTCTATACATAAAACATTTGATAAGCGAACTCCCGGATTATTCAAGATAGAATTTGAAGGAGATGAAATGATTGGTTTGTGCTCTAAAACATATATTGTGACAAAGGGAGATAACCATAAATTTAGTAGTAAAGGTATTAATAAATCAAAAGTTAAAAATCCTTTTGAAATTTTTAAAAATGTATTAAACACAGGAATAAAAGGAAAAGCAGAAAACATAGGTTTTAGACCAAGGCATAATGAGATATATACATATTCTCAAGAGCGGAATGGGTTTCCATATTTATACTGCAAGAGAAAAGTTATGCCTGATGGAAATACAACAATCCCATTAGATATAACTTTAACTCCTTCTATAAAAACTGCTTAAAAGACATTTCAAAATCATTTTGGTATAGTTTTTAACTGAGGAAACATGTTTCCTTTTGAGGGTCCATCTACATTCTCCATTTCTGGAACAACAGGAAGCGGCAAAACTACATGGTTAAAAAAACTACTTTTAGCTAAAGATGAATTATTCCCTGAAAACCCTCCTCAAAAAATACTTTACTGTTACGGAATCTGGCAGAGTTTATTCGATGAAATGGAAGCAAATATAACAAATATAATTTTTCATAAAGGGTTACCTACATCACAGCAAATAGATAAAATCACCCAAAATAATGCTCATAATATTGTCATATTAGATGATTTAATGCAAGATGTTGTGAAAAACCCAGAGATAGAGATACTTTTCACAAGAGGAGCTCACCATAAAAAAATAAGTGTTATCTATTTAAATCAAAACATGTTTTGTCAGGGGAAATATGCCAGAAGTATTGCTCTCAATTGTCATTATCTCATTGTTTTTAAGAATTTAAGAGATTCTTCTCAAATCCAAAGACTTGGTCAACAAATTTTCCCAGGGAAAAGTCAAATATTAGTTGAAGCTTATAAAGATTGCATAGCTAAACCGTATGGTTACCTAGTAATAGACCTCTCTCCACATACAGAAGAAGAATACAGATTGAGGACAAACATTTTCCCAGGAGAAGATACTATTGTTTACGCTGATCAAGGAAATATGTAACATGCTATGCATTAAATAAAATGTTTTATTGAATAGATGTAAAACGCTTTTGAGTTAATTTATTTTGTACATAAAAAAGCAGGTTAGTGGTGAATGAAATCATTCTTTGTGGAGACTTCATGATGAAAACATCATGAGTAAAACATTGAAGAAAAACGAATGCTTTTTACGCTTTATATTGGATCCTCTTGGAAGTAAAAAACAAGTGCGTTTCGTTTTATTGAATACATCTTCTATTCAATTGCAAGTTTTAACAGAAATTCTACATAACATTCTTAAGAATCAGGCTAAATTTAAACTTGGAATACAAAAAATAATAAAAAAGCATAAAAGATTAATGAAAAAATTCATAACAAGTTATAAGAAAAAAACACCCAATACTCAAAGACGAATTCTCATTAGGAATATAAGGAAAATTTTAGATATTCTAGTAATTCTTAAAGATATCATTCTAGGTTTTTTTAAGAAAATAGAATGAAATTTACAGAAAAACTAGTAGTAATTCCTTTTGAACGTTACCAAAGATTGATAAATGCTCCAGGTCCGAAATCTCAGAAAACAGAGAAAGAAGAAGAGATAGAAGAAAAAAACACAGAGAATATTCAAAAAGAAAAAAATACAGAAAATACCAAAAAAGAAAAAGAAACAGAAAATATCCCCCAAACAGAAAAAACTTCTTCCATAGAAAGAGGAATTGAGAATACACCAGAGATAAGTGGAAGTATACCAAAGATAAGTAAAAGTACAGTAAACACCCAAATAGCTCACAAACCCCCTGGTATTCTGAATAAACCTAAAAACAATAATTTTAAGTGGGAATCTCTTTTTTAGTCATCTTATGGAAGAGGAACAAGAAGAATACCTTAGATCTATCTATTTTAACCCTAAAGTCCCTGGTTCTTACAGCGGACCAGAAAAACTCTTTAGATTTATTCAAAAAGATGGGAAATTCAAAATCCCACTAAAAAAAATTAAAAAATGGATTCAATCTCAAGAAGTTTACACTACTAATCGTCTTGTAAAACAAAAAATCAACAGAAGAAAAGTTATTGCGCCATATATTGATTATATGTGGGATATTGATACAGCTTCTTTGAGAGATTACTCTGATAAAAATGATAACTTTGGGTATTTTATTCTGATTATAGATATCATGTCCCGATTTATTTGGACCCATGCTATTAAGACACCTTCTGCAAGTGAAGCTAAAAAAACATTGGAAAATATCTTCAAAACAAAAAGAATACCAGACAAAATTCGCTCAGATAAAGGAACAGAATTTTCCAATAAGACAATAAAAAATTTATTCAAAAAATATAACATTACTCATTTTGTTACACATAATGAAGTTAAAGCAAATTACGCAGAAAGAGGAATCCAAACCATTAAAGGGAAAATAATGAGGTTCTTGAGAGCTAAACAATCACACCGGTGGATAGAAGCACTCCCATCTATAACTAATTCCTATAATCAAAGCTTCCACCGGAGTATTAAAAAAATACCTGCTTCAGTTTCTAAAAAAGATGAAAATGAACTCTGGGAAACTTTATACTTAAAACAAAAGAAACAACCGCCTAGTAAGAGAAAAGTGTATAAGTTTGAAATTGGTGATTTTGTTAGGATTTCTAAATTACGTAAACCTTTTCAAAGATATTATAGCGAGCATTGGACTAATGAAATTTTCATCATCCTAAAGAGAAACTTTAAACAATATATTCCAACTTATACCCTTTCAGATTATGCTGATGACCCAATTGAAGGAATATTTTATGAAAATGAATTACAAAAAGTTTATGCAGATGAAAATACTGTTTATAATATTGAAGAAGTTGTTAAAAAGCGGAAAAGAAAGAACAAAAGTGAATCATTAATCAAATGGATGGGGTGGCCTAGTAAATTTAATACTTGGATTCCTAGTGAGAATATCCAATACTATAAATAATGTAAAGAAATTGTTTCTGTTTCATTCTTTTTGGAAATGTCAAAGAGAGAACATCTTATATATTTTTCTTCTGCATTTTGTGAAAAGGATTCAAAAGGACAAAGATTCCTAATCAATTTGCCATTTTCTTTACAACTTGAAGGAGACTGGAAGTGTGCAATAAGGGATATTTACATAACAAATGGAAACTCCCTTCCTAGAGTTCTTTATATNACAGGAGATTTTTGTGAAACATCAATAGTGAATGAGAAAGAGCAACTACCTATTCTAAAAAAAATTGTTTTACAGGGAGTAGAAAAATATTATTCTTTTGATAATTCCCTTTATATCCCCTTAAAACAAAATCAACTTAATAAATTAGAGATCCAATTTATTGACGCGAATCTAAAAAGTGTTATTTTTTCTGGAGAGTTTTTAATAGAGTCTACCCTCCATTTTTATAAATATGGCTGATAATTTCGCAATATGGAAACAACATTTCATTAATCAAGCAAAAGGATTGATACCACACCAGGAAAAATTTTATAAGGTTGCTTCGGAAAAAGGGGGAGGAGGAAAAGGTCTCACAAGTGGAGAATTTAAAATGGTATCTCCGACACAGGAAGTAGTAGAAAGAGCAAAAACTCAACCTCCTCTCCCTGTTTCTATATATGATCCAATCTCTGGGTTAATGACTCATTCTTCAGGGAGACCTAGGAGTGTGCACACCTCTTATAAGAGGAAAGCTACATCTGCTAATAAAAGTTATAAGGGTGGTAAAAAAAGAAAAGTAGGAAAAAAAAAGACAGGGAAAAAGAAATTAAAGAAAAGTACTAATAAGAAGAAGAAACCTCATAAAAAGTGAAAAATGGGACATTTACCTAAACCATATAAACCAGAATATAAAGCAGAACTAGGTTATGAACCTTCTCTTGCTATTTTTGATAAACCTTCTGTTAATACTGGGGTTTTATCGCACAAATGGGTTCAATATAGACCAGTTTCTCAAATTTCTAACACAGGTGTGTTACAGTTTAATATTCCTGGAACATCTAACAGTTATGTTAATTTGAAATGTACTACTCTCCAAATTAAGGGAAAAGTAGTTAAAAAAGATGGAAGTAACTTAACAGAAAAGGATCGTGTCTCCATAATAAATGCACCTTTGCAAACAATATGGAGTCAAGTGGACCTATCCCTTCAAAATAAAGTAATCAATTCTGAAGTTAGTACAAATTATGCTTATAAAAGCTATTTGGATTTATTATTGAACTACGACAACCATAAACAATCTTCTCAACTAACTTCTCAACTGTTTTTCAAAGAAAGATCAGGAGCAATGGAGAATCTGGGTTTGCAAAATTCAGGGATGTTTGCTAGACAGCGCCTGATAGAAAAAAGTCAAATAGTACAAATGGAAGCACCTCTTTGTCTAGATTTGTGTCAACAAGACAGATATATTTTAAATGGTGTCCCAATAGGATTAAAATTTTGGCCAAATAAACCAGAATTTTACATCAGAAGCGATGATGAGGAAAGTGGATTCCGTTTTGAAATTATTGATGCTACTCTGAATGTGTGCCTAGTTGATGTTTCCCCTGGTATATTAGTTGGTCATGCAGAAGGATTAAAATATGCTCCAGCAGTGTACCCCTTTTTTCAGTCTAATGTAAAGGGATATGCTATCCCATCTGGTATATATGAACACACCATTGATAATATCTTCCAGGGGGATATCCCATCTGAAATATTAGTAGGAATAGTTTCTTCTCAAGGTTTCACTGGAGATTATACTAAAAATCCTTTCAATTTCCATCATCATAATGTAAGTTATTGCGGATTTTATGTAAATGATGAATCAGTCCCTAAGCGAGCCTTAGAACCTAGGTATCCTGTAGATGATAAAGCATATAGAAAAAACAGAAACAGAAGAGCTACCCCTAGTGATCCAGGAGAACTCCCTAAATCTAGTGAGGGTTCTTCTACCCCGCCTCTAGGCGGTAAGTCTATAGAAGGAGAAGATGTCTCTTATGTAGATGCATACCTCAGTTTATTTGGTCATGAGTATGAAAGTCAAGAAACTCCTTCCATAGATGTAGATTCTTACCCATTTGGTTATTGTCTTTATAAGTTTCAAGTAAGTCAAAATATTGACAGAGAAGATCAACTAAGTTTATCGAGAAGAGGAACCACAAGATTACACTTCAAATTCAGAAAACCATTAGAAAAAAGTGCTACTGCTGTTGTTTATGCTCGCTTCCCAAGAACCTTACAAATCGACCAAGCTCGAAATGTCTATTACTGAAAAATTTAAGAAAGAATCCGAAATAAATGAAGTAGAACATTCTAATGTCTCCTCTCCATTACGGAAACTTCAAAGTAGTGTTCTTAATCTATATAAAAATAAAAAATAAAAATATTTTTTCTCCATTCACCTGAAAACATGAACCAAGAACTATCTTCTAAGGATTTAGAAAATATTCTCCTTAACAACAAAATCTTCTCTGAATTAGAGCATAGGGTTTGCTCTATGGACGGGTTACCCCTCAGAACTAAGACGAAAAGTCTACTTATTGTTAACTCTGATGTACACCAACTTAGAGGAAGACATTGGATGGCTATATTTATTCCTAAAGACTCACCACCTGAGTTTTTTGATTCTTTAGGAAAATGTCCTTCTTCATATTCTCATTTTTTAATAGATTTTTTGATTGAGGAAAATGCACATGGTTTTGTGTATAATTATAAACGCCTACAAGCTCCTTTTTCTTCTAGTTGTGGGTTATATTGTATATATTTTCTTGTTCAAAGAGTGAAAGGAAAAAGTTTTGAAAGCATTTTAGGTGAATTTTCTGAGAATCTGCAACAAAATAATGTATTCATTCAACATTTTTTTGAAGATTCGAATGGTATTATTCTATGAAGAATAATAATGAAATATCTATATTATCTTATTGGATAATATGTGTGTTTTTTTTAATAAAAAATGTTTTTTCTTTTTATGAATTGAAAATAATATTTTTTTTTGAAAAAAGTAATTGAATTCTTCCGCAATATTTTCTTCAATTAATTTCTACCTCTGGGAATATCTTCTTTAGTACTCCATACATATCACAATAGGTGGAAAAACACGGTTTTGGTTAGTAGGATTATCTTTTTTTTGTTAAGGTAATTATATTATTAACCATGAAAATACCTTTGAGTACACCATCATAATCAACCATCATAAAAAAAGGAAAAAGAAGAATGAGTTAGAAAATAATTTTAGACTAGAAAAAGGGAAGAAGTTTTCGAAAAAATATGAAATATTATATGATTCCAACTGGAAAAAATGTTTTTTAAATTTTTAAAAAGAATAGATGAGACAATGTGATATCATAGATATTTTATCATTCCTTTTTCATGGGTTATGCAGACTTTTTTTAGGGAGGGGAGGGTGCGGCACTATAGGGACAACCTCCACGCTGGTAGTGCTGGATGCAATTAGTTAAAAAAACAGCTAATTGTAACTGATGTCCCCCTAATAAAAAAATATTAATATTCTATTAAACACCCTCACTCTAAAATAAGAAACACCTTTTCAAACTATTCAATTTAGGTGGATGAGACTCCTATTTTTTCATTTCTCACCTAACCTCTCTATATTTCAGGGTCTCTATTGCAATGGTGAGCCTCTCATTTTCCATTGTGTTCCAACATTGTTCTTCTCTCAGTTAGCCTCTTATCTATTTTCAGGATCTCTATTGCAATTGTGAGAGTTCTGAGCCTCTCATTTTCCCATTGTATCCTTGTTTGAGATAGTTGAGACTCCTGTTAGCACTCCAAAATTTTACCTTTTTTCATGCTCTCTATTGTGATTGTGAGAGTTCTGAGCCTCTCATTTTCCCATTGTATCCCTTATTAAGATAGTTGAGACTCCCAATTTTATGCTTAAGGGAATTCAACTGAGCCTCTCATTTTCCCATTGTATCCCTGATTACAATGTAAGATAGTTGAGACTCCCAATTTTATGCTTAAGGGAATTCAATCACGCTTGCTCCCTGCTCCCAAATTTCTTACTATA
>JGI858J16261_1000052_pt1 | contig 13639 bp, 11 predicted proteins | sample TiedelARG03_113m_FD_16261 | JGI IMG/M metagenome (IMG submission 16261) | reverse complement strand
CAGTTAGGCATATCAACTTTATCTGCAGGGTATTCTTTATGGTTAATGTTATTTCATAAGGATAAAAATGTACTGTGTATAGCAACGAAGCAAGAAACAGCTCGTAACATGGTTACAAAAGTTAAATTTATGTATGATAATCTTCCCTCATGGTTATCAATAAAAGCAGAAGAAAATAATAAATTATCACTTAGACTTAGTAATGGATCAATTATAAAAGCAACATCTGCTAGTAGCGATGCTGGTAGATCAGAAGCAGTTTCATTACTATTAATAGATGAAGCTGCCTTTATTGACCAGATTGGGGAAATATGGGCATCAGCACAACAAACTCTAGCAACCGGGGGAGGTGCCATAGTATTAAGTACACCTTACGGTACTGGTAACTGGTTTCATAAAACATGGGTAAATGCAGAATCACAAGAAAATCAATTTATCCCTATAAAACTTCCATGGTGGGTCCACCCTGAAAGAGACCAAACTTGGAGAGATTCTCAAGATGCCTTATTAGGTGATCCTAGATTAGCATCCCAAGAATGTGATTGTGATTTTAGCACATCAGGGGATACAGTATTCCACTCAGAGTGGATATCCTTTATTAACGAAACAACAGTTAAAGAACCTCTAGAAAGAAGAGGAGTTGATCAAAATTTGTGGATTTGGGAACCTGCAGACTATTCTAGAGAATATACAATCACAGCTGATGTAGCCCGAGGTGATGGGAAAGATTTCTCAGCATGCCATGTAATGGACATTGCTACAAATACACAAGTAGCTGAATACAAAGGACAAATGCCCCCTAAAGAATTTGGTTATTTCCTTACAGGTTTAGCTACAGAATATAATAATGCTATGTTAGTGGTGGAAAATGCTAATATAGGATGGGCAACTTTAGACGCAATACAGGAAAGAGGATATAGGAATTTATACCATTCCCCGAAATCAGACCAGATGACTGCTGAATCTTATCTTAAAGTATATGAAGGAAATTCTGAAATGGTGCCTGGGTTTACAATGTCAATGAGAACCAGACCCTTATGTATTAATAAAATGAGAGAGTTTATTGGTGACAAGTCCGTATCTATTCGTTCAAAGAGATTACTTGAAGAGATGAAAGTATTTATATGGCGTAATGGAAGACCAGAAGCCCAAAGTGGCTACAATGATGACTTGGTTATGTCATTTGGGATTGGTATGTTTCTAAGAGATACGTCGTTAAAATTCCAACAACAAGGTTTAGATATGGCTCGGGCAGCGTTAGGAGGCATTAAATCAAACAAATCCAGCTATAGTGGCGGGTATTCTAGCAATAGTGTGGGTAACCCGTACAATGTTGAAATTAATGGACAATCCCACGATATTAAGTGGTTATTATAATATTTATAAATAAATAAAAATGGCAGAAAAAGGTTTATTCCCCAGATTAAGAAGATTATTCTCTACGGATGTTATTATTCGTAATACAGGAGGTAATCAACTCAACGTTTTCGATGTAAATAAAATCCAACAATCTGGAGAAATCGAAACAAATTCACTAGTTGATAGATTTAACAGGATATACTCAAATTCCTCCACATCCTTATTAGGCGCACAGCAAAATTTAAATTACCAATATTTAAGGCCCCAACTATATTCAGAATATGATGCTATGGATACAGATGCTATCATTGCATCTGCTTTAGATATTATAGCTGATGAGTCAACCCTTAAAAATGATATGGGTGAAGTATTACAAATTAAATCACCAGATGAAGATATTCAAAAAATCCTATATAATTTATTTTACGATGTTTTAAACATTGAATTTAACCTTTGGCCATGGGTTAGAAATTTATGTAAATATGGTGATTTTTTCTTAAAACTAGAAATTGCCGAAAAGTTTGGAGTTTATAATGTTATTCCTTATACAGCATTCCATATTGAAAGATTAGAAGGATTTGATAAAGAAAACCCAAGCGAAATAAAATTTAGGTTTGACCCTGATGGAATTGCAGCTTCAGACTCAGGTTATTATAGTGTGCCTAATCAAGGTAACATTCCTAACTCTATTGTATTTGATAATTATGAAATGGCTCATTTCCGTCTATTAACGGATATGAATTTCTTACCATATGGTAGAAGTTATATAGAACCTGCTCGTAAATTATTTAAACAGTATGTTTTAATGGAAGATGCTATGCTGATTCATAGAATTGTCCGTGCCCCAGAAAAACGTATATTCTACATGAATGTTGGAGCAATACCCCCAAATGAAGTAGATGCATTTATGGAAAAAACATTAAGTAAATTAAAACGTACTCCTCATGTAGATGAAAAAACAGGTGAGTATAATTTAAGATACAATATGCAAAATTTACTAGAAGATTATTACATCCCAGTACGTGGTAATGATCAAGCCACTAAAATAGAAAGTGCTAACGGTTTACAGTGGGATGGTATTGAAGATGTTAACTATTTAAGAGATAAATTATTCGCAGCCCTTAAAGTACCAAAAGCTTTTATGGGGTATGATGAAAATACTGATGGTAAGGCTACACTAGCAGCACAAGATATTAGATTCGCACGTACAATTGAACGTATTCAAAGAATAGTAGTATCTGAATTATACAAAATAGCACTAGTTCACCTATATACCCAAGGTTATAGAGAAGAACAATTAGCTAATTTTGAGTTATCATTAACTACACCATCAATCATTTATGATCAAGAAAGGGTAGCATTGATGAAGGAAAAAATGGATTTAGCGGCCCAAATGACCGAAACTAACCTCTTCCCAACTGACTTTATATATGACCACCTCTTCCACTTAAGTGAAGACCAATACGATGACTTCAGAGATTTAATCAGGGAAGATGCAAAGCGTAAATTTAGAATAGATCAAATAGAAGCAGAAGGTAATGACCCCGTAGAAACTGGTAAATCATATGGTACACCTCATGATTTAGCCTCACTATATGGTAAGGGAAGAATGGAATCAGACCCTGGAAATGTTCCCAAACCAGAAACATACGATGAAAAAAATCCACTAGGTCGTCCAAAAGAAAAAGTATCAAAACGAAACACTCAAGATGATAATTTTGGCAAAGATCGTTTAGGCTCTCAAGGAATGAAAAAAGATTATAATGATACTAAAAAAAGTCCATTAACTTTAGAAAACAACTCCAGAGTACTACAACACAAATCCATGCTAGATAAAATCCCAGTAAACGGGAAAAAGTTAGTATTTGAACAAAATAGCGTTAACGAATCGCTGTTAGATGAAACAAATATCAAAGAGCAATAATTTTAGTATATTTATAAATAAATTAGTATTGATGTATATAAAACATTCAAAGTACAAAAACACAGGGATCTTATTTGAGGTCATAGTAAGAAAAATTACTTCAGATACCCTGTCTGGAAAAGATTCAGCAGCCGTCAATATTTTAAAAAAATATTTTGTTAATACTGAATTGGGGAAAGAATATAAACTTTACGAAACGGTGTTTAAGTCTAGAAGTTTGGATGAAAATAGGGCTAACGCAATACTTTCTACCGTACTAGAAACATCAAAAAAACTTAATAGAACTAGAATTAGGAAGGAAAAATATAATTTGATAAGTGAATTAAAAACTCATTATGACGTTGAAGGTTTATTTAAAACCAAATTAAAGGATTATAAGGCACAGGCTTCACTATATACTTTAGTTGAAACTTATAATACTGACAAATTAATCGATCCAAACCAAATAATTGATAATAAGGTAACATTATTAGAATTTTTAACATCAACCCAAATTGAAAGGGATGAAATTAAAAATAATGTAATAGAAGAATTTAAATCGTGTGATAAAGATCTACGTACTTTAACTTATTATGTTTTATTAGAAAAATTTAACAATAAATATTCTTCATTATCTTCAAGACAAAAACACATTCTTAAAGAATTTATTGAATCTGTAGACAATGCTCCCCAATTAAAGGAATTTTATAATAAAGAAATAGCTTTTATTGTTGAAAATGTTAAATTAGAAACTCAAAAGACAAAAAGTGAAGTAGTTAAAATTAAACTAAATGAAGTTTTAACATTAATTAAGGAATTAGATAAGAAAACTGTAATTAATAGTGACCATCTAGTTGACTTGTTACAATATCATTCATTATTACAAGAACTTAATGTGGCACATGGTTAAAGAAGAAGAAAAAAGAACACTAAGTCCCGAAGATGTAGATCAAGCCTTAATTAAAAGGCTAGAAGACAGATATGGCCCAGTACAAGATACTGATTTCTTTACACAAGATTTAAAAACATATTACAAAACAGATGATGTTAATAAAGAAACTGGAAGCATAAGCCATAAAGTTATCAATTTAGCTAGTTTTGGAGATTCTTTAAAAAAAATGTCTAATGCTACTAAAGCATTAAAACAATTGATGGGTACGGATGATGCTCGGGATGATGAAGATATTAGAAGAATATATGATGAATTAAAAGATGTGTTTAATAAATACAGAACCCATTTAAGAAAATTCTACCCTGAACAATATAGACAAGTAAAAAACACATTAGAAGAAATGTCAACTACAGGAGGTGGAGCTGGATCTGCAACATTCACACCGGGTACTGGGATGCAATATGCAACCCCATTTGCTTTTAAACTTTCTAAAAAGAAAAAAAAAGTAAAAGAAGGTATTGGAGCTAATTTAGGACCTGGCCCATCAGCTGGGGAGGATGGAGTTAGAAACAACACATACGTAAAACAATTTAAATATAAAATAGTACCAAAAAAAATTAAAAATTCTGGGTTAGAAGTTAAACAATTGTTTGAAGCTGAAAGTGCTGAAGAATTTCAAAATGGAAGAATTGCTTCATTTGATGTAATTGAACAAGAATTAAATGATATTTATAAAATGTTGAGCAACGCTAAAAATGAAACCTCAACTTACTATAATGATAACCCATCATCATATTCTGTAGTTAAACCTACAGATTTAGTTTTAGATTACATAAAAGATATAAAAGACTTATTAAAAGGAGAATAAATGAAAACATTACAAAACCAATACAACCTTATTAAAGAAGGTAAAGGAAATAAAGAAATTTTCCTTAAAGAAGCAAAAAGGAAATTCCCAAACCTAGTCCGCAATGCCGCTAGTTTTGAAGAAGCTACTTCTATTCTTAACAAGCGTTCAATTATATCTGAAGGTATGTGGGGCGTAGCTAACACATCCAACGAAACCCCAGATTGGTTTAAATTGTTTGATAAGAATATGGAATTGATTTCTATTGAGGAAGCTAAAGCCTTAGAGAAAAAAACAACAAAGGAAGTAACAGATCTACAAGCACCTACTAAGGGGTATGATTATAAAGACGATAAAAAACTTAACAATGTTTCTGGTGAGCAGTTCCGTCAAGGATATTTCACAGAACTTACTGATATAGATAATAAAGACAAATCTAAAGAAGAATTAATTGATTTAGTTATTAAAAATATTGATAAGAATCCCTTATATTATGTTGAGGAAGCTCAATTTGGAATTAAAGGGATAGGATATAGTGAAGACCAACCAGCTTTAGGTAAAGGCAAAATGGTCAAAAACCCAGGTGTAGGTGGGGGTTATGGAGAAGCCACTAAAAAAGATTTTCCAGAGGGTGAAGTAGGTACAGGTTATTTAACATTAAAAGAAAACAAAATGATATCATTAATAGACTTATTTGAAAGTACTCCTTTAGGGGAAAAAGAACCAAAGAAAAATGTCAAAAAGAAAGTAAAAAAAGAAACTACAGATTCTAAATTAGCTGAATTAGAGAAAAATGGAAAAATCGCTACTATGGAGCTACAAATTGAAGCTTTAGATGAAATAATTGAATCTAAAAATCAAAGAATTTCTATGGTAAGTGAAGATGAAAATTTATCTGAGTTGGTTGATAAAAAGAAAATGAAAGAGATGCAACGTGAAGTAAAAGTACTTGAAAAGCGTAAGGCACAGATGGAAAAAGTATATGAGAAAATGTGTGGTAAGGCATATAAAAGAATGGTTGATGAAGGTAGCAATGATAATAGCAATCTTGGAAGTAATGAAAACAGCAACGAAAATTCTAATGATAACCCCGAATCATATTCAGGGTTAAACAAATTCCAAGGATAAAATGAATAACCAATTACTAATAGAAACCCATATATTTACACCTAAGGGAGCTAGACTAACTGAAAGCAAATCAGATAGGGGTTTACCATTAGTAGAAGGTATTTTAGCAACAGCCGAAGTTAAAAACGGTAATGGTAGATATTATTCTAGAGAATTGTGGGAAAGAGAAATTAACAAATACCAAGTATTAGTTGATGAAAACCGAGCTATGGGTGAACTAGACCATCCAGAATCCTCTGTAATAAACCTTCAAAATGTTTCCCATAACATAGCAGATATGTGGTGGGATGGGGATAAAGTAATGGGTAAAATTGAAATTCTACCTACCCCAAACGGTAATATACTTAAAGCCTTAGTTGAAAGTGGAATCACAGTTGGTGTTTCTTCACGAGGTATGGGGTCACTTAAAGATGTAGGAGGTTTAATGGAAGTTCAAGATGATTTTGAATTGTTGTGTTGGGATTTTGTTTCAACACCTTCAAATCCTGATTCATTTATGCATTTAGTAAAAGAAAGTAAAGAATTTAAAGCACAAGATAAATATAAAAAAGTAAATGGGGTTTTAGGTGAGATATTATGTTCTCATGGATATTGCCCCGTAATATAACATTTACCGAGCCTGCTACCTTAGGCAATATTAAACCCGTAAGTATAGTTTAAAACCTACTTGCGGGTTTTTTTTTATTTTTTGTATTTTTCCATCCTTCCCATATACGTATCAACATAATATGTCATCTCTTATATGACATTTCACAAAATTAATCCCTATTACGTTTCTTGAATAAACGTAGTTTCCCAACAAAAAATTTAGGAAAAATGAACAGAACTTTTTTAAAAGAAGCAATCGCTGATGCTAAAGCAGTCAAAGAATCTGCAATAGCAAATGCTAAAGTCGCTCTCGAAGAAGCATTCTCCCCACAAGTCCAAGCTATGTTTTCTAGTAAAATAGAAGAAATGGAAAAAGACGAAGTAGAAGAAAGTAAGGACGAAGTAGATGAAGCAAAAGATGAAGCTAAAGTCGAAGAGAAAATGTCAAACCCAGTAATGCGTAAAGGTGATCACGGTGATAATAAAGCCGAAAGAGAAACTGAATACATGCGTGAAGAGGAAGATATGGACTTAGATGAAATTTTAGCAGAACTCGAAAAAGATGAACTAGAAGAAAATGCTCGTACAGACGCTGAAGAAGAAGGCTACAAGGACGGTATTAAGGACGAAAAAGAGGACTTGAAAGAGGACGAACGTACTGATGCTGAAGAAGAAGGCTATTTAGATGGTGAGGAAGATGAGAAAGAGGACGAAGAAGACAAAAATGAAGATGAAGATGAAGACATCGACATCGAAGATATGTCCGAAGACGACCTTAAGAAGTTTATCGAAGATGTAATTGAAGACATGGTTACAGCTGGTGAGTTAGAAGCTGGTGAAGGAATCGAAGTTGAAGACGAAGATGAAATCGAAGTTGAAGATGAAGATGAAATCGAAGTTGAAGACGAAGTAGAAGTAACAATGGATGAAAATGCACGTACAGATGCCGAGGAAGAAGGCTACAAGGATGGTATTAAAGATGAAAAAGAAGATTTAAAAGCAGATTTAAAAGAAGCAATGGATACAGTTGCAACTTTAAAATCAGAACTTAATGAAATTAACCTCTTAAACGCTAAACTTCTCTATGCAAACAAAGTGTTCCGCGGTAAAAACTTATCTGAAAACCATAAAGTTAAAGTATTAAGTGCTTTTGATAAAGCAGAAACTGTAAAAGAGGTAAAACTTGTATTTGAAACTATTAATAGTAGTGTTAAATCAAAAACAACAACTAACTCTATAAGCGAAGGCTTTAGAGCTAAAGGAAGTGCCTCAGCAGCTTCAAATATGTCAAACGTATCTAAGAAACAACCTATAGTTGAATCAGATGAAATGGTAAACAGATTTAAAAAATTAGCAGGTCTAATTTAAATCACAATTTAAAAATTAATAAAAATTAAAATTAAAAAAAAATGAGTCAATTAAATTCTCTATTAGAAAGCGCTAACCCGTACAAATCACTACAAGGTGATGCTGCGAGATTAGCAAACAAATGGGGCAAGACAGGATTGTTAGAAGGTATCGGAAACGACACTGAAAAAAACAATATGTCTATGATCCTAGAAAACCAAGCTAAACAACTTGTTGTTGAAACTTCAAACACAGGTGGACCTGTACCAGGAGCTGGTACATTTACAGCTGGAACAGGTGCTCAATGGGCAGGTGTTGCTCTACCATTGGTGAGAAAAGTATTTGGACAAATCGCAGCGAAAGAATTCGTTTCGGTTCAACCAATGAACTTACCTTCAGGTCTAGTATTTTATCTAGATTTCCAATATGGTAATGACAAAGAACCATTTGCTAAAAATTCATCCCTTTATGGTACAACAGGTGCTGATGGAACTGCTCCATTCGGTAACTCGACTGAAGGTGGTCTTTATGGTGCTGGTCGTTTCGGTTATTCAATTAACGACACACAATCAGCTGCAGTAACAGTAGCTTCTGCTTCTGTTGATTGGTACAGTGATTTAAATGCTGATTCTTCAGTATCTCAATCTTATGTAGCAGGTGCTGCAAGTCAAATTGTAAAAGTAGTAGTGCCTCAAGCATCATTACCAAACTTTGATACAAGAGCTGTAAGAGCATTTTACTTATCAGGTTCAGCAGCAGATTTACCAGCTGCAGCCGTACAATACCCACAATTTACAAAAATAGATTCTACAAACATTGAATTCTTTGTAGGTGCTGATATTGTAGAAGGTGGTAGTGTAAAAGTTGTATACTTAATGCAAACAAATGACGCTCAAAGAGGTGATTTTGAAGATGGTAACGCTAACCTTAATGCAAGTAACGCTCCAGCAATTGAAATTCCTTCAATTAATGTTCAAATGCAGTCTGAAGCAATTGTTGCTAAGACACGTAAATTGAAAGCTGTATGGACTCCAGAGTTCGCACAGGATTTAAATGCATACCATTCATTGGATGCTGAAGCTGAATTAACTTCAATTATGAGTGAGTATATCTCATTAGAAATTGATTTAGAAATTCTTGATATGTTGATCGAATCTGCTGCTGCTGGTACTGAGTACTGGAGTGCACAGAACAACTTGTCATTAGCTTCAACAGGTGTTGTTGATAGTGATTTAGGTTTCTACAACTCACAAGGACAATGGTTCCAAACATTAGGAACTAAAATCCAGAAGTTAAGTAACATCATTCACCAGAAAACACTTAGAGGTGGAGCTAATTTCTTAGTATGTTCTCCAACAGTAGCTACAATTTTGGAATCAATTCCAGGATTTGCTAGTACTTCTGATGGTGATGCTGCTAAAGCAAGCTACGCATTTGGTGTGCAAAAAGCAGGTACTATTAACAGCAGATATACGGTTTACAAAAACCCATACATGACTGAAAATACAATCCTAATGGGCTTTAGAGGTGGACAATTCTTGGAAGCAGGTGCAGTATTTGCTCCATATATTCCGTTAATCATGACTCCACTAGTATACGATCCAGAAACATTTACACCACGTAAAGGTTTACTTACTCGTTATGCTAAGAAAGTGGTTCGTCCTGAATTCTATGGTAAAATTTATGTTGAAGGGTTGAACACTCTATAATCGTAAATTAAATTAGTAATTAAAAAGCCTCGCGTAAGCGGGGCTTTTTTTTTCAATATGTATAAATAGCAAAAAGTTATTATTTAAATTATGAAAGATATGGCATCAAAACCTCATACAGATGAAGTCCACAGAACCCAAAGAATAGTGAAAAATCCAATTAAATTTAAAATTACATTAAACGAAGAGCAAAAATTAGCGAAGGCACAAATATTAGATAATACTATAACAATGTTAGCTGGTAAAGCCGGTTCTGGTAAAACATTACTAGCCGTGCAAGTTGCATTAGATGGTCTTCTTAGAAGACATTATGAAAAAATCATAATCACAAGACCTACAGTATCTAAAGAAGAAATTGGCTTTCTACCAGGTGATTTAAGAGAAAAAATGGATCCTTGGATTCAACCAATTTACCAAAATATGTTTGCTTTATATGATAAAGTAAAAGTAGAAAAACTTATTGAAGATGGAAAAATTGAAATTGTACCTTTAGCATTTATGAGAGGTAGAACATTTCTAGATTCATGTATTATTGTAGATGAAGCCCAGAATGTTACTCACGACCAAATGGAAATGATAGCAACTAGAATTGGTTTACGTTCTAAAATGATTATATGTGGTGATGATCACCAAACAGATTTAAAATCAAAACGAGAATCAGGGTTTAGATTTTTATACACTTCAATGCGAAAAATCAAAAATGCCATAGGTATAACACTATTAAAAAACCACAGAGACCCTATTGTAGATGATTTAATTAAAATATATGAAGAAGCAGAGGCCCAAGGAATAAAATTAGGGTCCCCTAGCGTAAGGGGTAGAAGTAAAAAATAATAAAAAATTATATATTTCTATAGGTTTATAATTCAACCTATTTTCTTATATATTTATAACCAAAATAATATGGCATCATCACTCACTCCTACTAATTTTCAAATTAAGATTAAGGAAGAACATATAGTTAAAGGGGTTAAAACCTTAAATGAAACTTATTTCACTATAGGTAATGTAACTAATGTTGATAGGCGAATTGTAACTATCCCACCAACAACCTCCATTGATTTAATTAATGTTAATGGTGTTGACCCAGGAGCTGGAACTTTTCCTTCAAGTAGTATGAAATATGTTAGAATTACTAATTTAGATATTTCCTCATCAATGGCTGTATCTTTTACAGCATCCAATAGTGATCGTTGGAGTATGGAATGTTTACCAACATCATCCCTTATGTTTTCAAGTCCCAACGTAACTGGGAGTAATTTTGATGGGACATTTATTGATGATATAACAAATATTGCTGTGTATTCCTTAAGTTCAAGTTTAGATGTGGAGTATGTAGTAGTCAATGCTTAATAAATTAAAATATGGCAAATATACCAATATACCCAGGATCAAGTTCATTCCAACCAGGAGAAACACCTTTTGGATTTTATGATAATGATGTAGAATTTCAAGTAGATGCAGATAAATTCACTACTTTTGCGGCCCGCCGTTTAGGTTACCCTATTGTAGATGTTGAACTTCAAGATCTTAACTTTTATGCTGCTTTTGAAGAAGCCGTCACAGTTTATGGTAATGAAATCTACGCATATAAAATTAGAGAAAATTACCTAACCTTAGAAGGTGCTGATAGTACTATAGATATTAATAATGTAATTATTACTCCTAACTTAGGTAGAATAATAGCAATATCAGAACAATATGGAGTTGAAGCCGGAACTGGGGGTAATGTTGATTGGCATACAGGTTCAATTGCTTTAACAAAATCAATACAAGATTATGACTTAGAAGCATGGGCTAAAGAAAACATCCCACATTATAGAAACCATGATATAGAAATTATGAGAGTGTTTTATGAAGCACCTCCTGCTATATTAAGATATTTTGACCCCTACGCGGGATCAGGAATGGGTGATATGGATATGATGGATTCTTTTGGTTGGGGTGGTTTTTCACCAGCAGGTGTAAACTACACATTAATGCCCATTAACTATGATTTACAAGTTATACAACAGATAGAATTTAATGATATGATCCGAAGGGCAAATTACTCTTTTGAGATGCATAACAACCACTTAAGAATATTCCCTATACCTGATGGTACACCTACTTCAATGAAGTTTGAATACCTTTTAAATTCTGAGAGATCATCAGCATCTTTTGAAGACTCAACCGGGAGAATAAATCAAATATCCGGTGTGCCTTATACCAACCCTAACTATGATGATATAAACTCTGTAGGGAGAAGTTGGATATTTGAATATGCTTTAGCCTTATGTAAGGAAATGTTGGGATATGTTCGTGGGAAATACCAAACAGTACCAATACCTGGTGATACTGTAACATTAAATCAAAATGACTTAATAACAGCAGCAACCTCCGAAAAAGAAAGATTAATTGATAGGTTAAGAGCTTATTTAGATGAAACATCAAGAGAAAAATTATTAGAAAGAAGAGCTACAGAAGGTGATTTCTTAGAAAAAGAACTAGCAAAAGTTCCATTCCCAATTTATATAGGATAATATGGCATTATTTGGATCAGCAAGAGATATAAGTTTATTTAGACACGTTAACAGAGAACTGTTAGCGGATATTATTACTCAACAGTGTTCCTTCTACAAATATAAGTTAGAAGAAACTAAAGTAAATATTTACGGAGAAGCTGCTGAAGAAAAATTCTACATGGGTCCCGTTTTATTAAATTGTTTAATTGAAAGGACTGACCAAGAATATCCAGAAACCGATTTAGGGACTGATTTTTCTTGGGGAGCTACATTTAAATTTTTAAGAGATGACTTATTAAATAAAATGGAGGATTTTAATGAAAATTTTGATCCTACAAACTACCAATATGGTGCTAATTTAGTTCCTGAGGTAGGTGATATTATAATGTACCAAGACGGGTATTATGAAGTAGATAATACAAATGCAAATCAATATTTTATGGGTAAAAACCCAGATTACCCAAATGAAGTTAATCCTATCAACCCAGGATTAGAAAACTTTGGATCATCTATATCAATTATTTGTGAGACACATTATGTCCCTGCAGATAAGTTAGGAATTACTCAAGAAAGATTATATACTGGAAACAATGGCAGATAAAGGAAAAACTCCAAGACCGAAAACTCAAAGGGAAATAAGCATTTCCCAACAACAACCTTATAACCCACCAGCGGGGGCTTTGGGGTTTTCTGAAACTGGTAATCCTAACCCAACTCCGGAGTTTAATAGAGGGGAACAAACATCATTTAGGGGAGATACTACTAAACCTTTCTCATTAGGTTTTAAAGAAATAGATGAAGCAATATCCTACTACATGAATAATGTAATTAAACCTACAGTCCAACAAAATGGAGTAGTCCAAAGCGTACCTTTTATTTATGGTTCCCCTGAAAGGTGGAAACAAGTACAAAAGGATGGTTATTATAGAGATTCAAAAGGAAAAATAATGTTACCTTTAATAACATTTAAACGTAATAATATTGAAAAGATTAGAAGTATTACTAATAAACTAGATGCTAATTCTCCTAACAATGTTGCTATATGGACTAAAAACTATAGTTCTAGAAATGCATACGATAACTTTGATATTTTAAATAATAGAAAGCCTATTAAAGAAAATTATGCTGTAGTAGTCCCAGACTATGTTAATATAACTTATGATTTCATAATTTCAACCTATTATGTTGAACAGTTAAATAAAATAATAGAAGCTATTAACTATGCCTCTGATTCATATTGGGGAAATCCTGAAAGGTTTAAATTTAGGGCAAGAATTGATAGTTTTTCTACCCCTGTAGAACTTCCTAACAAGGGGGAAAGGGTAGTTAAATCAACATTTACATTAAAATTATACGGGTACC
>JGI858J16261_1000051_pt1 | contig 13734 bp, 2 predicted proteins | sample TiedelARG03_113m_FD_16261 | JGI IMG/M metagenome (IMG submission 16261) | reverse complement strand
ATATTCACATATGTATGCTATAATACCACCCGTAATCAAGGGTCACCAGCTAGTGATATATGTACAGAGAAGAATTGTCTGTGTAAAGATCACTCCATGTTGTTGCCATGGTAACCAAANACATACAAATAGATGGTTACAGTCATATTTTTTATGATTTCATGTTCTAAAGTCCAATTTCAAGTGTCATATAACCAATATCTCACAGAAAAGGGTATGTTCGCTCACAGTATTTTCGACTTGGAAGAGTGATTTTCCTAAATATCATGAAATTCAGTTGCCTAGGTAACTTAGAATATAGTACAAGTTCCTCTGAATGGATCAGAGGCATTTCATTTGATTTCATATGCGTGTGCCGAGTGTAACATGTCAATGTTACCATTTTGTTCACAAGTACATATACATTATATATGGAAAAGCGTCAATATTTCCGACTAATTCTCCTATTATCTACATTGTATATGGAAATCATTATTATATTATTCCTTTCATGAATCCAAATAGGTTTTCAAGAAAAAAAATTCAATTCTTGACCATGAACAGGCTAAAATTCAAAAAAAAACATAGGTCAAAGTTCAACCTATCGGGACCAAATTTAATGCTGTCTTCCCATTGGCTGTCCACAATGAGATAGTCAGTGATTGTCAGCCATTTTATTTGTGACATCATAGACAATGGCTGTGTGACATCACAATGGCTACTTGGCAACACCATAGCAACCAGACATTGTCAATAGATCAGCAGTGGGTTGGCCACTGCTGGTATTCCAAATGTGATTTCTGAACAAAATTTTTGCTATCCAAGATGGAAAAAGTTCCAAAAAGACCAGGAAGAAGGAAGAAACAGCTTTCCAATTTAAAAGGCCAGAAAATATGGCAGAAAAGATTGAAAATCAATGAATCCGGAGATGATGGTAACATGGACATCTACAGGGACTATTCCAGAATGGCTGGTGATGTGTATGACATTGCAGACAATGATGATTTATTGAAACCCTGTTACCTTAGACCATCTGCCAGCAAGAAAGGATTGACAGAATTGTATTTTCAAAGCAAAGAAGAAGAAATAATTGGGAACAGACTGGTCTCTATGGCCAAAATGTCCATCTTGTTCAATGCATGTAACAAGGGCCACAGACATATGCATCCAGAATGTCCTGGAGAGTTCTTATTTCCCGGATCTGAAGAGGTCACCAAAGGTATTTGCACCTCCGTCTGCCTAAAATGCAATACATGTAACTACAGATCCAATAGGATGAATATGTACGAAGAGATTAATGCCACCCAGGCTGAACAACATGGCCGACGGGCTGCAAAGCCGAATATCCAGTTAACGCACTTTTTGTCAAAGTCTCCAATAAGCCAGAGTGATATTTTGTTACTGTTTGCATCAATTGATGCAACTTGCTTTTCTGCATCTGGCCTTCAAAAGTCAATTACACAATGTTCCAAAACTTGGACATTGGCTAATATGGAGCAAATGGAAGAGAATAGGGAAATATTAAAAGATATCGTTTCAAGGAAAGAGGGAAGGCCCACAGCAGAATTTACTGAGGTAGCGGCTGAAATTGACACATCGTATTCTAGCCCACCCAAAGGCAGGGCCATGAGTCAGCCGGCCAACCAAAGCCTAACACCTTTGCTAGAAAATAATACCAAAAAGAAAATGCTCATTGGACTCACCTCTATAAGTAAATTGTGCTCACATGGTAACGGCTGCAATGGACATCATGAGGGATGTGGAAGGAATTGGGAGCCATCGAAACCTATCAGTAACTCTGAGACTGATGCGGGGCGTCAGATGTATCTGGAAAATATAAACAGTGGTATTAAAATCACTGAAATAGTACATGATGGGGTCATGCCAAATAGTCATGCTAAGGGCATGACCCAAGCTGCTCAGCAAAAGAATCAAGATGGTCCGGAAAGTCAACTGTGCACAATTCACTTGTCACGTGGTCTGAAAAGAAGAGCTTTTAACATGAAAATTAGTAATGAACTGGCTGGACCCAACTTAAAAATCAGGAAAACCTTTGTGAGAAAGTTGGCCCTTGCAATTGACAAGCGTTGTACTTGTGAGCTGGCAAGAGCTCAAAAGAAATTTGGCGAAGATCCGGAAAAATTCAAAACCTTCATGGAGGCTGCTAGGATGAACATTCTGCAATGCTACAGTGGTGACCATAGCAGTTGCAAAAGGTCATCACTGGCCTGTAAACATCAGTCTGAGCCAGACAAATTGCCTACCTTCCTTCCCCATTCCCAGTATCTGGTTCTGGGCGATGCTGACCAACAAGAATTACAGAAAATAGTAGATTATAAAATATCCCCCTCCAGGGTCCAGTCTCAAAGGTATATGAGACATACCAACAAGGTGGAGGCTTTTCACCTCAGATGCCTGAAGTCAACACCCAAAACTAAAACCTGTAAGAGACATTATGCGGCAAGGAACCATTCCGCTGCACATAATGCAAGCATTGGCATTGGGAATTCGATTTTAAAACTTAATGAGTATACTGGCTCGGCCTTAAAAAGTGGGGGCAAAGCAATAACAATTTTACACAGAGTAACGAAAAGAGTTGACTATAATGCCAAAAGACAGAAAGGACTACTGTTCAAGCAGAGTAGAAAAAGGCTCAGAGAAAGAAGATTAAAGGAAGAAAGGATCAGTAGGATGTCGACAAGTGATGGCCCATCCTGCAGCTCAATTTTATCAGAACATGCCTATGCAGAGTAAAAAAAAAAATTGAAAGCAGCTCAACATTTGATGAACGAATTCAAGAAAAATTGACTCAGACCAAGTCAATTTTTTCTGGAATTTGTTCATCAAATGTTGAGCTGCTTTCAATTTGAAATGGGTTGAACAGTGGTTTTTCATTTCTAAGGTCTTTGAAGTGATTCTTATCCATTCTTGTAAATAGAAAAAAGGGTTAGATATCTTACTTGATAATTCACCTCGTACCTTGTGTTCTGAGTTGTGTGTTCTACAGGTCCCAGCAACTTTGGGAGGGAAGTAATTAAGAAAGGAAATAAAAAACCACTGTTCTGAGCAAATTGAATTGGTTAGAAGCAATAAATAGAACTGTTCAACTCATGGTATATTTGATATTATGTAATAAAGTATTCTCATTTCAAAAACTTATTGTTTCTTGCATGTATTTCTTAAGTATGGTTAATGTATCTTGTCTTCTAATGAGTGGTACTCACGAGAACCTCTGGTCATATTCACGTATTTGGGAAAATGCAATCTGGATTGTCGTTACCATGACCACCACATTGGCCCGCCCCCTTACACTCATTCCGCTGAGTATTTATGGCTGCTGGTTCAAAAATTAAATGCCTGAAGGTGAGACAGGATTTGGTGTGACATAGGTGGCTCACTTGATAGTTATGTCTACCAAGATCATTGCCGCTCAAAATGCTATACAGCACCCTATGCACGGACATAACCCTTAAATTCCCGGTGATGGGGTCTCTTATTTTTGCCTGGGGGTACCCACTACTGTTATGGGCCCCCCTCCAGATCTTACAATCCCCTATTTCATCTGATCTGACATTAAATCGATTTATTAGTGTGTTTCTATACTCCAAAGTGAGCAAATTTGGGTCAAAGACCTTGGGTATTCTGCCAGCAGCCATCCCTTTCCCACAATTCTATCCTGAAATATGAATGAAAATTCTTTGGTTGGGCCATTATTCTCAAGATAAATTCCAGAAAAATCGATTTTCTAAAGACACAGAGGATGACACTTACTTCACAGGCCAATATAACACAGAAGGACGAATTTCACATGGATCAGAGAGCCAAAGCACAGGACATGTGTTTACCTACCTGGAGACCTTGACCTTGGCCTTAAGGTACCACACCACCAAACCCCTGTCCTATCATTCACATAGTAATTTCATTTTTTAAAGTCCAAATTTCAGGTACTTATCGAATTTTCACAGCTAAGTGTCATATATCATTGTAAAGTACAGGATTTTTGCTTTCTAAAAAAATAGGTTTAATCATACCTTCCACTATTCATTTTTGAGCTATTTGACCCCAAAACGCCATCTACCAGAAATAAATAGAATCAAATTTATGTATTCAAAGGGTTAAGACACATAGCATCCTCAGCTGGATTGTACCCTTCCACTGATTGAATTATCAAAATCAAATTGGCAAAATATCTTACACATTTCAGTGGCCTTTCTAAAAATATATATCATTCTGGTCTTGAAAAGTATTAAAATACTGAAAAAAACTCAAATATATGGCCGTTTTGGGCCATTTTTAGGGACTATGTGACCCTTCAACCTAAGGAAAGTAGGCCCGGTTTGGTGGTGTGATACCTTAAGGCCAACAGACTCCGAAATGAATTCTATTCGGGGGGTCTGAAGTCACTCCATATACTTCAGGCATCATAGATTTGCAATATGGGGCTCCTCATTTATGTTGCTATGGCAACAGAGACCATCTAAAATCAATAGCCAAAGCCAATCTTACAAGCAGAAAAATGGGCAGTAAACAACTCCCATTTGCATCTTCACTGATTTCATATAAGACCCATATTCACATATGTATGCTATAATACCACCCGTAATCAAGGGTCACCAGCTAGTGATATATGTACAGAGAAGAATTGTCTGTGTAAAGATCACTCCATGTTGTTGCCATGGTAACCAAATACATACAAATAGATGGTTACAGTCATATTTTTTATGATTTCATGTTCTAAAGTCCAATTTCAAGTGTCATATAACCAATATCTCACAGAAAAGGGTATGTTCGCTCACAGTATTTTCGACTTGGAAGAGTGATTTTCCTAAATATCATGAAATTCAGTTGCCTAGGTAACTTAGAATATAGTACAAGTTCCTCTGAATGGATCAGAGGCATTTCATTTGATTTCATATGCGTGTGCCGAGTGTAACATGTCAATGTTACCATTTTGTTCACAAGTACATATACATTATATATGGAAAAGCGTCAATATTTCCGACTAATTCTCCTATTATCTACATTGTATATGGAAATCATTATTATATTATTCCTTTCATGAATCCAAATAGGTTTTCAAGAAAAAAAATTCAATTCTTGACCATGAACAGGCTAAAATTCAAAAAAAAACATAGGTCAAAGTTCAACCTATCGGGACCAAATTTAATGCTGTCTTCCCATTGGCTGTCCACAATGAGATAGTCAGTGATTGTCAGCCATTTTATTTGTGACATCATAGACAATGGCTGTGTGACATCACAATGGCTACTTGGCAACACCATAGCAACCAGACATTGTCAATAGATCAGCAGTGGGTTGGCCACTGCTGGTATTCCAAATGTGATTTCTGAACAAAATTTTTGCTATCCAAGATGGAAAAAGTTCCAAAAAGACCAGGAAGAAGGAAGAAACAGCTTTCCAATTTAAAAGGCCAGAAAATATGGCAGAAAAGATTGAAAATCAATGAATCCGGAGATGATGGTAACATGGACATCTACAGGGACTATTCCAGAATGGCTGGTGATGTGTATGACATTGCAGACAATGATGATTTATTGAAACCCTGTTACCTTAGACCATCTGCCAGCAAGAAAGGATTGACAGAATTGTATTTTCAAAGCAAAGAAGAAGAAATAATTGGGAACAGACTGGTCTCTATGGCCAAAATGTCCATCTTGTTCAATGCATGTAACAAGGGCCACAGACATATGCATCCAGAATGTCCTGGAGAGTTCTTATTTCCCGGATCTGAAGAGGTCACCAAAGGTATTTGCACCTCCGTCTGCCTAAAATGCAATACATGTAACTACAGATCCAATAGGATGAATATGTACGAAGAGATTAATGCCACCCAGGCTGAACAACATGGCCGACGGGCTGCAAAGCCGAATATCCAGTTAACGCACTTTTTGTCAAAGTCTCCAATAAGCCAGAGTGATATTTTGTTACTGTTTGCATCAATTGATGCAACTTGCTTTTCTGCATCTGGCCTTCAAAAGTCAATTACACAATGTTCCAAAACTTGGACATTGGCTAATATGGAGCAAATGGAAGAGAATAGGGAAATATTAAAAGATATCGTTTCAAGGAAAGAGGGAAGGCCCACAGCAGAATTTACTGAGGTAGCGGCTGAAATTGACACATCGTATTCTAGCCCACCCAAAGGCAGGGCCATGAGTCAGCCGGCCAACCAAAGCCTAACACCTTTGCTAGAAAATAATACCAAAAAGAAAATGCTCATTGGACTCACCTCTATAAGTAAATTGTGCTCACATGGTAACGGCTGCAATGGACATCATGAGGGATGTGGAAGGAATTGGGAGCCATCGAAACCTATCAGTAACTCTGAGACTGATGCGGGGCGTCAGATGTATCTGGAAAATATAAACAGTGGTATTAAAATCACTGAAATAGTACATGATGGGGTCATGCCAAATAGTCATGCTAAGGGCATGACCCAAGCTGCTCAGCAAAAGAATCAAGATGGTCCGGAAAGTCAACTGTGCACAATTCACTTGTCACGTGGTCTGAAAAGAAGAGCTTTTAACATGAAAATTAGTAATGAACTGGCTGGACCCAACTTAAAAATCAGGAAAACCTTTGTGAGAAAGTTGGCCCTTGCAATTGACAAGCGTTGTACTTGTGAGCTGGCAAGAGCTCAAAAGAAATTTGGCGAAGATCCGGAAAAATTCAAAACCTTCATGGAGGCTGCTAGGATGAACATTCTGCAATGCTACAGTGGTGACCATAGCAGTTGCAAAAGGTCATCACTGGCCTGTAAACATCAGTCTGAGCCAGACAAATTGCCTACCTTCCTTCCCCATTCCCAGTATCTGGTTCTGGGCGATGCTGACCAACAAGAATTACAGAAAATAGTAGATTATAAAATATCCCCCTCCAGGGTCCAGTCTCAAAGGTATATGAGACATACCAACAAGGTGGAGGCTTTTCACCTCAGATGCCTGAAGTCAACACCCAAAACTAAAACCTGTAAGAGACATTATGCGGCAAGGAACCATTCCGCTGCACATAATGCAAGCATTGGCATTGGGAATTCGATTTTAAAACTTAATGAGTATACTGGCTCGGCCTTAAAAAGTGGGGGCAAAGCAATAACAATTTTACACAGAGTAACGAAAAGAGTTGACTATAATGCCAAAAGACAGAAAGGACTACTGTTCAAGCAGAGTAGAAAAAGGCTCAGAGAAAGAAGATTAAAGGAAGAAAGGATCAGTAGGATGTCGACAAGTGATGGCCCATCCTGCAGCTCAATTTTATCAGAACATGCCTATGCAGAGTAAAAAAAAAAATTGAAAGCAGCTCAACATTTGATGAACGAATTCAAGAAAAATTGACTCAGACCAAGTCAATTTTTTCTGGAATTTGTTCATCAAATGTTGAGCTGCTTTCAATTTGAAATGGGTTGAACAGTGGTTTTTCATTTCTAAGGTCTTTGAAGTGATTCTTATCCATTCTTGTAAATAGAAAAAAGGGTTAGATATCTTACTTGATAATTCACCTCGTACCTTGTGTTCTGAGTTGTGTGTTCTACAGGTCCCAGCAACTTTGGGAGGGAAGTAATTAAGAAAGGAAATAAAAAACCACTGTTCTGAGCAAATTGAATTGGTTAGAAGCAATAAATAGAACTGTTCAACTCATGGTATATTTGATATTATGTAATAAAGTATTCTCATTTCAAAAACTTATTGTTTCTTGCATGTATTTCTTAAGTATGGTTAATGTATCTTGTCTTCTAATGAGTGGTACTCACGAGAACCTCTGGTCATATTCACGTATTTGGGAAAATGCAATCTGGATTGTCGTTACCATGACCACCACATTGGCCCGCCCCCTTACACTCATTCCGCTGAGTATTTATGGCTGCTGGTTCAAAAATTAAATGCCTGAAGGTGAGACAGGATTTGGTGTGACATAGGTGGCTCACTTGATAGTTATGTCTACCAAGATCATTGCCGCTCAAAATGCTATACAGCACCCTATGCACGGACATAACCCTTAAATTCCCGGTGATGGGGTCTCTTATTTTTGCCTGGGGGTACCCACTACTGTTATGGGCCCCCCTCCAGATCTTACAATCCCCTATTTCATCTGATCTGACATTAAATCGATTTATTAGTGTGTTTCTATACTCCAAAGTGAGCAAATTTGGGTCAAAGACCTTGGGTATTCTGCCAGCAGCCATCCCTTTCCCACAATTCTATCCTGAAATATGAATGAAAATTCTTTGGTTGGGCCATTATTCTCAAGATAAATTCCAGAAAAATCGATTTTCTAAAGACACAGAGGATGACACTTACTTCACAGGCCAATATAACACAGAAGGACGAATTTCACATGGATCAGAGAGCCAAAGCACAGGACATGTGTTTACCTACCTGGAGACCTTGACCTTGGCCTTAAGGTACCACACCACCAAACCCCTGTCCTATCATTCACATAGTAATTTCATTTTTTAAAGTCCAAATTTCAGGTACTTATCGAATTTTCACAGCTAAGTGTCATATATCATTGTAAAGTACAGGATTTTTGCTTTCTAAAAAAATAGGTTTAATCATACCTTCCACTATTCATTTTTGAGCTATTTGACCCCAAAACGCCATCTACCAGAAATAAATAGAATCAAATTTATGTATTCAAAGGGTTAAGACACATAGCATCCTCAGCTGGATTGTACCCTTCCACTGATTGAATTATCAAAATCAAATTGGCAAAATATCTTACACATTTCAGTGGCCTTTCTAAAAATATATATCATTCTGGTCTTGAAAAGTATTAAAATACTGAAAAAAACTCAAATATATGGCCGTTTTGGGCCATTTTTAGGGACTATGTGACCCTTCAACCTAAGGAAAGTAGGCCCGGTTTGGTGGTGTGATACCTTAAGGCCAACAGACTCCGAAATGAATTCTATTCGGGGGGTCTGAAGTCACTCCATATACTTCAGGCATCATAGATTTGCAATATGGGGCTCCTCATTTATGTTGCTATGGCAACAGAGACCATCTAAAATCAATAGCCAAAGCCAATCTTACAAGCAGAAAAATGGGCAGTAAACAACTCCCATTTGCATCTTCACTGATTTCATATAAGACCCATATTCACATATGTATGCTATAATACCACCCGTAATCAAGGGTCACCAGCTAGTGATATATGTACAGAGAAGAATTGTCTGTGTAAAGATCACTCCATGTTGTTGCCATGGTAACCAAATACATACAAATAGATGGTTACAGTCATATTTTTTATGATTTCATGTTCTAAAGTCCAATTTCAAGTGTCATATAACCAATATCTCACAGAAAAGGGTATGTTCGCTCACAGTATTTTCGACTTGGAAGAGTGATTTTCCTAAATATCATGAAATTCAGTTGCCTAGGTAACTTAGAATATAGTACAAGTTCCTCTGAATGGATCAGAGGCATTTCATTTGATTTCATATGCGTGTGCCGAGTGTAACATGTCAATGTTACCATTTTGTTCACAAGTACATATACATTATATATGGAAAAGCGTCAATATTTCCGACTAATTCTCCTATTATCTACATTGTATATGGAAATCATTATTATATTATTCCTTTCATGAATCCAAATAGGTTTTCAAGAAAAAAAATTCAATTCTTGACCATGAACAGGCTAAAATTCAAAAAAAAACATAGGTCAAAGTTCAACCTATCGGGACCAAATTTAATGCTGTCTTCCCATTGGCTGTCCACAATGAGATAGTCAGTGATTGTCAGCCATTTTATTTGTGACATCATAGACAATGGCTGTGTGACATCACAATGGCTACTTGGCAACACCATAGCAACCAGACATTGTCAATAGATCAGCAGTGGGTTGGCCACTGCTGGTATTCCAAATGTGATTTCTGAACAAAATTTTTGCTATCCAAGATGGAAAAAGTTCCAAAAAGACCAGGAAGAAGGAAGAAACAGCTTTCCAATTTAAAAGGCCAGAAAATATGGCAGAAAAGATTGAAAATCAATGAATCCGGAGATGATGGTAACATGGACATCTACAGGGACTATTCCAGAATGGCTGGTGATGTGTATGACATTGCAGACAATGATGATTTATTGAAACCCTGTTACCTTAGACCATCTGCCAGCAAGAAAGGATTGACAGAATTGTATTTTCAAAGCAAAGAAGAAGAAATAATTGGGAACAGACTGGTCTCTATGGCCAAAATGTCCATCTTGTTCAATGCATGTAACAAGGGCCACAGACATATGCATCCAGAATGTCCTGGAGAGTTCTTATTTCCCGGATCTGAAGAGGTCACCAAAGGTATTTGCACCTCCGTCTGCCTAAAATGCAATACATGTAACTACAGATCCAATAGGATGAATATGTACGAAGAGATTAATGCCACCCAGGCTGAACAACATGGCCGACGGGCTGCAAAGCCGAATATCCAGTTAACGCACTTTTTGTCAAAGTCTCCAATAAGCCAGAGTGATATTTTGTTACTGTTTGCATCAATTGATGCAACTTGCTTTTCTGCATCTGGCCTTCAAAAGTCAATTACACAATGTTCCAAAACTTGGACATTGGCTAATATGGAGCAAATGGAAGAGAATAGGGAAATATTAAAAGATATCGTTTCAAGGAAAGAGGGAAGGCCCACAGCAGAATTTACTGAGGTAGCGGCTGAAATTGACACATCGTATTCTAGCCCACCCAAAGGCAGGGCCATGAGTCAGCCGGCCAACCAAAGCCTAACACCTTTGCTAGAAAATAATACCAAAAAGAAAATGCTCATTGGACTCACCTCTATAAGTAAATTGTGCTCACATGGTAACGGCTGCAATGGACATCATGAGGGATGTGGAAGGAATTGGGAGCCATCGAAACCTATCAGTAACTCTGAGACTGATGCGGGGCGTCAGATGTATCTGGAAAATATAAACAGTGGTATTAAAATCACTGAAATAGTACATGATGGGGTCATGCCAAATAGTCATGCTAAGGGCATGACCCAAGCTGCTCAGCAAAAGAATCAAGATGGTCCGGAAAGTCAACTGTGCACAATTCACTTGTCACGTGGTCTGAAAAGAAGAGCTTTTAACATGAAAATTAGTAATGAACTGGCTGGACCCAACTTAAAAATCAGGAAAACCTTTGTGAGAAAGTTGGCCCTTGCAATTGACAAGCGTTGTACTTGTGAGCTGGCAAGAGCTCAAAAGAAATTTGGCGAAGATCCGGAAAAATTCAAAACCTTCATGGAGGCTGCTAGGATGAACATTCTGCAATGCTACAGTGGTGACCATAGCAGTTGCAAAAGGTCATCACTGGCCTGTAAACATCAGTCTGAGCCAGACAAATTGCCTACCTTCCTTCCCCATTCCCAGTATCTGGTTCTGGGCGATGCTGACCAACAAGAATTACAGAAAATAGTAGATTATAAAATATCCCCCTCCAGGGTCCAGTCTCAAAGGTATATGAGACATACCAACAAGGTGGAGGCTTTTCACCTCAGATGCCTGAAGTCAACACCCAAAACTAAAACCTGTAAGAGACATTATGCGGCAAGGAACCATTCCGCTGCACATAATGCAAGCATTGGCATTGGGAATTCGATTTTAAAACTTAATGAGTATACTGGCTCGGCCTTAAAAAGTGGGGGCAAAGCAATAACAATTTTACACAGAGTAACGAAAAGAGTTGACTATAATGCCAAAAGACAGAAAGGACTACTGTTCAAGCAGAGTAGAAAAAGGCTCAGAGAAAGAAGATTAAAGGAAGAAAGGATCAGTAGGATGTCGACAAGTGATGGCCCATCCTGCAGCTCAATTTTATCAGAACATGCCTATGCAGAGTAAAAAAAAAAATTGAAAGCAGCTCAACATTTGATGAACGAATTCAAGAAAAATTGACTCAGACCAAGTCAATTTTTTCTGGAATTTGTTCATCAAATGTTGAGCTGCTTTCAATTTGAAATGGGTTGAACAGTGGTTTTTCATTTCTAAGGTCTTTGAAGTGATTCTTATCCATTCTTGTAAATAGAAAAAAGGGTTAGATATCTTACTTGATAATTCACCTCGTACCTTGTGTTCTGAGTTGTGTGTTCTACAGGTCCCAGCAACTTTGGGAGGGAAGTAATTAAGAAAGGAAATAAAAAACCACTGTTCTGAGCAAATTGAATTGGTTAGAAGCAATAAATAGAACTGTTCAACTCATGGTATATTTGATATTATGTAATAAAGTATTCTCATTTCAAAAACTTATTGTTTCTTGCATGTATTTCTTAAGTATGGTTAATGTATCTTGTCTTCTAATGAGTGGTACTCACGAGAACCTCTGGTCATATTCACGTATTTGGGAAAATGCAATCTGGATTGTCGTTACCATGACCACCACATTGGCCCGCCCCCTTACACTCATTCCGCTGAGTATTTATGGCTGCTGGTTCAAAAATTAAATGCCTGAAGGTGAGACAGGATTTGGTGTGACATAGGTGGCTCACTTGATAGTTATGTCTACCAAGATCATTGCCGCTCAAAATGCTATACAGCACCCTATGCACGGACATAACCCTTAAATTCCCGGTGATGGGGTCTCTTATTTTTGCCTGGGGGTACCCACTACTGTTATGGGCCCCCCTCCAGATCTTACAATCCCCTATTTCATCTGATCTGACATTAAATCGATTTATTAGTGTGTTTCTATACTCCAAAGTGAGCAAATTTGGGTCAAAGACCTTGGGTATTCTGCCAGCAGCCATCCCTTTCCCACAATTCTATCCTGAAATATGAATGAAAATTCTTTGGTTGGGCCATTATTCTCAAGATAAATTCCAGAAAAATCGATTTTCTAAAGACACAGAGGATGACACTTACTTCACAGGCCAATATAACACAGAAGGACGAATTTCACATGGATCAGAGAGCCAAAGCACAGGACATGTGTTTACCTACCTGGAGACCTTGACCTTGGCCTTAAGGTACCACACCACCAAACCCCTGTCCTATCATTCACATAGTAATTTCATTTTTTAAAGTCCAAATTTCAGGTACTTATCGAATTTTCACAGCTAAGTGTCATATATCATTGTAAAGTACAGGATTTTTGCTTTCTAAAAAAATAGGTTTAATCATACCTTCCACTATTCATTTTTGAGCTATTTGACCCCAAAACGCCATCTACCAGAAATAAATAGAATCAAATTTATGTATTCAAAGGGTTAAGACACATAGCATCCTCAGCTGGATTGTACCCTTCCACTGATTGAATTATCAAAATCAAATTGGCAAAATATCTTACACATTTCAGTGGCCTTTCTAAAAATATATATCATTCTGGTCTTGAAAAGTATTAAAATACTGAAAAAAACTCAAATATATGGCCGTTTTGGGCCATTTTTAGGGACTATGTGACCCTTCAACCTAAGGAAAGTAGGCCCGGTTTGGTGGTGTGATACCTTAAGGCCAACAGACTCCGAAATGAATTCTATTCGGGGGGTCTGAAGTCACTCCATATACTTCAGGCATCATAGATTTGCAATATGGGGCTCCTCATTTATGTTGCTATGGCAACAGAGACCATCTAAAATCAATAGCCAAAGCCAATCTTACAAGCAGAAAAATGGGCAGTAAACAACTCCCATTTGCATCTTCACTGATTTCATATAAGACCCATATTCACATATGTATGCTATAATACCACCCGTAATCAAGGGTCACCAGCTAGTGATATATGTACAGAGAAGAATTGTCTGTGTAAAGATCAC
>JGI858J16261_1000050_pt1 | contig 13911 bp, 13 predicted proteins | sample TiedelARG03_113m_FD_16261 | JGI IMG/M metagenome (IMG submission 16261) | reverse complement strand
GACAGGTCCTTCACGTGGTTTTGAATGGATACGGGGCGGTCCGCGAATTAATCGGCAGCATATCGAGCAGGCTATCGATGACAGTCTGCAACGCTTACAGACAGATTACATCGACCTTTACCAGATACACTGGCCTGACCGGAATGTACCCATGTTTGGTCAGAGTCATTTCGACCCGAACCATGAGAGGGATACAGACTCTATTGCTGAGCAACTGCAGGTTTTTTCCGAGCTGGTGAAAGCAGGCAAGATTCGCTATCTGGGTCTCAGCAATGAAACGCCCTGGGGCGTAAGCCAGTTTATTTCTGTTGCCAGGGAAACAGCGACACCGCGAGTTATCTCAATCCAGAACTGCTTCAACCTGCTTAATCGAACCTTTGAATCAGGCCTGAGTGAGACTTGCTACCATGAAAATATTGGTATGCTGGCATATAGTCCTCTTGCTTTTGGCTTTCTGTCGGGGAAGTATCTTGAACCCGACACTACTGGACGTGTCACACTTTTCCCCGGCTTTGCACAACGTTACAGCAAGGTGAATGTCAGCGAGGCCGTTACGGAATATTGTAAGCTGGCAAAAAGTGCAGGCCTTTCGCCTACCGCTATGGCAATGGCTTTTGTCCGTCAGAAATCATTCGTAACGAGCACGATTATTGGTGCAACCAGTCTGCAGCAGCTAGAGGAAGATATAGATGGCGCAAGTATAAGACTGAGTAATGACCTGCTTGGCAAAATAGATTACATTCATCAGCGTTTTCCAAATCCGGCGCCCTGAAGCTCATAGACTAGTGGTATTTTGATACCATGTTACGACCAGAATTTTTGGACTGATACATGGCGTGATCCGCAGCACTCATTAATTCATCAATACTCGTTCTAGCGTCATATCTTTGACTGATTATGCCGATAGAGAGTGTTACAGCTATGTTATTTCCCTGCCAGCTTATAGGATGCTTCTCGACAGATATGCGCAGTTGCTCAGCTCTCCTGAACAGCGTTTTTTCATCACACCTGAAATGTGCAACGAATTCATCACCTCCATAGCGAGCAATTATATCGCCGGGCCGCATAGCCTTGTGCAATTCTTCAGCTACCCGGGTCAGGACATAGTCACCGGCAGCATGGCCATATTCATCATTTATTTGCTTGAAATTATCAATGTCCAGCAGCATGACGCCGATATCATCTTCGGATGGATTGCTGAGTGTTTTATTTAATGCATTTTCAAAGTAACGCCGGTTGCCTATCTCAGTCAGATAGTCACGTGTGCTTAATTCCCGCAGGCGGCTGTTTGCTTCGCGTAGTTCAGATGTCGCCTTGTTCACTTTCTTTTGCAATGAATCATTTAGCTGGCCAATTTCGTTTTTTGAAACACGCAGGCGACTGATAAGTGTGGAAAGTGCTTCCCACAACTGTATCACTTCCCTTGGGCTTTTCTCTGGTACCTGATCGAGGGCCCCATCGGCTGAGTAAATATCAAGTTTAATTGCATTGCAGGCGAGTGTGTTTATCGGTTTTGTGATCCGGCGGGACAGAAAATATGCGGCCAGGATAGCAATCAAAATACCAAAGATTGCCCATAACATAACATCAATAAGGGTCTCATTCACTGTTGTAACTATCTCTGATTTTGGTTGCGGGACCATGATACCCCAGCCGAGATCCTTGATGCCGGCATAACCGGCGAGCATATCTGCCTTCATGAAACTTGAATAGAATTCCATGACACCCGTTTCACCCTCAATCATTTTCTGTACGATCGTCCAGTGCGAGATATCACGAATCTCCCTGACCCATTCCGGGTTGGGGTGAGCAATCACCTGGCCCTTACTGTCAACGATGGCACTATGACCCTTCTCGCCAAAGCGTACTTTGCTTTGGATCAGCTTGATCGGTTCGAGGTCAAGTTCAGCAAACAGGATTGCCCTAATTTTCCCGCCGTTATCCAGTACCACCTGGCTTAAGGTAATTACGGGGTCGCCGGTAATATAACTGGCATGGACATCAGAAATGTCTGATATCTTATTATCCAGCACGGACTTAAAGCTGGGGTGGAGGCTGTAATCTGGTATCTTAGCTTTATTCAGAATTTCGTCTTTTACAGACAATGCCTTAAGTTTCCCATCAATTGAGAGCAGGGAAATTGCATTAAATCCATCAAGGTAATGAACAGACTGGTATACCAGCCGCTGATATTGAGCTAAATCCTTGTATGGAAGCTGATTGATGGTGCTGGCTAGTATCTGTAAAGACTGGCGATGGCTTTTGACATACATCTGCACAGGCGCAGAAAGGTTCTGCGCCAGCTGCTGATGCTTCTCGGCCAGCTGCTGATGTTGCTGATTCCACGCTGTCTTGTATATATGAGGCGCAATAATAACCACCGGTACTATAGACACCAGTATTATGCTGAATAGAACCAGGCGAGAAATCGACCGGTTTTTAACCACTCGAGCTGCTATGTCCAGAAACCCATGTGACTTTGATGATGATTATATGCATTTCTTTTGTCTCCTCTGCTGACAAAAAAGTATAGACCATTTCGTGTATATAGGTGGATGAGTTAGCTTTTTTCAACTAATCAGAGTGTTCAAAAGGGTTGAGGAGGACTGATAATAAATGGTTGTGATTATGTCACTGACCTCGATCTCGCAATGAGATACATTAGATTTACCATATATATAGTGTGCCCAGATGCCATGAAAAAATTATTTTTTATCCTCATTATTACCTTATATTTGCTAACAGGCTGTTCTGGTTCAGATTCATCAACTTCATCAGGAGGTGGAGCCACTAGTCCACTGAATAATGAAGAAGTGGAAACGCTGGTCTACATGCGTGAAGAAGAAAAGCTCGCTCGCGATGTTTATCGGACCATGTTTAATCGCTGGAACCTGCAGATCTTCAACAACATTGCAGCTTCTGAGCAAACACATATGGATACTCTTGCCGGAATGCTCGACATCTATGCCATCCCTGATCCAGTAACCAGTGATAGCACAGGCAGCTTTACAAACCCTGTCCTTGCTAGCCTATATAATCAGCTCATCGCTAGAGGAAATATCAGCGCTTCGGAAGCTATTGAAGTGGGAATATTGATCGAAGAGACAGATATAGCTGACCTGCAGAAGGCTATTTCAGAATCCACACATGATGATCTGGACCGCGCCTATGAAAACCTGTTGCAGGGATCAATTAACCACCTTCGAGCCTTCACTGCACAGGCAAATTGAAACCTGAAATATATCCAGATCAGAGAATCACTGCTGTCAGGGGCGCCTTGGTTTGACATAGGGAAACACGCCGAGATATTCGCGTGTCCACCAGTTGCCTGTGAGTGAGCGCTGTTCGGCAGAGGTAAAGTGGTACTGATAGGCCAGTACCCTGAGGTAACGCGGTGGCTTCTGCGGGAAAGGGTTGTCTTCGAGTAGGGCCAGTACCTGGGGCGAGCCTTCATGGAGTCGTCTTAACAGTTGTTGAAACCAGTAGTCATCCATACGTGACTGTGGTGGGATAAACCACATCATCCAGTCGAGACGAGGCTGATGCGGGATATTAAACCGCGGTGCTCTATCCAGCGCGCCGGGTTTGTATTTGAACACATAGCTATACCAGTTCCTGCCATCATAAGAACCCTGTATTTCCAGTTCCTGTCTTTCCGTCTGCATGGTAGGAAAGATATGAAAAATATGCCCTATGCCATAACGGTGAGTCATGGTAGCCGTTTTGCTGAGAACCGCTGGCACCGGGTTATTGCTTATCCGCCAGTAAAAAGACGTCAGGCTGGAGAGAAGAATTAGCGCAGCTGATAAACCCAGAGCTGTTTTTGAAAATGTACCTGCGGGGTGCCCCTGGTTAATGATCTTCTGCTGTAATCGTTCGGGTAGTAGCCGTGCCACCACTCTGTCATCTAGCAGGAACAGGCATAACAGTATGATCAGCAGGTTGACAAAATTATGATTACTGGTCGCAATAATGAGCAGCTGCATGGAGATAGTTACTGCTGCTGCAATCAGCCTGAAACGTCTAGGCAGGAAGATGAAAAACGGGATGATTAGTTCAGTAGCGAAGGTCAGTAACACACCGCCTTTCAGTATTACTTCGGGTAACTGATGAAAATACCAGCTGCCTATATGCGGCAAAGGCTGGGTCTCGAAATAGGTATTTAGTGCTGTTAGACCACTCCAGGCCGGGTCACCGCTTTCCAGCTTGAAAATACCGGACATAAATCGAAATCTGAAAAGCAGCCAGTGATAAAGAAATATAATCAGGCCGGTTGGGTTGCGGCTGAGAAAAATTGCAAGAAAGCCCGTTTCGAGCAGCAAGGTGTCCCATTGAAAGCCAAGAAATATTCCGCTGGCATGAAACAGCGACAGGTAAAGAACAAACATGCCAACAAGAGCAAGAAGTTGAGAGCGGCCTATGAATAATAGAACGGCCAGCAACGCTCCTCCATAGGCAGCACCTTTGAGGGCTGTATCCGAAGCATCAAGCCAGAATACATTGGGCAGCATCCACCAGGCCTGTTGTCCCATGTCTCTGTGGGTGTTGCTGAGAAGCTCGTGAAATGGAAGGAGTCCATTTGGCCCGGCAAGGCCGCTGATTTGTACTGCCAGCGAGAAAAATGCTGCAAAATAGATCAATGCCAGTATTTTCAGGAATAGCCAGCTGGTGAGTCGATACTCATCAGCGGGTTTGAATAATGCGGTAAATCTGTCTTTCATTCGGCTATATGAAGTGCTTTCAATGATTATTGATCACTATACTATTTTAGACTAGCTGGATTGTAAGTTGAAATGGTCAGTGTTTTGTTTTTCCGGTCTGGACGATCGGTTGTTTTTTATTGTACTGGCGTATGGTCAGATTTTTCGCCCTTTATGGGCGAGTGGCTTTTATGAAGGCCTTCCTGGCATTCACCCTTCGGGCCAGCCTACGGCTGTTCAAATCCGCTCCATGCGGATTTGTCTTTAGCCAAATAAAAGGTACCAAAAGAAAGGCCACCCTGCCGTGTTGGCCTTCGGCTGCTCTGTGCGCTTCAGCTTAGAGCGGGCGCTGCGGAACTCGCTATCGCTCAGACAGTCCTCGTGCTGATCCGCTCTAAGCCTCCAGTGCTCGACAACACAAAGGGGGTTGTAGTAAAAACCTGGTCGGTGGTGCTTGATATGGTATTACAAGCACCCGAGCTTTACTTCCGTCATACCGGCGAATGCCGGTATCCAGAAATAGTAAAAAGAATGGATTCCGGCTAGAGGTATGCCGGTATGACGGTAATAAATTCCTCTTTTGTCTTTTGTCCTTAATTCTTTAGTCTTTGAACTTCACATGCCCCGTTCAGGCTCGCCGAGAAGCACAGGATGAGGCGGGGACGTCGGGGTGCGTCTGTCTGAGCGCAGCGAGTTCAGCATCCCGCCGGTTCATTCGAGCATCGCAGGGCACCCGAAGGGCGAGTGTGTTCGGTGTCATTTCTTTTGGTTACTTATCTTTAGACAAGTAAAGAAAAGTGACTCGCCCAAAAAGGGCGAATCCCGTAAACAAATTCAAGAAAATTGAAAAATACTACAAGCGCAAAATAAAATGCGAAAAGCATCACTGAAAGCGATAAAAGGAAATCAGCAATCTACTGTCACTACCCGTGATCGAGCAACAAAATTGCCCGCCAGCCAGAAAACAATAGCCAACAATACACAAGCAAGTTGAGCAACTGCGTAGTGAAGAGGACTGACAGATAACAGCGGTACCAGCAAGCTTGCGGTGAGGGCAGCAAGCATGACCTGGACAAAACTTTGTACAGCAGAAGCTGTACCACGATTGTGCGGGAAGCAATCCATTGACAGGATTGTTAAACCGGGAATGGCTAATGCAATGCCTATTGCATATAGCACCAGTGGCAGGATGACGCTGAATACCGTCAGTTCAGCTGACATCATCAGCAGCACATTCACCACTGACGCAGCAAACATAATGCCCAGGGCAAGGATCACAATATTTTTTGCTTTCAACTTGTGTGATAGCCGTGCTGAAATAAATGATCCAGCAATAATACCGCCTGTCATTGGTACAAATTGAACGGCAAAGTAATTACTATCGAGTCCCAGAAAGTCAAATATAATCGTCGGTGAACCGGCAATATAGAGAAACAGACCCGCAAAACCTGATCCAAGCGTCAAAACAAAAAAAACAAACCGCCAGTCTTTCATTGTGCGGCAATACATCTTTGCGACGTGTGCAGGGTGAAATGACTGGCGGCTGTCTATGCTCAGTGTCTCTGGCAAAAAGCGCACGGACATGATGATAATAATGATGGCATAGAGTGCCAGGAAATAGAACACGCTGCGCCAGCCAAATGCCTGGTGCAGCCAGCCACCTATTACCGGTGCGACAGCAGGGGCGAGGGCAAATAACATCATGACATAGGACATTGCACGATGTGCTTCATGCTCATCATGTGCATCTCTAATCATCGCCCGGCCAGCGACCATGCCGCCACTGGCACTGATGCCCTGCAAGACTCGAAAGAGAAGAAATGTATCGTAGTTATAACTCATTGCACTTCCTACAGAGGCAATAAAATACATTGCAAGAGTAGAAAGAATGACTAGTCTACGGCCCACGCTATCTGACAGTGGACCCCAGAATAATGTGGAAATTGCTGAAGCAACAAGATAAAAACCAATACTTTGCAGCAGCAGGCTGCGGTCGATACTGAATTCTTCCTCAATCGCAGGAAACGAGGGGAGATAGGTATCGATAGTGAAAGGACCCACCATCGACAATAAGGCGATAGTTATAATCAGCCACATACTGGAATTACTGGTATTATTCATATGTATAACTATGTCTTACTTAAATCAATCAATTGCTTCGAAGTCAGCACTCTAACATGGGCCGTATCCGGGTACATTACAGCATTACACCTGACAATCTATGCAGATGTTCATCGAGTAAGTTTTTCTCTATATGACAGAAATAACTCATTCCGGTTATGAGAACCTGCTGTTATCTATCGATATTCCTCGCTGGGTCAACTGGATTGCACAGGATAATAGCGGTGCGTGGTGGGGGTATTCTGTGGAGCCGTTAAGATACGATCACGGATGGTATGAGAACGAAGTTGGTGAACACTTGCAGTTGGCGGTGACAGAACCACTGAACTGGGCAAACTCGCTGAGTAAAGTGAAAAATGGAAAGATAATATAACCCTCATCACTAGAGGGTGAAGAATTCAGGCTGTCTCGCTAGAATTAGATGCTTGAAATGAGTCCTTATCATTAGATAATCATATTTAGAGAGCTTTCATGTACGTACTGACAGGTTTTAATCATGAGTAATGTAATGGCTGTGTTGCTGGACGGAGTTGCACAACTGGAGTATGACAGGGAAAAGCTATTACCTGATCACCAGGCGGCCTATCTTGACAAAATGGATGAAAAAATGTCTGCCGGCATCAGTATCGGTGATGAAGAAATCAGGAATCCTGATATCAACCAGCGCGCGCAGTTCGTTGTGGCAAACCTTGTCCATGCGATAAAGACGGATGATGAGCAGGTAGCCGGAGCAATGTGCAGTTATCTTGCTCTGCGCTTGCCAGATCTGAAACAGGTCAAAATTACTGAGAATGAAGGGGAAGTCTCGATAGAATTTGATTTTGAGAATGACTATACCAACCAGGTCGCAGTGCAGTTTCAATTGCATTGAAAGAATACAATTCGGAGAGCAGTAAAGTGACCCCTGTGCTCTATTCATTTCGCCGTTGTCCTTATGCTATGCGGGCACGCCTGGCGGTTCAGTATAGTGGTGAAAAAGTGGAACTACGCGAGGTGGACCTGAAGGATAAGCCCGAAGAGATGCTAAACCTGGGGAAAAATTCTACTGTGCCGATCCTGCTATTACCTGACGGATCAATTATCGAGGAAAGCTGGGATATTATGATCTGGGCGTTGAGAAAAAATGATCCTGACCTGTGGTTGGGAGTCGGCGAGTCTTATCTTTTTGAAGCTGAAATGCTGATTGAAATGAATGACTATTCATTCAAGCCTGATCTGGATCATTACAAGTATGCGGACCGCCACCCGGAACACCCGGTTGAGCATTACCGTGCCGAGGGTGAAGAATTTTTACAGGATCTTGAAGAGGCATTAAGCCAGTCAAAATATTTGCTCGGAGATACTATTTCCGTCGCAGATATCGGTATTGTGCCGTTTATTCGTCAATTTGCATTTGTTGACAAGCCCTGGTTTGATCAGGCGCCATATCCAAAGCTTCAGTCATGGTTGCAGGAGATGTTGAGAACGAAATTATTTGAATCGATGATGCTCAAGCTGCCTGTCTGGAAGCCGGGTGATCAGGCTGTCATATTCCCCGGCTGAAAAATATTCACATGTGCTGTTTTATTATTGACGTAATCAAACAACGAGAGTTATTGATTGCAGCTGATTCAGATGGCATCCTTTAATATATCTTCGAGGCGCTCTTGTTCTGTTGGCTGTTGAGGTGTTTTGTGGACCGGTTTCAGGTAAGGACTCCAGTTATCAATCCTTTTTTGCACTCTGAATTCGGAAAGCAGCATGCCACAGACCTTACAGCGAGCGTTCTCGCCGTTCCCAAGAACGTCCTGCTTGCTGTAATAGTGCTTATGTTGACCATGCAGCGCGTAATTAATCTTAGAGCGGATGATTTGCTTTTTTTTCTTTATCTGCCTGCTCTTTTTCTCAATATACTCGCTTACAGTAGTGGCCTCTTTGCCGCTGCGACCAAACATCTTTATCCCATCTCTTGTGAACTATTGTTTAGCATTAATTCTAGATGGTAAATCTTAAATTACTATGAAGTGAGGCCACAGTTCATCGGAATAACCTGACCATTCATCTCAATGTTGCTGTTGATATGGTTAAGTCTCTGAAAAATAAGCAAATAAAGTAGTAAGCACCAGGATCTATACGATGATGAAGTTAGGAATTCAGACGGAGATGTATATGATTAATAAGATGAAAATTACACATATAGCGGGAATTTTGGCTAGCGCGTGTTTACTTGTTTCCTGTGGCCAGCAGGAAGCGGAGATTTTTGACCTTGAGTTGTCTAAACAGCAGTGGAACCGCCCCGGTAAGCAGTGGACTGAAGCTGAGTTACGGTTGCTAGCGACAGGAGAAACGCTTTATCGCAGGAATTGTAGTGTTTGTCATGCCCGTGATGGACAGGGTGACATTCAACTAGGGGCGCCGGCTTTATACAACAGCCCAATAGTAACTGGCCCTGGATCTTCGTTGATCCAACTAATTCTAGAAGGGAAAAAAGGAACGGCGATGCCGGCATTTGCCGGTGCATTGTCTGATCAGCAGGTGGCTGAAATCACGACTTATGTACGCAATGCCTGGGGCAATGATGTATTGGATAGTGTGATGCGGGAGGAAGTTAAGCAACTTCGCTGAAGGTGCCCTGCAGGGCACCTTCAGCGAAAAGTGAATTATCAGACGAGGAATTTACCACCCAGCAGGCGCTGTGCTTCCATCTTTTCAAGTTCTCTTGAACCGGAGATAACAATGTCCGAGTCTGGTACAAAATTAAGCTCTGTATCAAGACGCTCGTAAGGTACAGCATTCAGGATTACCTTCATTGCGTTTAGCCTGGCCAGGTGTTTGTCGTTCGAACGAATGATTTTCCATGGTGCGTGTGTGGTATGAGTTTTCTTCAGCATCTCATATTTTACATTTGTGAAATCATCCCAGCGTTCCTGAGCCTGTACATCAACTTCGCTGAGTTTCCATTGCCTGAGACTGTCATGCTTGCGACGTTCAAAGCGACGCTCCTGCTCTTCCTTGGTGACACTGAAATATAGCTTTATCAGGGTGGTACCCGAGCGCACCAGGTCTTTTTCAAAGCCACCTACGCCACGCATGAAATTCTTGTATTCTTTGTCGGTGCAGAACCCGAAGACAGGCTCAACCATTGCGCGGTTGTACCAGCTTCGATCGAATAGAACGACCTCTCCGCCACGCGGAAAATGCTTAACGTATTTCTGGAAAAACCACTGGGTCTTTTCATGTTCTGTAGGTTTGCCGAGGGCTACTATGCGATAGTGCTTTTCATTCATGTAGCGAGCAACACGACGAATAGTACCGCCTTTACCTGAGGCGTCACGACCTTCAAACAGGATAATCATGCGTTTACCGGTTTGCTCAAGATGCTGCTGCATTTTGATCAGTTCCGCCTGGTAGGGCTTGAGTTCTTCTTCCCTGAGATAGCGGCGCAGTGCCTTTTTCTTTAATTTTTTCAAACCATTATCTGGTTTCTCTTCTTCAGGCGCATCTTCTGTTTCTGGAAGGTCTGTAATTTCTACGACACTTTCATCTACTGTGATTTCCTCTGCCTGTACTTCTTGGGTTTCGTCGTTCATCGTACTATTCCTGTAGCCTGGTGGTCTAAAGCAGTGTTTCTTGTTTTATAAAGAAAAACGCATTCTCATTTTATCATTATGAATTAGTTTATCTTTTCATACCTTGATTTAGATCAGAGTTTGTGATCATTTTTCCTCACCTTTGGGGTAAATATCCGGCACAAATGTCTGGTCAGTCATCGGAGGGCGAACATAGCGAACACTATCATTTCGTTTGGGTAGCTCTATTTTCTCCGGTGTCAGGTCTTTATAATCGAATTGGCTGATAAAATGAGAAATACAGTTTAGCCTGGCATGTTTCTTGATATCCGATTTAACGACATACCAGGGTGCCTGTTTAATGTCTGTATGTGCAAACATCTGATCTTTTGCCTTGGAGTAATCGAGCCAGCGTGAGCGAGATTCGAGGTCCATGGGGCTCAGTTTCCAGCGCTTATGAGGTTCAATAAGGCGTGCCTGGAATCGCTTCTCCTGTACCTCATCCGAGACGGAGAACCAGTACTTGATCAGAATTATGCCTGATCGTACCAGCATACGCTCAAATTCAGGGCAGGAGCGCAGAAATTCCTTGTATTCTTCTTCGGTGCAAAAACCCATCACTTTTTCAACACCGGCACGGTTATACCAGCTGCGATCGAACAGAGCGATTTCACCTGCTGCAGGCAGGTGTGAGACGTAACGTTGGAAGTACCATTCTGTTTTTTGTCTTTCTGTAGGGGCAGGTAGGGCGACCACGCGTGCAATACGAGGACTAAGNTGCTGCGTGATGCGCTTGATAACACCACCTTTACCNGCTGCATCCCTTCCTTCGAATACTACTACAACCTTGAGCCCTTGATCCTGCACCCATGCCTGGAGCTTAACAAGCTCAAGCTGGAGTTTGAATAATTCCTTCTCGTAAACGCGTTTGCCGATGACTTTCCCTTTTTTCTTGTTTTTCTTGTCAGTAGTTTTTGCGTCTTTATTGTCTTTTTTGTTTTTGGCTTTTGTATCTTTTGATTTTTTCTGGGACATTGCAGCATCCTTTAGTAGTAAAACAGTAATAGTAGTAAATCTGTAAGTAGAACTGTAAATTCCTCACATAATACCTCACAATTCGAATGCTAGCATATTTGAATTTAGGAAAATTAAATGAAAGCAGTGCTGTTTTACGTCCATGACCCGATGTGCAGCTGGTGTTGGGGCTTCAGTGAGGTGAAAAAACAGTTTTTCAGCGCGCTGCCCGACGAGATCAAAACCCGGCGCCTGCTGGGCGGTTTGGCGGCAGATGATGAGCAGCCTATGTCGGCAGAACTGCAACAGTATATTCAGCAGACATGGCGGCATATTGAAGGCAAGATCCCAAATGTACGATTCAACTTTGATTTCTGGCAGAAATGCCAGCCAAGGCGTTCGACTTACCCTGCCTGCAGGGCGGTGATTGCAGCGCGCCTGCAGGGTGATCAATACGATGAGGAGATGACCACACGCATCCAGCAGGCATATTATCAGGAGGCGAGAAACCCGTCGGATAATAAAACACTGGTTGACCTGGCTAGAGATATTGAACTGGACCATCAACGTTTCAGCAATGATCTGCTGCTCGATTCCACTCAGCAGTCACTAATTCAGGAAATACGCCTTTCGAGACAGCTGCATGCTGACAGTTTTCCCAGCCTGGTGCTAAAGATAGACGACTCCACCTGGCCTGTTGCGATTGATTACCTTGACGCACAACCGATGCTTGAGTCGGTAAAGGCTCTGCTCTGATTGTTCGTCAGTATTTGTGAATCACTAAAATGCTGCCCGGCAGCTGTGAATGAGGAAATGATGACCGAAGAGTACGAAGAACCTGGGAAAAGTAAATCCCAGGTAAAACGTGAAATGCAGGCCCTGAGAGACCTGGGTAGCGAGCTGGTTGATTTACCTGTCGTGGATTTGCAAAAATTTGATTTCCCGGAATCTCTCTATGATGCGATTTTGCTGGCACAAAACTCAAAACGGGAAGCTCTGCGTCGACAGCTGCAGCATATTGGTAAACTGTTGCGGGAAGAAGATGATGTCATCATCCGGCAGACACTGGCGCGGATATCACAACCGAAGAGAGCGGAAGTCAAAGCATTTCATGAACTAGAGGGCTGGCGTGACCGGTTGCTTGACGGCGATGATGAAGCTATTAATCAGCTTGTCAGTGAGCACCAGGATGCAGATCGTCAGCAGCTAAGGCAACTGGTGCGGAATGCGCGCAAGGAGCTACAACAGGAAAAGCCTCCCAAATCTGCACGTTTATTGTTTCAGTATCTCAAGGATTTACAAAAAGAGAATGGGTGAAAACTTTACTTATTGTACAGTCCAGGTTTCACTAAACACCGAATTATTACCTTTGCCTCCTGTCACTTCTTACCTGCAAGCTATATGATTGCGTTCTTGCTCTAATAACCAAATACATAAAGGTTCAATCATGTCCGAGATGACATTTTTCTGGCACGACTACGAAACATGGGGACTTAATCCCCGCGCTGACCGCCCCTCTCAATTTGCCGGTATTCGGACCAATGCCGACCTGGAAATCATTGACGACGAAATGATGATCTATTGTCGCCCCAGTGGTGATTTTATCCCCCATCCGGATTCAGTAATGATTACCGGGCTGCTACCGCAGGTGGCCAGTGAAAAAGGTCTCTCAGAAGCTGATTTTTTCCAGCAGATTTTTCAGCAGATGTCGCGTCCCGGAACCTGTGGTGCAGGCTATAACAGTCTGCGTTTCGACGACGAAGTGACCCGCTTTGGTTTCTATAGAAATTTTTATGATCCCTATGTACGGGAATGGAAAAATGGCAATAGTCGCTGGGATATTATAGACCTGGTGCGCATGACCTTTGCTCTGCGACCAGAGGGCATCAACTGGCCGACTCGGGATGATGGTGTGCCGAGTTTTCGTCTTGAAGATATGACTGTTGCCAATGATATCCCGCATGTCGGAGCGCATGATGCCCTGTCTGATGTTCATGCGACTATCGGTCTTGCCAGGTTGATCAAGCAAAAGCAGCCTGACCTGTTTAATTATTATTTAAAACTGAGACGCAAGAATGAAGTGCTCAAGATCATAAAAGACCTTCAGGATGCCACACCGATACTCCACGTCTCGGGAATGTACCCGATAGAGTTCGGACGTATCGCACCGGTGCTGCCGGTCGTCAGGAATAACCATAACAAGAATGAAATAGTTGTTATTGACCTGCGACAGGATCCGCAGAGATTGTTGTCCATGTCGGCGAAGGAGATCAGCCAGAGTTTGTTTACACCTAAAGCAGACATGCCGGAAGGGGCAGAGCGTGTAGGAATTAAAAGCCTGCATCTCAATAAATCACCTGCAGTTGCACCAATATCTACCTTGCGTGGCGCTGAAGCCAAGCGCTGGAAAATTGATCTTACCGGGATCAGAAAGCACCGTGACCAGCTATTGGCAGATAAAGGCCTGGTAAAACGGATACGCGAAGTGTTTGAGGAACGTTCCGCAATGGACGTACCGGATGTTGACT
>JGI858J16261_1000048_pt1 | contig 14014 bp, 22 predicted proteins | sample TiedelARG03_113m_FD_16261 | JGI IMG/M metagenome (IMG submission 16261) | reverse complement strand
CCTACACCAACGCCCCCGAGGACGCCTTCGTCGTGTTCCGGATTATGTCGCAAGCAGCAGGCGCCGACTACATACGAACATGGTCTGGAGCCTGGTATGACTACCGACTACTTCCGCTCAATACTCCCGGAGGCGCAGGCATCCCATAACGAAGATGTGAGCGGCGATGAAAACGACCGAGATAGAGGGCTATTGAAAGGGAAGAACGATGAGACTAGAACAGAAGCAAGAGCTATTCATGCGCCTACTCCCAAGGCTGATAGACAAGGCTCATCGTCTTGGATTCGAGATCCGCAGTGGCGACCTGTTCCGCGATCCCAGAGTTCACGGGCACATGGGCAAGAAGAAGGGCTATGGGCACCCGCGCTCATGTCACAAGCTTAAGCTGGCAATTGATCTCAACTTGATTCAATACGGGCAGATCGTTCACGACAGCGAAATTCACCGGCCGCTTGGTGAATGGTGGCGCCTGCAGCATGAGCTATGCCGATGGGGCGGTCGGTTCAACGACGCCAACCACTATTCACTTGAGAACAACGGGATCAAATGAGGATGACCAAAGAGCTAAAGATGGCGGCGGCCCGCGAGAGGGCAAGAGCTTGGTACTGGGCAAACAAGGAGCGAAAACAGGTATATGACAAGAAGCGGCGCAAGGAGCATCCAGAGCTATACCGCGCCGCATCGAAGCGAAACAGGGAGAGGCACCCAGACAGAAAAAACGCAGACACTCGGGCCAGGCGCGCAGCAATCGTCATCCGGACGCCCCCATGGGCCGAGGTTAAAGCGATGCGCCAATTTTATAGGAACTGTCCTTCCGGGATGAGCGTCGACCATGTGATCCCACTAAGGGGCCGCCGGGTTAGCGGACTTCACGTTCTGGATAACCTCCAATATCTAACGCTGCAAGAAAACATCGTTAAACACACGCAACACGACGGGAAGATGTAACCATGTGGAGAAGGCCGGGGCGCCTGCACAGGACGACGACACCCGTTATCCACTGCAACCTATGCCACCTCAAGATCGAGGGCGACGTGGAGCGATCCATCATGCTCCCGACTATCTACGGCGTGGCCCACCGGGACTGCGGGAAGCGCCTACGCGTCGCCGATATGTACGGCGGACAATTCGCCCCCGATGTCCAGCAGGTATTTAACTTTCACCGGGACAACGACTAGCGCAACCATGAATAAATTCGACATCTTCTTCGCGTGCGTCTTCGGCGGGAGCCTCGTCCTATTCGTCGCCTGGCGCATCTACATCAACCACGAGGAGCGCGAACAGCGGAAAGCATACGACGCCCTGGTCAAGCGCACCAAGGAGACGATTGCCGAGAACCCGAAGCGCAAGATCAAAGATCTGGGCTGGCCCACATCCCCGCTAGAGGAGGATTAATGGTCATGATTAAAAGCGTCGATTACGACATGGAGAAGATGGTTGATTCCGCTATCAAAGAGCTAACCCATATGGTTAGCTCGGTTTCAAGCCACATCAGCGAATACGGGAGGGCCAAACCCATCTCTCTGGATGAGATTGCATCAGAAGAGATCCTGGAATCGCTGACAACGGCATTGACCGCATTGACCAGCGTTAGACGAACAATCGAGCATCTGCAGACCTACCCGCAAAGTCTTGACCGGGTAATCAAGCTAGACATACGGAGATCAACAATATGAAAGACTTCGACCTTACAGACGACGAAAGCAGCATTCTGACCGCATTCCTCGGGCACGCTTACGATCTAGGCCATAACTCAGCCAACGACGGTCTTCCCTATGACCCGCTGGGAGATGCAAACGAGTTGCTAGAGAAGCTGCTTGAGGACGGCTCAGTCGCCGCCGTGATCCAGGTGTTGGAGCAAGCCCAGTGGCGCCCGGTCGCAGACACGCCCCCAGTGGGAGGCATGATTTTGGTCTGTTGTGAAGGTAACAAAGACAATAATGTCTATCTCGCAATTTCCGTCGTCGGATCAATCAAAACCTCCCCCGGGGTAGAGTGCATTACCCACTGGCGGCGCATACCTGACGCCTACCGGCAATTACACAATGAGACCCAAGTCCCAGAATTGCCCGACAACGAATAAAACGCCGGCAAGTGTTTTGTGTTGAAATAGCGACATGGTTCCACAGAGCATCAGCGACATAGGTGAACTCATAGGGATGTCGGCCGCCGACATCCTTTCCACAAAGCTTGGCGGTACTCGGTGGTACATACCGACAACTATCCCTGCCGAACACGCCATCGCCCAGGCCATCGGCACAGACCAGGCTGCGACGCTGGCCGAATTCAAGGGCGGCACCACGTTGGAGATCCCAAGAAATCTAGGCGGCGCCAGGGACAGGCGCAACGCTGAGATAGTGGCGCGGGCCGGCCGGGGCGAAAAGAGTCGAGATATAGCCCTCTCTATGGGTCTGTCCCAGCGTCAAATCCGCTACATCCTTCGCAAGACAATCACAAGGTAAAGCGCATGAGCAAGCCACTGAAACGGATCGTTATCGAAGAAGGATGCACTCTTAAATTCAAAGGCAAGGTGCGGTTTCAGCCGGCGTCTGCCGTTTTCGAAGACGCGAAGGAGGGAGAACTTTTGTCCTTCAAGCTACCCACCAAGAAATCCGAGGGCGAGCCCCGTGGCTGAATGGAAAAACCGTTTCGTCGGCTCGGCAGAAGTGGACCCGCGCGAACTAAAACCCAACCCACTGAACTGGCGTGAGCACCCAGAGGCCCAATTGCTGGGCCTGTCCGCTGTCCTGGGTGATGTTGGCTGGGTCGGTCGAATATTGGTGAACAAGACCACCGGGCACATAGTTGACGGGCACGCACGCCGGGATGAGGCCATCGAGAACGGAGAATCGACGGTCCCCGTCGACTACGTGAGCCTGACCGAGGAGGAGGAGCGGATTGTCCTGGCCACCTACGACCCGCTCGGGAGTATGGCGAAGGCTAACCAGGACGGGCTGAACGAACTTATCCGTGGGGTGGAAACCGAGTCGGACGATCTCCGGGCCATGCTCGATGCGTTGGTTGAGGGCGAGATGACTATCCCGAAGGAAGGGAAGACGAACGCAGACGACATCCCCACAGAAGTAGACACCAGAACAGAGCCGGGCGACGTATGGATGCTGGGCGACCACAGGTTGGTATGTGGTGACGCATCCGACCCCGAGACAGTGGCAAGGCTCATGGGCGGCGTGAAAGCTGATTTGTGTTTCACTTCCCCACCCTATGCGCAACAACGTCAGTACACGAAGGAGTCGAAGGATATCCCGTGGGCCGAGATGATGCGGGGCGTTTTTTCGGCGCTCCCTATGTCACCCTCGGGACAGGTCTTTGTGAACCTGGGGCTGGTTCACCAGGATGGTGCGCTGGTCACTTATTGGGACGAGTGGCTGGAGGATATGCGGAAATTCGGGTGGCGTTTGTTCGGCTGGAATATTTGGGACCAGGGATCAGGCCTGCCAGGCGATTGGAACGGAAGGCTTGCCCCTTCACACGAGTTTATTTTTCACTTAAACCGGGCACGAACTCAGGTCAAGAAGACAAAGCGGAAAAATGCCGAGAGCATACGGACAAAGGGAGGGACAGGCATTCGTGAAAAAGACGGGTCTATGTCTGGAGTCAATTCCCCGGCGGCAGGCCTGAACAGGAACAAAATCCCGGATTCCGTAATCCGGATCAATAGGCAGCAAGCCGAGCACCTGGGGCATCCTGCCCCGTTCCCCGTGGCCCTGCCTGTCGAGTTCATTACCGCATTCCCCTGCATCTGCTACGAACCTTTCTGCGGGTCTGGCACGACGATAATCGCGGCCGAGCAGGTCGGCGCGTCATGCTACGGAGCAGAGATAGCGCCGCAGTATGTGGATATCGCGGTTAAACGTTGGGAATTATTTACCGGCATGTTAGCCCACAAGGAGGTTACATCGTGACGGATGCGGGAACGAAAAAGCCCAGGAAGCCCAGGAAAACGGACAAACGAATGGTCCTGGCAGCTGAACGCAGGGCAAAGGCGATGGACCTGCGGCGAGCTGGCGCCAACTACGCGCAGATCGGCGACGCGCTCGGGATCACACGGGTCGGCGCGAAAAAGTCTGTTGAGCGGGCCATGGAAGAACTCCGCAAGGAGACCACCGACGTTGCAGAACATTACAGAACTTTGCAGCTCTCCCGGATCGAGCGACTGATCTTCGGGTTATGGACGAGGGCCGCAGCAGGGAACGAACAAGCCGTCGACAGGATGGTTAGGCTGCTGGATCGTCAAGCAAAGCTCCTGGGCCTCGACTCCCCGGAGAAGTTCGCCCCGACCGATCCCACAGGCGAGAAGCCCTATGACCCCATCACCGATACAGAAAGAGCTTCTCGACTTGAGGCCATACTTCAGTCCGCAAGAGATCGCCGAGATAGAGAGGATCGGGTCCGCTCCGCGGAAAGAGGAGCCGATTCCTCTTGATTTCGCGATCTGGCTAGTAAACGCATCCCCCACCTTCACCTGGCACTGGAAACACCAGGCGCAAATCCGCTACTACCTATCCAGCGTCGATAGGGGCGAGATCGACCGCCTCGCCATTACCTGTCCTCCCCGGCACGGGAAAAGTGAGCTAGTCACCATCCGGCGCCCCGCCCACCGGCTGGAGCTTGACCCCTCGCGCCGGTTTATCATCGGCGCCCACAGTAGCAAGCTGGCGATGAAGTTCAGCCGCCGCACCCGGGGGATAGTGCGCCAACGCGGACGGGTAAAACTGTCCCGCGAGCTGCAGCAAGCAGAGAACTGGGAGACCGAAGCTGGCGGTGGACTCATGGCCGCCGGAGTTAGCACCGGCATTGCTGGCCACGGCGCCAACGAGATTATCTTGGACGATCCCGTAAAGAGCCGGGCAGAAGCCAACAGCCAGGCATACCGTGACGCTTGTTGGGACTGGTACACAGACGACCTGTACACCCGCTTGGAGCCAGATGGAACCATAATCCTTATCATGACGCGCTGGCACGAATCGGACCTTATGGGCCGGATCATGGAAAGTGCCGACGGAAAGAGCTGGACCTTGTGCCATATGCCCGCCCTGGCTGAACACGATGACGACCTCGGTCGCGCCCCCGGCGAAGCGCTCTGCTCTGAGCGTTACGACGAAAAGCGCCTTGCCCGGATCAAGGCCGTTATGGGCGCCTCATTCGATGCCCTCTATCAGGGCCGGCCGAGCGCTCAGGAAGGCAATATCATCCTGTCCGAGTGGTTTAGGTATTATGATTACCCGGAAAGGGAGTACAGGCAAAAGGTTCAATCATGGGACACGGCGAACAAAGACAAGCAGCTGAACGACTGGAACGTCTGCACCACATGGGGTATTCACAGCGTGAACTATGACCTGCTGGCCGAGCGCCGGGAGCGCCTGACTTACCCCCGATTGAAGCAGGCGGTCGTCGAGGAGGCCGAAGCGCATCACCCCGACGCTATCTTGATCGAGGATCGGGGGAACGGGACCGCCGTCCTGCAAGACCTGGGCTCGACCACCCTGCTTCCGCTGATCCCCATCGAACCCGTGGGAGACAAAGTCATGCGCCTGAGCAATGAGTCCGGCGCCTACGAAGCCGGGCTCGTGCGCCACCCGCGCCACAAGATCGCCCACTGGATCGCCCCCTTTGAGTCCGAGCTGATAACGATCCCATCGTCTACTTACGATGACCGGGGCGACAGCGTCAGCCAGTTTTTGAAGTGGGTCAAGCGGCACGGCTCCCGCATGAGCTACGAAGTCCTCCGGGCCGAAGAGCCTCTAGCCTCCTACGAACAAGACAACAACGCTGGTTATGGGATCGTCCGCGCCGGCAATTACTACGACTGAGGAACCCCAATGGCCACCAGCAACAGCCCAATCCGCCCGCCACAGAAGCAAGATCTAGCGCTAAGCGACAAGACCAACGATTACCTCGGGCAGTATGGACGAAATCTCGCCCTTCCGGAGGACCAAATAATCCTTTCCAAGGGAGGGGGTCGGTATCAAATATACCGCGAGCTGTTGCGAGACGAGCAAGTAAAAAGTTGCTTCCAGCAACGACGCCTCGCCCTGATCGGTAAGGATTGGGATATTCGGCCAGGTGAGGATAACAACCCACAAGCCCAGGCCGCCGCCGACGCCTTGAAGCTCAACCTCCAGAACATCGAGTGGGACCGCATAGCCGATCGGATGCTCTACGGGATTCACTTCGGCTACAGCGTCGGCCGAGTCCTGTGGAATGAATTCGGACAACAGCCCTGGGCACCCGACCTGTGGGGATTTAAGGACGTAAAGGTCCACGACCTAACGCGCTTCGCCTTCGGCTATCAAGGCGAACTCTACCTCGTCAACAAAAAGTATCCGAAAGGGTTACTCCTTCAGACGTACCACGACGCCCGCGCCATATTGCCGGAGGGCAGAGGAAAGGGCGAAGCATCGGCCGAATTCTGGGTCTTCAACTCCGGGGGTGACCACGACGATGACCCCTATGGCATGGGGCTCGCCCATTCGCTTTACTGGCACGTATTCTATAAACGCCAGGACGTTCGATTCTGGCTGCGGTTTCTTGAGAAGTTCTCCACCCCGACGCATACCGCCAGCGCCGACAACGCTCACATCGAGAACCCGGCACACCGCAAAAAGATCCTAGACGTTCTGGGCGCCATGATCGGCGACGCAGGCGTGATCGTCCCCGACTGGCTGGAGGTCAAGCTTCTCGAATCGACCCGCACCGGTGCCGTTGACTTCGACGCCATTCGCGACATGGCCGACCGCGCCATAGCCAAAATCATCGTCAGCCAGACCATGACTACCGAGCAGGAGGGTGGGCAGTACAAGGCCGACACAGCTAAAGACGTTCGGGACGAAGTGATCGAGGCCGACGCCGACCTACTGGCCGGGAGCTTCAACAGCAGCGTGGCCGCCTGGTTCACCCTCTGCAACTTCGGCGCCGACTGCCCGGTCCCGCGCCTGCACTGGGAGATCGAGGCGGAGGAGGACAGCAATAAGCGCGCCGAGCGCGACACCAAGATCTTCGCCATGGGATTCAAGCCCACCGCCGACTACATCGAGGAGAACTACGGAGACGGCTGGGAGGAAAAGCCCGCCCCGGGCTTCGGCGCCACCCTGGGAGCGCCGGGAGCACCGCCAGCAGGGCCAGGCGAGAAGCCACCCACGCCGCCGGGCTTCGCCGAGGCCACCACCGAGCAGCAGATACTCGACGCCATGTCGGGGCACGTTGGCGATCAGGCGCGCATGAAGGACAGCGCCGCATTGATGGGCCGGAGCTTCCGCAAGGTCTTGGGACCGCGGGTCGAGGAGTTGCTCGCCTACGCTGAGGAGAGTGACGACTTGCAGACCTTTCGGAAACATCTTGCAGCCATGTTTGAGGAGCAACCCTCGCCCGAAACCGTTGAGACGATACAGGACCAGGGCATCGCCGCCCGATTGGCCGGCCTTTTCCGCAAGCAACGATAATCCACGACGAAGGAGCACTAGGCATGACGCGCAATATGTTGAGAAACATCGCATACAAGGTGAGTGGTCTGGTGCTGCTGGTACTGTTGGCTGTGTTCCTTGTGATGATCGCAGGATCAAGAGAATCCAATGCACTGTCACCGAGCGATTGGGAGGTTCTGAGCCCCGTCGAGATGCGGGACTGGCGCCTCCTGCGGGTTTGTTATCCACTCGAATCAAAGAGAGTAAATTCATGAGCACAATGCAAGAAAACGAGAAGCACAAAGAGTGGTTAAAACAGGTGTTCGAGAATTTTAGCGAACACCACTGGTCTGTAGCCGATGTGGACGAAGTCAAATATTTCGTTGACTGGGTGACCGACCCTCGCCGCTGCGCCAAGGACGAATAGTCATGGGAGCGCGTTATACCTACGAGTTTCGAGGGCCAACGGCGGAGACGATCTTTGACTTGACGCCTGAGGCCGCCCTCGCCGCCTTCCGCATAAAGGGACTCAAGCCCACCTTCGCCTGGCAAGACATGCTGGGCGCCGAGCACCTTCGCGCCTTCACGGTTGCGAAGATGATGGACACCGACCTACTCATGTCCACCCGCGGACTGCTGGACCGGGCACTGGATGAAGGCCACGACATCCGCTGGTTCAAGGCGAACCTGATCCCCGAGCTGCAGACCAAAGGCTGGTGGGGCAAGGCGGACGTTATCGACCCGCTGACCGGCAACATCGTCAACGCCCAGCTCGGCAGCGCCCGGCGCCTGGAGACTATCTTCCGCACCAACATGCAAACCGGGTACAGCATCGGGAGCTGGCAGGCCATACAGCGATCAAAGAGCTTCGCCCCCTACTTGATGTACGACGCCATCGACGACCACCGCACGCGCCCGGAGCACGCCGCCTGGGACGGCATCATCCTGCCCGTCGATGACCCCTGGTGGGACACGCATCACCCGACCAACGGCTGGAACTGCCGCTGTGGCACGTTGCAGCTCACCGAGAAGATGATGAAACGCCGCGGGCTCACCCCCAGCAAGTCCCCCAAGCAGGAGTATTACGACTGGGAGAACCCCAGGACCGGGAAGACCCACCGGGTTCCCGAGGGCCTCGACCCCGGCTGGGACCACAACGCTGGAAAGGACGCCCTGGCCAAGACCCGCGACCTGATGGCAGAGAAGATCCAAGCCCTGCCGGCGGAGTATCAGGCCGCCGTCCGTAGAGCTTTGACCATAGGCGAGCAAGCCATCACCGCCGCCACCCTGCCGACCGTCGCCGCGCCACCTGTCGCAGCCACACCACCGACCGCCGTGGCGACACCACCCGCCGTGGCGCCGCCCACAAGGAACCTGGACGATGCCATCGAGTGGGCAGAGGGCACATGGGCCGGCGCCGTGCGCTTGAAGGCCAAGAAGCCGAGGACATGGGGTGGAATGATCTCAAGCAAGAAAAAGGCGCTGGAGAAGCTCAACGCGATGAACGCCGAAGTCCACCGCTTGCGCGAGAAGTGGCCCAAGGTGCGTTGGAGCGTCGGCCGTTTCTACTTGACCACCAGCAAGCGGGGGCTGGCCCATGCCAACCTCAAAGCGATAAACGCCTCGATGACGATAGGCGACGAATGGACGCCGGAGATGTTTGCCACCCAGGCGAGATGGGCCAAGCGCAACTACCGGAACTGGAACTGGGTCCACCAGGAGGCCCACCGCGCCTATACCGTGCGCCACGAATTCGGGCACATCCTCACCGGCGAATACGGGTTGATGGCGCACTGGCTGACGATCTGGGACCGCTACCACAACACCAAGATAAAGCTCCCGAACGGGCACCTGGTTAGCTGGTGGCAAAAACACGTCAGCAACTATGCAGGAACAGACGCAGACGAAGCGCTTGCTGAATCCCTCGCTATGTACACGTCTTCCTACTACAATGGAAACAGGGCATTCCCTAAAGACATTACCGACTTCCTGGATAAACTTCTCGACGGAGGATTCGCCTAATGGGCTCACCACCAACACCCCCAGGGGATCAATGCGACAACTGTATCCACTACCGCGGCCTGTTACCCATGCCGTCGGCCGAGGAAGGCCTGGAGCTTGAATGGCTCCCCCACTGCGACGCCTTCCCGGACGGCGAGGGCATCCCGGATGAGCTGCTGCGGGACCTGGCCGACCATACCCTACCGTTCCCAGGGGACAACGGGGTTCGGTTTGAGATGAGGGAGAAAAATCGATGACTGTGAGAATTACGCAATGTCCTGATGCACCATGGCGGGAGCCTCCACTTGATGAATGGGCCATCGTTGGAATGAATCACTATCTCTCTGATGGCGCGCGAAACTTGTACGTTTCGATGGCCAGGCGAGGGCGATGCATCAAGGCTCAGGGTCTTGACAACAGCGAAATATGGGCATCGCTCCGAGCGCAGGCTGAAGAGTTAAACGGTAGATTGCCCGCCGTCCCCAAGTGGGTCTTGGATCACTCGTGTATTCTGAATGGTATATCGCCTCCGAATCTCTGATGCGCCAACGACCTAGTGAGAAAAGCATGAACATTTATCATTTCGGACTCATCGGGCTTCTTGCGGCTTCACCAGCCATGGCCGGGCCGGCGCCCAAAGCAGCATGCGTGGTCGAGTGGAACAACGTTCTCGATGATGGGACGATGCAAGAGGGGTGTTGCTTTATCAACCCGGACAACCAGGGCTTTTTGAAATGCGAGTATGTGGCTTTGGACCCCGATGACGCACACTCCGTGGTTGATGTCCCAGGCGACCTAGCGCCGAGGATGATTATCCATGCCGACCCCGTGTTATGACTCATGCAGACCTAGTGACCAGGGCAGGACGGTGGCTGCGGAATACACTACATTGCAGGGTCGTGCTTACCGAGCTAGTGGCATACACCGCCAGCGGCGAAACACCGGACGCCATTGGTTGGGTCAATGGGGCGTCGATTATGGTCGAATGCAAACGGAGCCGGAGCGACTTCTTGGCCGACAGAAAGAAACCGGCCCGCAGGGGCGGACGGGCGCTCGGACACTGGCGTTTTTACGTCACCCCTACTGGTCTACTGCGCCCGGAGGAACTGCCGGACGGCTGGGGGCTATATGAGGTGAGTCGGCAGGTCAGGCATAAGGGTGGTGTGCGCCACTCCAATGCCAGGCCTGCGCCATTCAAATCTGATCGAGACAGCGAGGTAGCCATGCTGGTTTCCGCGCTGGCTCGAAAGTAGTCATAACATGAGCCTTAGCCCCGTTTATCCGGGGCTTTTTTTTGTGAACTCCATCGGCAAACCTCAAGACCTTTGAAATAAGTATTTACACTAGCCAGATATATGGCTATACTTAATTCAACAGATCAGGAAGCGCCAACACCTAACCGGAGAGATGGGACCATGACTTACGAAAACGGCATAGATGCAGACTCCAAGAGCGGGAAATCAATGTTCATGGGACTGAACCGCACCTGGGTTTACGCGGCAACATGCATGCCAGTTCCGAAGAGTGACCTTCCCGGGTGGGCCGCGAATGCTACCAAGGTGGCACGCACATGATAGGCGGGAAACGCAATGGCTCTGGGCGCCCCAGGATGGACTGGAGGATGAAAAAGATCCCCGTTAGCTACAGGCTCCCGGCATGGATGGTCGAGTGGCTCCGTGGTCAGGACAAGGCCGCCAGCCTGCTGATTGAGCAAGCGCTGGTCCAGAGATATGGGCTAAAGCCACCTGCGGATATTTTACTGGAGAATTACAGGCATGAAGAAAAAAACCGTTGCAACTGAACCATCCGATGATGAGCTGAAGAAGTTGTTAAAGGATGTCAGGGTCGGAGATAGTGTTTGCATAACCAACCTCCAAAAAGGAACGGATCGAGTAGAGGCCGTTACAGCAGGGTCATCGGTAGATTTTTGCGTCCGGCCCCACCTAAGCGATCCGATCTGGTTTGATCGAATCACAGGGAATGATTGTTCCGGAGTCGAGGTCGCGATCCCTTTGGGTTGCTGACAAGCTAGACCTATATTACAGAACCAGCACAACGCCCGGACAGTTCCGGGCTTTTTTCTGTCCGGAGAAAACGCAAGCTCTCTACAGGTTAGCTAGCGCTCCCTAAGCGAAGCCCTTTTGGCCCAGTAACCCAGCCATAAAGGATAGCGTTTTCGGATGTGGCAAAAAGGGGTCCACTTATGCCGCCAGTAGATCCGAGTCCGGACGAAAAAATACCCACTCGCACTATTCCACCTTCCAAATCCCAGCGTAACCATATCGAACTCCGATTGCTTAAATGGGGCCCCCAAGCATAACGGGGGCGATAAAGTGTGAAGAAATGCCCACTATTTTATTCACTCCACATCCACAGGCGGAAGTCTTTCCCGTTGTCGCGCCTACGGGCCAGCAGTATATTCCCGCCATAAGGTAACTAATTCCCCGCTTCCCACCGACACCGACAGGGCCGCCATGTGAAAACAATCCCGATCTTCAAAGCCGGAACCCACACCGCAAGCAATGGTACGCGCATCACCTTCACCGAGAAACAGGTTCGCGGCATGGTCGACGCCTACGACACCGCGAAGCATGAGGCGCCTATTGTTGTTGGGCACCCGAAAACCAATTCTCCCGCCTTCGGCTGGGTGGGCGCCCTGGCCTATGACGAGAAGCAGGGCCAGGTCATCGCCACGCCCGATCAAGTAATGCCCGAATTCGACGAAGCCGTCGCCACCGGGCGCTACAAGAAGCGCAGCGCCAGCCTCTACCCACCCGACAGCCCCCAGAACCCCGTCCCCGGACAGTATTACTTACGGCACATCGGTTTTCTCGGTGGACAGCCGCCCGCGATCAAGGGCCTGGAGGGCGTCCAGTACGTTGAGTATGCAGAGGACGAGAAGGCCATAGAGCTGGCTGACCCCCAGCGCATCGCCTACGGCACATCTGAGCTGTTCCGGCGCCTACGCGACTGGATGATCGACAAGTACGATCTGGCGACCGCCGATAACGTCATCCCCTCCTGGACGGTTGAATCGCTGGAGGATGAGGCCCGGCGCGAAGACATCCCAGAAACCGCGCCCGTTCCGGGCTTCACCGAAAACACCGAGGAATTAGAGATGGATAAATCCGAACTGAAAGCCGCACAGGACAAGCTCGCCGCAGCTCAGGCCGCCCTAGTCACCGACAAGGCCGCCCTGGACACCCAGCAGGCCGCCTTCGCCGAGCAGCAGAAGGGCCTCATCCGCGACCGTATGAAAGTGATCGCCACCGGGCTGGCCGCCGCAGGCAAGATCCCGGCCGCCCGTGCCGGCGAGGTAGCAGAGTTTATGGCCGCCCTGCCTGCAGACATCAGCATCGAGTTCGGCGAGGGCGACAAGAAGGCCAAAAAGCCACTCCAGGAGTGGTTCCAGGACTTCGTTGAAAACGTCCCCGTCGTAAAACCGAACAACTCCGGCATCGGTGACGGCGAGCCTGGAGACGACGAAGGAGATGGGATGACCGCAGCCGAGATGTCCGCAAAGATCCTCGCCTATCAAGAAGCTAAGCGGAAAGAGACCGGCGAGGAGGTTTCCATCGTCGAAGCAGTGCGCGCCGTGCAAGCGGCCTAACCATCAGCCGACTCCTGGCTCTCCTAGATTGAGATTGAACAAAGGACCGCAACAATGAGAAACGAATTGTTTGTTAAAAGCTTCGCCCCAGGCGCCGCTATCGCTGCATACCGCATCGTCAAGTCCGGCGCCGCTAATGGCGCAGTCATCCAAGCTACCGCCGGCACCGGGATCGGTGTCGCCAACGGCCTGGGCGCAGCCGCCACCGATGACACTGTGGACGTTGTCCTGGCCGGAATCGCCGAGGTTGAGTATGGCGGAAACGTCACCCGCGGCGACCGTCTGACCGCAGACGCCGATGGCAAGGCCGTGAAGGTCTCCGACTCCGGCATCAAGCAGTTTGTCGCTTCAGGCGGCGCAGCTGGCGCCATCGTCGTGACCGGCATCCTGTCCACCGATGAGTTGATTTCCGCCATCGAGCAGGACGGCACGTCCGGACTGTTCACCGACCTGACTTCCGAGTTCACCATCTCCGACGACGACGAGATCGACAACACCGACGGCACCGCGACCACGGGAGACCAAGTCATCGTGACATATCGCACCCCGGCCGCGTCTGTCGGCATCGCCTTGGAATCCGGGGTTTCCGGAGACATCAGGGGCGCCTATTTGGCACAAAGCAACGCCTAATCGGCTTCCACAAATCCCGAAACACCAGGAGTCTAATCCATGAGCGTCAAGAGACCTTTCACCCTTAACCCGGTACTTACGGCCATCGCGCTGGCTTACCGCAACAACGCAATGATCGCCGATACCGTGGCTCCACGAGTCACCGTCTCCGGCGAACAGTTCAAATATACCGTCCATCGCAAGGAGCATTTCGACATCCAGGACGATACCGTCGGGCGCACGGGGCGCACCAACGAAGTCGAGTTCGGCGCGGATCAGCTCGACGGCAGTGTGGAAGACCACGGCATCGAGACCCCAATCCCTCAGTCCGACATCGACGCAGCGGCAGGAGGCGCAGGTGCCAATTTCGACC
>JGI858J16261_1000047_pt1 | contig 14259 bp, 24 predicted proteins | sample TiedelARG03_113m_FD_16261 | JGI IMG/M metagenome (IMG submission 16261) | reverse complement strand
TATGTAGTCGGCGCCTGCTGCTTGCGACATAATCCGGAACACGACGAAGGCGTCCTCGGGGGCGTTGGTGTAGGTGTATCCGAGCGTTTCCTCGCCTGTGGTGCTGGTCGATTTGAGCGTTCCAGCTCCGGCGTCCTGGCGGTCGACCCAGGTGGCGCCCTGGTCTGTGCTGTGCTCGATGGCGTAGGTGGATGCTCCGTCAACGGCGGTCCACCCGAGGGGAACGTCGACGGCGCGAACGTCGGCGGTGGTGAGCACGATCAAGGCGAGAAAGGAGACAATATATTTGCTCATGGTGTTGGTCTCTGTGTGGTTCCGACGGTTATTTGCGGCGTTATGCAGACGGAAGGATTAGTTTTTCTTACCTCAGTGGGTGCGCTCGATCTGGGCGTCCAAGAGTTCCATCTGTACAGGAGTTTTAATCGCCCGGCGCAACAGTTGCTGGGTCAGGTCGTAATTCTCCCGCTTGTCGTCGTCGAGTTTCCGGTAGGCCATCACGGTTTTAAGGGCGTGTTTGTTGATGCCGTGCTTCACCAGCTGGGCCTTCACTGCGGCGATGCGCTCGTTTACCTCGGCGCGCTCGTCCTCCATGCCCTCGATATCGACAATGGCCTGCTCGATCATGGCCAGGAATTCGGCGTCAGGCTGGCGAAGGATGGACTCGCGGTCCGGCTGCTCGGTGTCAGTTTCGGGGTGGAGCTGCTCTACGTTGTCGGGTTGTGCGGTCATAGCGGTGTCTCCAGTGCTTGGGTTATAGCAATTTCATGGCGTCAAGAACGTTCTGGCCCTCGGCAGTCAGGCGAGCCCGTGGTCCGGTCTCGTGCTGCTCGAACTGCGCCAGCTCCTGCGGGATGGTTTTCGATAGTATCGGGAAGAGATGCTCGTTCACGGTCGCCCACCCGTCTTCTCCACAGTTCCGGCTAATGAACCGCATGATGTTCTTGTTGATGTTCTTGTGTTGCGCTTCGAGCTTCATAGCAATTCTTCCAGGGTCTGGGTGGATTTTTCAACGTCCACGGGTTCGGTGTCACAGTCGGCCATCGGTTCACCCGGTCGGCAGATAACGGAGCCTTCCGGGCGGTCTATCTCGCTGCTGTCGAAGTGGGCCCGCGGGAGACTTTCCAGCCACTCGACTACGTCGGCCTTGAGGAGAAAACTCTTGCGCCCCATCTTGCGAATCGTCACCCGGCCTTTGTGGGCTTCCCGGTAAAGAGTCGACCGCTGGCAGCCGGCGGCCTCGCAGGCTTCCGGGATGGAGTAGGTTAGCTTGCTGTCGGTGATCAGTGCTACTTCGTTCTGGTCCATGGGTACTCCGGTATGAAGTTATCGCGCCAGGTAATGGCGAGGGAAATTGCTGACATCGAATGGGATTTGATGCCGTAGAGGCGGCCCGGCTGTTTCTTTATGCCAATGGCGGGTGTCGCTCCGCCTCCTGTCGGGGGGAATCGTCCGAGTATCGCTGTTCGCAGGTTGCTCGTACTCGCGTTGTAGTTGTTGCAAAGCGAGAGCTTCACGTCCTTTCGAAAGTGAAGGATGGTATTTTCCATACCGAAGGCGTGCTGAAAGATCCCTATCCATCGAACGGTCTCGAAAATGTCGCGGCCGACGGCCATGCCGTAATATCCAACCATCTCGATTACCAGCAGATCTAAGCTCTGGCGATGGCGTGACATGTCGGCGATCAGTTCTTCGTTCTTGATTTCGTGGCTGTATTCCTTAACGTCCATCCCCTCTTCGTGGTAGACAACATACCCTGATGCCCTGGGCCCTGGGTCAATCGCCAGGATGCGTTTCGGATTGCTGTAAGCTGGTATGTGCATCGGTTTTCCGGTGGTGTCGGTGATGTCCCGAAACAATCCTACCACGCCCTCGCGCCCCCTGTCATCTCTTATTGTGTCTTATTGCTCGCAGCGTGTCGCCTTGGGCTGTAGACGGGGCAGTCCGCGCCGCCACTCGGGTAGTGCTCGCGGAACTGGAAACACTGATCGCCTGCGTTGTCGCAGGTGCCGCAGTTAGGTTTCAGGCAGGAGGGCGTATTGCTCCCAAGGGTATCCGTGTTCGGGGCAGTGGTTTTTGGGGGGGGTGAACGGTGGATTGTAGCGGTAGCCATGCTTCGTTTTCTCCTCCAGAGGGGCTCTGCAGACGACGCAGGCGGGGGCGACGGCGTGGTAACCGATGGCGAGTTCGTCACTGATCATTTGTCCGATCTCTCTGTGCAAGGGTTATTCCTGCAGCAGTCCCCCCCGTAAATCGCCTCGCAACAAGCGGAGCAAACTATCGGGGGTTCAATATTCCCACGGATCTGGATAAATTGGGCGGACAGGAATTCATCTCCGCAGGTTCCGCAGGTGGTGTGCTGGGGTTCCCTTTCGCCCCATCCGCAACTGGCGCGCATTGCGTTGTATGAGCAGAAACCGTACCCAAAGGCGGTTATCTGTTTGGCCTCTGTCAAGTAGAGGCCTCCATCGGCCATTAGCACATCGATGTCGTCGAGGAACTCGCTCCACTTCGGGCATCCAGATAAATAGGGTGAAGTATATTCCATCGATAATTCTTCAAGTCCGGAAATGCTTCCCGCAGTACCAATCCGATGATCCACCTGTGCCGTGGGTAATTGCGCCTGGGTTCTGACACCCGGGGTAAGCGCATGATCCTTCAGACCCCCATTTAGCGGTGCTGTTCGCTTTCCGTCGGACGGAGTCGGGATCGAGGCTCAAGACCTTGAGGTGGTATGCGCGCGCGGCGTCGGTCATGGGCTTGGATTTGCCGGCGAGGTACGCCTTCAAGTCTTCGATCCATTGCCGGCCCTCCTCATTGCCTGCAAGCCCTCCCCGCTTATCCTCAATCTGTGGCGGCGTGGCGGGAGGCCCGGCGAACTTCAGGTCTCGGGCGATCTCGGCGAACTGGCTCAGTGTGGGGGGGTGTTTCCTGTAAAATTGGGATGCTTTCTTGAACGCGTCGCCAATCTCTTCGGTCGAGTAGTTGGCGAGTTGGTCGGCCCAGGCGCCCTTGGCGTTATCTGGCTCGGCCCATGCGGTGCCGTAGCGGCCCCGGAAAGCATCCCATAAGCTGTTCATGTTGGCGGTGCTCATGGATTATACCTCGTAGAGTTCGCAATACATCCATTCATAACTTGGCACACCATCTTTAAGCATTTGATCGCCGATACATGTCTTCTCCTCTCTGAGGAGATCGACATAACCCCATTCCTCCGTATCATCATTTGCAGCGATTACAGCCAACAATGGGACGTGCACTGTTTCTTTGTATGGCTTATCGTCCGGGAAGGGCGGCGCCTCTATCAGCACCACAGCAAAGGCGTTTTCGGACTCTCGTTTTAAGGTAATTTTGCAGTTGTAGGTTGTCATCATTTTTCCTCGGTGTGGTGCTTTTGTCTGTGAGCCCCAAACAGCCCCGTGGCTGCGTTTATGAGCGGTGGGGTCTATGTGGTACTACCTAACCATCCCGGCGTGGCTGGCGGCAATGGTTAGTGCCTCTGCGTCGGGCCTGCGCCTAACTCAAGCAGTCCCATCTCTTTCCCGACATTCTGCTCCATCCTCGCCAGGGCGTTCTTTACGGGTTCGAGCATCCCGATCAAGCCCTGCTCGGCGTGCGCGTCGCTTCCTTCGGCTGTGAGCTGCTTCAGGTTTGCCAGCCTGGCCAGGGGGCGACGCTCCGGGTGCTGGGCGTACATCTCCGTTTTTTTCTCCAGGCGCTGGGCGTGGCTGGCACCGGAGCCCTCGGTTATCCAGTATTTCGGCTTCTCGCCTGGTGGCAGCTCGGCGAGCGCCCGGTTATAAGTCTCGACGTAAGTCTGGCGCGCTCCAACGATGTCGCCGTCGTCCAGGAATGGGAGCGCGGCGCCCCAGGCTGGCCCGGATACCTGGTTCAGCCAGGCGAAATCGCTTTCTCTCCGCGGGCATTCCTGGCCGAAGGCCTCAAGGGCGGGCATAAATAGCGGCTTGTTGAGCAGGGCAAGAACTTCTGCAACGTCCGCAGTGAAGGTCTTGGTCCGGATGTAGGTGTTCAGGGCTTTGCGGACGTAGGTTATGTCGAACTCGCTCAGCATCGAATGCCAAACTTCCATAACCTCGGGCTCGGCTTTTGCGCTTTTCATCTTGAAAACGAGGCTGATCATTTTGGCCAGCTCGGTGGTGTGGTGCTCAGTGCTCACGGGTGAAATCTCCTTCGATTGTGGTGCCGTCTGGTGAGGCGTCGCCGACTTCGTGCTTCGCCAGGAAATTCTTTAACACTTCGTCGTTGTGTTCCCCTACGGTTTTATAGCCGCTTGTTGTCCCCTTGTGCTGCGCATTGTCCATCCAGGATGCATCAAATCCAGACCATTGTCTAGCTTCCCAGATATCCATGCACTCGGTGAAGGTGTGCCCCTGGGTAATCGCCTTGTCCAACTGTGTCCCGAGTCGGTCGATGGCGCGTTGGCTGTTGGTGGCGCGTTTCTTCTTGCGGATGGTCAAGATCTCTGCCCACTGATCGGGATCGGGCGTCTGCGGCCATGTGTTGAAGTTGAGATCCGCCTTCTTTTTCGGAACATTTCGCGCCGAAGGTGCGCTATCTTTTTCTTTTGAAGTTGGGGGTTTTAAGTCTTTAGTTTTTGCTTCTGTGGTTTTGGTTTCTACGTCTTTTCTAAGACTAACTTCAAAGTCTTTTGTAAGTGGGTGCCTTAACCTGCTGCAGGCTGAACCTGCTGCAGGCTGAACCGTCTGCAGGTCAATCCGCGATAATGGCCCTGTTTCGGGGGGTTTATTGCGGATTTGCCGTTGTACGGTGGAAGCATTTACGGCTGATCCGCAGTTTTCACCCTCCACGGGGGGTTTATTGCGGATTTGCCGTTCTGTGGGTTCTGGTTCGGCGGGGGGACAATCTTCTGCGCTGGAGTAAATGTGTAGGGTTCTGCTCGTAATCTGCCCGCTTTCGGTTCTTAGCAACTCCCAACGGGCGAGCCCTCTTTGCTTGAGTCCGTTGATTGCGTTCTGGTATCGATCCCGGCCTATCCCGAAGTGCTGCTGTATGTCGGCGGGGCGCACGGTCCAGTCATCCGGGCGGAGGACCAGGTATATCCAGATTGCGAGCTGGTCAAGGTTGTCAATGCCGTGGGCGGTTGGTCGGTGGACAGAATCCCATGACCCCTTGTGTTTTTTGAGCTTGTGGGTGGTCATCGATCACCCCCCCCTTTGAGCCTTGCGGGGGATCGTTGTAAAACTTTTACCCGAGAATTCCCCGCGCTCCCTCAGCATTTCGCTGCGAATATTCATAAGGGTTGATACCAGGTCGTCGACATCATCGAGGGCGATGGAGACGGCGGCGCCCGCGTCGGTCGATTCTCCCGGCCCGTGCTCGCAAATGGTTATCTCGCCGCCGTTGTTTTCAAAGACGGTGATCTGTGGGGTCTTGGGTAACTTGTTGATAGTCATGCTCGTGGTGTCTCCTCGGCTGGTCTGTTAAATCCTGCCAAAAAAAAAGCCCGCTTTGGTGGTAACAGTTGAGCCGGGAAAAACACACAATTCCCCTGTTACCCCAAAACGGGCTTGGGTGTGTTTATAGCAGTCCGCCAGGTTCGGGCTCAATCTCCTCTGACAAGTCAATCATAGCCCACCCAACGGGGAAATCAAGCCCTCGGCCGCTTCCTTTTACTCCTGCAGGTGTCGCTCGAACCGGGCGGTCAGTTCTTTGATGACGGGAGCCATATCTTCCCAAAGTATCGGCACCTTGGCCCCGGATGCCTGCCCTTCCGACGCCATCCAGTTACAGATTGTCAAGCCCGCGCTGTTTTCCCAGATCGAAACCAATTCATCTCGGTCTTCTGCAGCAACTAACATTGTTCCGCCTCCCCGTCGTGATCGTGAATTTCTCTGCCTGTGTCCCATCATTACTATGTTTCATGAGGATTGGTATATCTCTTTGTGGGTATGCGCTGATTTTGAGTATCGGTCCCGCATCCGCCGATCATTGATTTTTTCCCAACACTGGATTATTCTCCTCATCAGCTGAACGGATACGTTCTGTAGGACGCAGCAGGCCCTTTCCAGCCGATCTCTCCCGCTGTGTGCTCATTACTCCTCCCGGCCAGCTCTCGGTGTGGTGCCGAGTCCCAAGAAGCAGAAAGAAGGCCAGGCCCCCGTCCTGGCCTTCTTTTTGCCTGAATTCTAAGCCCGTTCCAGGGCTGGTTTCTGTTGTTGCCGGTTATCCGGAAATGTTCTGTATGATCTGGGTGTCGGCCCTTCCCAAGGCAACTCAACAACAATCCCGGCTCCTCTATTTGTAAAGCGAAAACGTCGATCAGTTCAAGTTTGTTTGTTGCTTTCCAGCCCTGGTTGTGTCAGGATGCAGCTGTGGACTCGATCCACGGGACAACTCCAACACCACACGAGGCTCGAAATGAACAAGACAAAATTTGCTTACTTCCTCTCCAAAGTCCTTTCATCTCTTCCCGCTGATACTCCGGAATATTCAATAGATCAAGCTGTCTTAGCCACGACTGACACTTCCGACATAGGCGTCTCCGTCCGGATGGCCAATGGCGCCGGTTTTATGATCTCGATCAACAATCCATCCGACCTTGTTCCCGCTGCCCCAGGCTATACGTCCATCGTGTTTACTGCTGGGCAAATGGTCACGGTCTCCTTCGAGAACGAATATTCCGCCATCGGTGTAGTGGTCAGCTATGAGCACGCCGGGCTCCACAATGGCGTTAACGCTGTATACCGGGTGCGAATGGTGTCGGGGCGCCGCGGGAATGGCCAGCCCGTCAATATCGGCAAGATCCTCACTGTCCGCGCCAGCCTGGTAACGTCTTATCTGTCCCAGTCGATGCCTGATTTGGTTGTTGGCCAAGATGTCTTGATCCGGATGCCCCGCGGTGATGAGCATCGAGCGGAGTACTTATCGTGCTTGAGCCGCGACCCGGTTGAGGACTCGCTTTATCTTGTGAGGATGATTACCGGCCCGGATGTTGGAGAGAACCGGAATTTCCTTCGGCATTCGATCAAAGTGGTGAGCCCGCACGCTTACCCGAAAAATCAGCCGGTTTCTGTTAAGAGCGCGAACGGCAAGTTTTACATGGGCCTCGTCTCGTCTTATCAGCCGATAAAATCCGGCATAGGACCGCATTATCTTGTCCGCATGACGACAGGACCGGAAGCCGGAACGGTTGGATGCTATCTGGCGGAACACGTCTCAACTCGCTTCTAAGCAAGATCAGCCAAAAACTTAAATCAATTTCTTGGGACACCACACCATGAACGTACCTCACGATTTCATCAAAGACGTTAACGACCTGTCCGACCGGACAGACGATCTCTTGTCGCTGATCGCCGAATTGGCGCAGATCGCCCGGGGGGCAAGCTGTGACCTGCCCAAAAAGAGCGGTCCGTCCAGGGTCATCCTGGCGAGCGCTTCCGTCCTGCGCATCAAGCATGAGATTGAGTCTCTCGGCCTCCAGGGGATTCGCCATGAATCATAATCTCCCGAGTCAGATCGCCCGGTTCGAGCTGTTGGTGTCGATCGCAAGTGTCTCCATCAGTATACCGATCGATGTGCGGTATTTGGTGTATCCGGCTGCGCCCGCGATGGGGTTGCCGGACGAGGTTGTCCATGTCGACTCGGTGGCTGCGGTTGCCGTGGAACACAAGGCGGTGGTTGAAGAGCTGTTGCCGCTGGATTGTGGGTTGTTCGGGGTATTGGAGTGGGAGATCTTTCTCCGTCTGTGCGACATGGACCTTGATCCGCCAAGGAATCAACAGACATCTTTTCAGTTCCATGGAATCCCGGCTTGATTAGTCGGTGGGCGTCGCGTGGCGTCGCCTGCTGTCCTTTATCGTGTTATCCTGTTGACTGGAAAAGGGGGAATTCAAATGCTATCTATCGGTTCAGTCGTTCGGGTGGTCAATGGCGCCCACGCTGGGAATACCGGCGTGGTTCTGAGGGGATCTTTCTGGCGCGCGTCTAGCTCCTGCCGCGCTGGATTCCTCTACTCTGTTCACATCGATGGGTCGTCCAATCCATCGGCAAAAATCTGGGACCAGGACTTGGTTCCGTACTTAAATCTGGAGAAGAAATATGCTTGATTCCAAACAGTTAGCTGACAGGCTCCTCGGGGTCGGTGGTAGTGACGCGCCTTGTTTAGTTGGCTGCGATCCGTACCGCCAGCCGCTGGATTTGTATCTCGAAAAGACCGGCGAAATCGCTCCCGTCGACGACCTGGAGGAGCATAGCGAGCCGGTTCGCTGGGGGAACCTGCTGGAAGACGTGGTGGCGAGCGAGTGGGCGCGGCGCCATAGCCATGTCATTCTGCCCCGGCGTGAGCCGTTCGTCCACCCGGACTATCCGTTTATGCGTGGCAACGTCGATCGGTTGCTGTCTGGCAAGGAGGAGGGTCTCGAAGTTAAGACTCGCGGCACGTTCAACGCCGAGGACTATGGCCCGGACGGGACCGATCAGGTGAAGGAATCCGACATCATCCAGTGTCAGCATTACATGGCTTGCTCTGGATACAAACTGTGGCACATGGCCGTGCTGATCGGTGGGCAAGATTTGCGTAGCTATACGATCCCGCGGGACGAGGGGCTGGTGTCTTCCCTGGCTCAATTGGAGGGCGAGTTCTGGGCGTCGGTCGAGAGGCGCGAGCCTCCGGACTTCGACTTTGCGCATCGCTCCTGCCCCGGCCTGATAAAGCATTTCTTTCCTGGCACCAACGGTAAGTCGGTCCTGCTCCCGGCGCGGGCGGTCGATGTGGCGCGGGAAATGGAGGAGTTGAGCCTAGCGCGGCGTACCGCGGAGAAGGCATACGAAACGCTCAAGTCAGAGCGCGATGTCCTGCTGGGGAAATGCGCGATAGGCGTGCTCCCGGACGGCTCAGGGGGCTGGATGCGCAAGGAGATCAACGTCAAGGAGCGGATCTCCGACGGTTATTCGTTTATGGGTATTTATTACTCGAAGCGACACAAGTCGGCTGACTAACTTCAAGCGCAAAGTTGTAGCGCGTCGGTCCTGATTGTTTTACTATGTATCTGCAAGGCGGCTTTACTATTATCACCAAGAGGGCACCATGAACGAAAACGATGTGAAAAAAGGCGGGCTTATCCGTCAGGAATTCGGGGCGATGCAGGCTATGGCGCCGGTGGAGACCCAGGCGTTAGCTATGGCGTCGCAAGCGAAGGCGATGGTTGAGGCCCGGTATGTGATGGCCATGCAGCGGCCGCGGAATTGGGACCAGGTGCGGCAAGACGTGCTCAAGGAATGCAAGCGCCCGGCCTTCGCCCGCAATACATCTGCGTACTACCACAAGCCGATAGGCAAGGGGGTCGAAGGTCTTGGTATCCGGTTCGTCGAGGTGGCTCTGCGGTGCATGACGAACATGCTCATCGAGTCGACCATGATCTTTGAGGATGCCGACAAGGAGATCCACAGAGTGTCCGTCACCGACCTGGAGGGGAACGTAACCTATCCCCTCGATGTGCGGTGTACCAAGTCGGTCGAGCGGTCCCGGCCGGCGGGCGATGGAACGTACCTGTCGGTGCGCAATAACTCCTATGGCAAGCCCGTCTATACCGTGGTGGCCACCGATGACGAGCTGCTCAACAAGCGGGCGGCGCTCATCTCAAAGGCTGTGCGCACGGTTGGGCTTCGGTTGATCCCTGGCGATATCCAGGATGAGGCCCAGGAGATCATCCTCGCTATTCGGCAGGATGCCGCGGCTAAAGATCCCGACGCTGAGCGCAAGGCGTTGGCTGACGGCTTCGCCCAGATGGGCGTCAAGGCGGCGGAGCTGACCGAATACCTTGGCCATGCCCTCGATGCGTGTAGCCCGCCCGAGCTGGCGTCCCTGCGCGCGCTGTGGGGTGCTATCCGGAACGGGGAAGCGTCCTGGGCTGAGGCGTTGGACAACGCGCGCAATCAGCGGGACGAGGATCGGGCGCGCCGGGGCGAGGAAAATGCGGTTGATGCCGGGGCAAAGGTCGAAGCGGATACCGGGAGCCGGACTGCTGGGCTGGCGGCGAAGCTGAAATCTCGGGGCGGCACTATGAAGGTTGACCAGGCCGTGGCGGCCGACGATGGAATGCCTATGGCTGATCTGGTAACGGCGCTCTCCACAGCCAAGACGGCGGACGAGGTGGATCAGGTCAGAGACCTGGCCCGTGGCTTGTCAACGGCAGAGCTGGGCGTGCTAGAGGTGATGATCAAGACCCGGCTGGCAAAACTGTAACCACTTTTTAGGCGCTGCGGCGCCCTGGGGGACTCATGGCTGAACTAATCAAAGCGAAAGAAATCAACCCGGCTGAGCTGTTCGCTGGTGATGAGCCGGTGTCGGAAATCCTGAATCAGATCGCTGTCAAGGCTCGCGAGGTGGTGGCCCTGCCGTCAACTGCGACGGGGCGGAAAACGCTGGCGTCTGTCGCCCATCGGGTGGCCCGGTCGAAGACCCTGCTTGATGACATGGGTAAGGCGCTTGTCAAGGACATCAAGGCGGAGGCGGGATTGATCGACGCCCGCCGTCGCAAGATTCGAGAGACCCTTGACGCGCTCAAGGCGGAGGTCCGGCTCCCGCTGACAAAGTGGGAGGAACGCGAAAAGGCGCGGGTGGATGCCATCGAGGCCCGGCTCTTCGAGATGCGCGAGCTGTTCTATCACCCGATCCACGATGCGGCGCTGTCGTCGGTGTCGCTGGCTGCCCGGGGGTCGACTCTTCAAGGATTTGTGATCGATGATACGTTCGCTGAGTTCAAGCAGGATGCAGAGACGGCGCGAGCCGATGCCATGGTCATCCTGGCCAAGATGGAGAACGATAAGGCGGAGGCAGAGGCTCACGCGGAGGCAGAGGCTAAGCGAATCGAAGAAGCTGAGTCGGCGCTCAGGGCGGCGCAAGAGGAAGCGCTCAAGAAGGCGGCGGAGGAGGAAAAGGCGCGCATCCGGGCATCGGTCGAGCATGACGAGCGGGTCGACGAGCGCGACGAGATGCTCGGCTCAATCGACAAGTTCAATCACGACCCGGAGCTGCGCGAGGCGGTCGAGCAGTTCAACAAGGGGAGGCCGGAAGATGGATCAACAGAAGTATCTCAGCCCGATGACGAGGAAGAAAGGCGTGGACGAAAAATCCTTCGAACAGCAGAGCAAGCACAAGCGCAAGAAGGTTCGCCTACGCAACAAGCGCAAGAAGTCCGAGGAGTGGAAGAAGGGGGCGGGCAATCGGAGATAGATCGGTTGGCGGAGGTGGCGGTGTCGCCCGCTGAGCTGGCGGCGTTTGATCTGTGCAAGTTCGGCGCGACGCCACCTATCGCGGAAATGCTGGTGGTTGCTATTCGGTTGGGACAGATCCGGAACATCCGTTTTGTAGGGGGTTCCTGATGTCAGTTACCCAGCGGCCTGGGTGGTTTACGTCGGACGACAAGTATTTCGCAGATCCGGAATCGGCGGAAGCGCATGAGTATCAACTTAATCGGGCGGCGGTTATCGAGGAATTCCTGCATCAGGGTGATGGGTCGAACTATACCGACAGGGGTAAGTCTTCTGCTACTCGAATCATTGGTCATTTTATCGACTTCCTGGTTCGCAGTGGCGCGCCCCTGCCGTGGGTCGACGAGGAGGAAATCCAGATGGACGGCACCGATGTGGTCGACGCGCTCGCCAAGCGCTCCGACTACCAGGTGTCGCTGGCCGACGACGATGTCGAGTAACTCCATTTTGCCCGGCCTCGGTCGGGCTTTTTGTTGGGGGCTGTTATGAAAGAAAGACTGGTTCATGTGTTTAGGTGGATACCGTGGGAACCGGGGACGGAGAGGAAGAAGGAAATCTATTGCGATGGGATTTTCCATCGCTTCGGGGTGGATTATGAAGAATTCGAGGTTGGTTCTGGGAACTACTCGACCGCAGTGGTCGAGCTGGAATCTGGCGAAGTGCTAAACCACCCGGTGGAAATGATCCAATTCATCGAGCCTCATCCGCTGCTCAAGGATCTGGAGAAAAACTGATGTATGAAATCACATTGAACGACGGCGGATGCCTGCTGGTCCCTTCGGTTGGGGAGGAATGCCCGCTCGATCAGCTCGTAAAGATCTGCCATGCCTTCGGACGGCATACCGCGGCCGAGTGGCTGATGGACGATCCTCCGCTGAAAACATTTGTCTTTGATGGCTGCAGCGGCCCTGCACCTGACGATGTCAACGGGAAAGATTTCCAGGTTCCCTGTCTTCTCCACAATATTTCGTATTACGCGGCCGATCCCTTTCACCCGTTTTCTAGTCGTTATCGTGCGTTGACGGACTATCAGTTCGCGCAAGACCTCATCAATGTCAACGCCCCGGTGGAGCTGGTCGACGCCTTCGTGTTCGGTGTCCGCACGGGCGGCGCCTTTTGGCCTGGGGCGCAGTGGGGGTATGGGCGTGAGCGTTGAGGAGACTGATATGCCTGTGAAATGCATTGATTGCAAGCATTGCAAAAATGATCGACTGACAGCCGAAGCCGGTGCAGAATACTGCACAGAAGGCGTTTGGGATAGGGCAGACGAAGATCAGGGTTGGTTCCACTCCATTGATGACTTTAATAATTACGTCACAAAGGCGCGCTTCTGCTCAGAGTACGAGGCGTTATAACGCTAGCCATAACCCGCCGCGTTGTTTGCGGTCGGGTTCATGGCCTGGTTATATGTTTGTTGTTTGTATTTAAGATCGGAATGAGGAGGCATGCTACCCGAAAGGGAACCTTAAGATGGCTTGTTGCTGGCGTAAAACGTACAGACAAGGTGTGACTCGGGATAGCCTAAGACCGGGAGCGCAGGGGCAACATAAGGCTGCAATGCCGGATTGCCGGGGGTCGTGTGGGGGTAAACGGCACGATCTTCAATACACATAACGACAAACGTAACCCGCCGCCGGGACGGAACGCTGAGGAACCGATTTGTTTAACGTCGTTTTAAGGGGAAAGATCAATGTCTAGAGATTCAGTTGATGGCTGCGAGATGCCGACGCCAAGGTCTCCACTGTTTGCGGTAGGGGACACGCCTCGGGGTATGCGTGTTATCCGAATAACGAAGCGGTCGGGGATTGTTCGGCAAGTCCGGTATTTGGTGGAGCCGATCAATTGCGGGCATGCCCATGAGCTGGCCCACAAGACTTTGCTCGACAGTCGTCGTGCGGAATACCCCGGCATGTGTGGTGACTGTATGCGCGAGAAGAAGAAAGAGGAGGCCATGGCCATTAAGGACGACCCCTGCCCTGCGCCAGAGCCGAAGTTATCGCACGAGCGCCGGCTGGAGAAGGAGGAGCAGGACGCCAACCAGTGGGCTCATGCGCTATGGGGGCGCCCGGCGGCCCAGTCCAGTTTCCGCCATCTTCCGCGCCTGGGGCTGGTCAATCGCCTGGGGTCACCATGAAGATGCGCGCGGTGTACTCAATAATCGAGGTGAACGACGAAGTTCGGATCAGTATTGGCCACGAGGATTTGCAAAAGATGATCTATTCACTGAACCCTTGGGACTACAGAAACGACAGTCTTCTCGGTTTTCTAAAACAGATGAAAAAGGACATCGAGCCCAGCTAAATATCTGCCGTATAAGCGGGTAGGTCGGGAGCTTCGCTGTCGACCTTCCCGGACCGCATCCAGCAGAATCCCCCTACCGCCACGCTTTGCCCACTGACCAAGACCTGATCACCCGTGGGTAACTCAACCCGGCTTTTATTGTCCGCGGTATGCGCAACGACCTCGCCATAGGTGATGGGGTCTTTCGGAAGCAGTTCCTGAAACTCTCTCCATAAATTCATAACTTATCCCCTGTATTAACAGAAGTATTAACTCGGTAATTAGCTGTATTTCTCAAGCGTAACTGTCTGGCGCACGGATAGGGCACTAGCCCTGCTTGCGGTTATGTTGGCGTCGGTTGCAAGTCCAACCCACGTATCGACGCCTTCCCCTACCTCACAAAGATCCCCCGGCAGGATTATCCCTGGCGCCTCGGGTGCGGTGAATAGCGGCAGGGTCATTGAGTGCACAGTGCGCGAATAGCTGTTCGCAATCTCCACGCGGCCTCTCTCGCGGCCTGCGTCGACGTTGGTTATCAGCGGGTGAATCACCATCGGCGCCGGCTTGGTTCCTCCGCTGCCAGTGATGGAGACGGCGAGGATGATGCCCTGCTCTTGTCCAAGGCAGTGGATCGCGTTGTAGTTCGGCCCCGGGCGCCACTCTCCGGACAGGGCGAATATCACGTCATGGGGGATAACGTGGTCGGCCTCCCAGCCAAGCGTCCATGGG
>JGI858J16261_1000045_pt1 | contig 14390 bp, 11 predicted proteins | sample TiedelARG03_113m_FD_16261 | JGI IMG/M metagenome (IMG submission 16261) | reverse complement strand
ACCGCTGCACAAAGTACATCAGAAAGTGAAAGCAAAACCGATAAAGACATGACTCAAACAGATGCCCTCGCGGAATCAGCTATACCGGCAGTATCCACCGCAGGGACATTCGATAAGTCTGAAAAACATGCTGATGTCCTGGTACTGGGCTCTGGCCCTGGTGGGTATACCGCTGCCTTCCGTGCCGCAGACCTCGGCCGCCAGGTAATAATGATTGAACGCCATCAACGCATTGGCGGTGTTTGCCTGAACGTAGGCTGCATCCCGTCGAAGGCGCTATTGCACACCGCCGCCGTGATTAACGAGGCAGAAGAAATGGCTGCCCATGGTGTCAATTTTGGCAATCCCGACATTGATATAAAGAAGATTGCAGGCTGGAAAGAATCAGTTGTCGATCGCCTAACCGGTGGCCTGAAGATGCTGGCCAAGCAAAGGAAGGTTGAACTGGTGACTGGCGAAGGAAAATTCACCTCAGCAAACCACATTTCTGTTGCGACTGCTGACGGGGAAATCAACATATCATTTGATCATTGCATTATTGCTGCCGGCTCGCGGGTTACAAAAATACCTGTCTTCCCGAACGACGACCCGAGAATGATGGATTCTACCGATGCGCTTGAACTGGCAGAGATCCCTGATCGATTACTGGTCATTGGTGGCGGCATTATCGGCCTGGAAATGGCAACAGTCTACCAGGCACTGGGGGCAAAGATTACCATCGTTGAAATGCAGGATAACCTGATACCGGGTGCTGACAAAGACATTATCCGTCCGCTGGCAAAACGTTTGAAGGCCCGCTATGAAAACATATTCCTGAATACAGCGGTGACTGATATCAAACCACTGAAGAATGGCCTTAAAGTGTCATTTGAGGGCAAAGGTGCGCCAGAATCAGATACCTTCGACCGAATCCTGGTTGCCGTTGGACGCAGTCCGAATGGCTTGCTGATAGATGCCGACATAGCAGGCGTTAATGTCGATGAGCGTGGCTTTATTGCGGTCAACAAACAACAACAGACCAACGTACCGCATATCTATGCTATTGGTGACATCGTTGGCCAACCGATGCTGGCACACAAGGCAACACACGAAGCAAAAGTCGCAGCGGAAGTGATCAGCGGTATAAAGTCGGTGTTCGACCCGATGACCATACCCTCGGTAGCTTATACAGATCCGGAAGTTGCCTGGATGGGACTGACTGAAACACAGGCAAAAGCCGAAGGCATCGAAGTAGAGAAGGGCGCCTTTCCCTGGGCCGCCAGCGGACGCAGCCTGTCACGGGGTCGAGATGAAGGAATGACCAAGGCTTTATTTGACAAGGAAACGGGACGTATTGTCGGTGCCGGTATCGTTGGCCCCAACGCAGGTGAACTGATCGCTGAAGCGGTACTTGCGCTTGAACTGGGTGCTGATGCCGAGGATATCGGTTTGACTATTCACCCGCATCCGACTTTATCTGAAACATTATGCTTTGCAGCGGAAATGGCAGAGGGCACAATCACTGACCTGATGCCGCCGAGGAAGAGAAAATAGTGAAGTTTTATGATTTACGTTTTACGTCTTATGTAAAAACGCATTATGATTTTAAAGTAAGAACGTAATCCCTAAAACGTTAAAACTCTTTTTAAACAAAAATGCGGCAAAAACGCCGCGACTACAACAGAAATAACCATTCACCAGGTATAACGCTCATGTCTGAAGTAAAAAAAGTTGTCCTCGCCTATTCCGGCGGCCTAGATACCTCCATTATCCTGCGCTGGCTGAAGGATGAATATCAATGCGAAATCGTCACGTTTACTGCCGACATAGGGCAGGGTGAAGAGGTAGCGCCAGCACGCGCCAAGGCCGAAGCCGCCGGCATCAAGGAAATATATATTGAAGATCTACGTGAAGAATTCGCTCGCGACTACGTATTTCCGATGTTTCGTGCCAACGCTATCTACGAAGGTGAGTACTTACTTGGGACCTCCATTGCCCGGCCCTTAATTTCAAAACGCCTGATCGAAATTGCACGGGAAACCGGTGCAGAAGCGATTTCACATGGGGCCACAGGTAAGGGTAACGACCAGGTCCGTTTTGAACTTGGCGCTTATGCCCTGATGCCGGGGATAAAAATTATTGCACCCTGGCGTGAATGGGATTTGCTGTCACGTGAAAAACTAATGACTTATGCCGAACAGCACGGAATTCCCGTCGAATTAAAGCGAGGCACTAAATCGCCGTACTCAATGGATGCCAATCTGCTACATATATCCTATGAGGGCGATAACCTGGAAGACCCCTGGAATGAGCCTGAAGAGGACATGTGGCGCTGGACAGTCTCACCGGAAAAGGCACCTGACAAGCCGCTCTATATTGAACTCGAATATGTAAAAGGCGACATCGTTGCTATTGACGGTGTCACGATGAGCCCTGCCACGGTTATGGAGTACCTGAACCGTGTCGCTGGTGAGAATGGCATAGGACGTGATGATATCGTCGAAAACCGCTATGTGGGTATGAAGTCCCGTGGCTGTTATGAAACACCGGCAGGCACCGTCATGTTAAAAGCCCACAGAGCAATGGAATCCCTGACACTGGATCGTGAAGCCATGCATCTTAAAGATGAACTCATGCCGCGTTATGCCAAACTGATCTACAACGGTTACTGGTTTAGCCCGGAACGTGAAATGCTGCAGGTTATGATTGACGAATCACAGAAAAGCGTAAATGGCAGTGTACGCCTGAAGCTCTACAAAGGCGGCATCATGGTGGTCGGCAGGAAATCAGAAACCGACAGCCTGTTTGATGAAGATATCGCTACCTTCGAGGATGATGCGGGCGCCTACGACCAGACAGATGCAACGGGCTTTATTCGCCTTAACGCTTTGCGTCTACGAATTGCCGCAGGCAAGAAAGGCCTGTAACGAAAAACCGGAGACAGACTATGCGAATGCTACATACCATGATACGTGTGGGCGATCTTGATCGCTCTATCAGCTTCTATACCGAAGTCCTCGGTATGAAATTACTTAGACGCAAGGACTATCCGAGCGGCAAGTTTACCCTTGCCTTTGTCGGTTACGGTGATGAAGCAGACCACACAGTACTCGAACTCACTCACAACTGGGACACCGGCAACTATGACCTCGGCACAGGCTATGGACATATAGCCCTCGCGGTCGAAGATGCCGCTGCTGCCTGCGACGCTATCCGTGAGAAAGGCGGCAATGTTGTTCGTGAAGCAGGGCCGATGAAGCATGGTGGCAGCGTAATTGCCTTCGTTGCAGATCCGGATGGTTACAAAATTGAGTTAATTGAGCGATCCTGACTGGCAATCAAGCACCGGGCAAAAACAACTTTGTCAGCATACTAATCATTTCGTTTTAAACGTTTGCGTGTCCAACGGTGCTGAGTGTCGCAGGTATTCAGATTCGAACATATGCATCGCGCAAAGCTAGATGCCTTGTCTGGATCAGGCATGCAATACAGACACACTGTCATTAAAGATGAAAGTAGTTATTCGACCATACGCTTAGATCTCGATTGTAGGCTCTGACTATACTGGCTTGAAACTTACATCCTGGAACTTCTGTCTTACCTCAACAACACCAGCTCTTCTGATGCCGTAGGGTGGATAGCAACCGTATTATCCAGGTCAGCCTTGCAGACCCCCATTTTCATCGCCACGGCAAAGCCCTGAACAATTTCATCAGCGCCTTCGCCGATTACGTGAATACCGACGACCTTTTCTTTTGCTCCGGCGGTAATCAGTTTCATCAGTGACTTGGGCTTATGTTCTGAAAGTGCATGCACCATATTCGTAAAGCGGCTCTGGTAGACCTTGACCACGCCATAACGTTCCCTGGCTGCATCTTCAGTCATGCCGACTGTACCTATCGGTGGGTGACTGAACACTACGCTGGGGATATTGTCATAATCGAGCTTTGCCTCGGTCTGATTATTAAACAGACGATCTGCAAGGTGACGGCCGGCTGCTATAGCCACCGGTGTCAGTGCTGCACGGCCGGTGATGTCACCAACAGCATAAATTCCATTCACGCTAGTATTCTGCTGCGCATCGGTGTTAATAAAACCTGCATCAGTTGTTGTTAGCCCTGCCTTATCGATTCCGATTTGATCTGTATTTGACGAACGCCCAATTGCCCAGATAAGTTGATTAATGTCCTTGATATCCTCACTGTGGCTGCTAACGATATGTAATCGTTCATCATCCTGTTTTTCGATACGATTCATGTGCGTACAGGAGAGGATATTAACCCCGGTGTTCATCATTTCTTCCATCAGGGTTTCACGCAGACTTGCATCAAAACTGCGAAGGAAACTTTCTTTGCGTAGTATCATCGTCACTTCACTGCCGAGGCTGTTCAAAACACCTGCCAGTTCAACAGCGATATACCCTGCGCCGACCACAACAACGCGCTCAGGCAGAGTCTCAAGGTCAAAAAAACCATCGCTGGTGATACCGAGTTCTGCACCCGGCAACTCCGGTATCATGGGTCTGCCACCGGTAGCAATCAATATGTGTTTGCCGGTCAGTGTCTGCCTTGCCGATTTCTTCAGAGGGTCGATAACTTCAACTGTATTCGCGTCGACAAATCGGCCATGACCTCGAATAATTTTAATCTCGTCGAGATCAAGATTGCGCTGATAGATCTCATTCAGGCGAACTATATAGTCATCGCGTTTTTTCTTTGTTGTCGACCAGTCATAGCCATGTCGTGTCACTTTAAAACCGTAATCCACTGCCATATCCAGCGCATGCGCAAGCGACGCTGTATTCCACATCACTTTTTTCGGCACACAGCCGACATTGACACAGGTGCCCCCCAGCCGGCCGCTTTCGATAACAGCAACGCGTGCACCATGTGCAGCCGCTCTTCGAGCGCTGGCAATTCCGCCGCTGCCGGCGCCAATGACAATGAAATCGAAGGTATCAGTCATAATATTTACTTCTTTGATGGCATTTATAGATAATTATCAGCTAATCCGTCATTGTGGAAAACTAAACAAGCTCTAATCTGATTCACTGTGAAAATTAAAGATTGCCGTGCTTCGCCTACAATGACGCAGGTCGTGGTTTTTCCAAACCGCATTTCACAGTATTATCAACCCTTAGCAAACACAGTAAAACCTTTATTTATTACACCTATCCACAGGAGTTCAATCGTGGCAACAGACAATCCCTTATTAAAGCCACACGATATTCCGCTGTTCTCTGCGATTAAAGCTGGGCATATTCAGCCGGCACTAGAAGCTATCATCGCAAAAAACCAGCAATCCATAAAAATTCTTCAAAGTGTACAAAGTCCTGACTGGGATAATTTCGTCCACCCTTTCGAAGAACTTGATGAGAAGCTGTCTAAAATGTGGGATACCGTTTCCCACTTGAATTCCGTTCTCGATGACGACGAGTTCAGGGAAAACTATCGCTCGTGCCTGCCCGTGATCTCTGATTATTCTACCAGNCTGGCGCAGAATGAGGAGATCTACAAACAGTATCAGTCTGTACGGGATAGCTNGGCCTTTGCCTCCTTCNATCAGGCACAGCAGAAACTGATAGACAATGCCCTGCGCGATTTTCTACTTTCNGGCGTAGCATTANCTGAAGGCAAGAAAGCCCGCTTCAAAGCTATTCAGTCCGAGCTGTCCACACTGAGTAACCGTTTTGACCAGAACCTGCTTGATGCCACTGATCACTGGATGCTGCATATCAAAGATGAGGAGGACCTCTCTGGACTGCCGGATACCGCAAAGGCTCTTGCCAGGGAACAGGCAGCGCAAAAAAAGCTGGATGGATGGGTATTCAATTTACAGGCACCATCCTATATCCCTTTTCTTATGTTCGCTGATGATCGAGCTCTGCGACAGCAGATTTACGAAGCGTATGTCACACGCGCCAGTGATGTAGGACCAGATGCAGGGCGCTGGGACAACACGGACATCATCGACAATATCCTTACATTACGCAGAGAAAAGGCAGCGCTACTGGGCTTCGATGACTATGTTGATCTTGCCCTGCAGACACGCATGGCAGATAACGCAAACAGTGTTACCGATTTTCTTATACAGCTTGCTGAGGCTGCCCGGCCTTCAGCAGACCGGGAACTTCTTGAGTTATCCGCTTATGCCTCTCAGGATGGCATTGCAGAGATCCAGGCCTGGGACATCCCCTACTACAGCGAACGCCTGCGCCAGCAACAATACGCAATATCTCAGGAAGATGTGCGGCCCTGGTTTCCACTAGACCATGTACTCAGAGGCCTGTTTGACGTCCTTGCCAGGCTCTACGGCCTGACCATCCGGCAACGCAAAGACATAGCGTCCTGGCACCCGGATGTACAGTTTTTTGAAATTACCGACGCCCGCGGTGAACCACGAGGCCGTTTTTTTCTTGACCTCTATGCACGCAAAGGCAAACGAGGCGGTGCCTGGATGGGAGACGGCATCAGCCGCAAGGAAACGGCTGAAGGCGTGCAGAATCCTCTCGCCTGGCTGGTGACCAACTTTAGCCCACCGATGGACGGCAAGCCTTCTCTACTCAGTCATGATGAAGTCATCACCCTGTTCCATGAGTTTGGCCATGGTCTGCATCACATGCTTACACGCGTTGCCTACCCTGCAGTATCCGGCATTAATGGTGTGCCCTGGGATGCCGTAGAACTGCCAAGCCAGATCATGGAAAACTGGTGCTGGCAGGTCGAGGTGCTTGAAATGATTTCCGGGCATTTTAAGACCGGTGAGACATTGCCCGAGGAACTGATCACTCGCCTGAATCAGGCGAAAAATTTTCAGGCCGGTATGCTTCTGCTGCGCCAGCTTGAATTTGCAACCTTTGACCTTGCGATACACAGGGGAACGGTTGCGGTGGATGTGCAAAAAACACTCGACCGGGTACGCGAGGATATTGCCGTCTTCACACCGCCGCAGTTCAATCGCTTCCAGAACAGCTTTTCTCATATTTTCGCTGGAGGCTATGCCTCGGGTTACTACAGCTATAGCTGGGCAGAGGTTCTTTCAGCTGATGCCTTCAGCCTGTTTGAAGAAAACGGAATATTTGATCCGGATACCGGGCAGTCTTTTCTCGAGAACATCCTTGAAAAAGGCGGCAGCCAGGACCCGCAGGACTTATTCAGGGACTTTCGTGGCCGCAAACCTGAAATCGATGCCTTGCTAAGGCACCGCGGGCTTGCGGCGTGATGTGCGATAAATATGCTACACTTCAGGCCACATTTTTTCTTGCCATGCTGCTGGCTACATCAAACTAATGACACCTATTGCTGAGATTCAGTACACGGCTAACCGTTATTCGAAAATCATGAAAATATTTCTTTTACTATTTTTTTTCTTGTCTGTCAGCGCTACAGCGAACGACGCTGTCTGGATTCATAAGGTAGACAAACCGGTAGAGAGCCTCTACAAATCTATCTATGAGGGGCTTGAGGAAGCCAGTTTCTATGTTGTTTTTGAACCTAATATAGGTAAAAGCACTGCTCAATTTAGTCAGCGCTGGGGTGATGAATATAACCGTAACGGTCTGACAGAGATACGCAGTATGGTGTTCTGTAATGGCTGGTATGCCAACCAGGTCGGCAATGCTGACCCTGAAATGCTTGCTCTGTGCCCATTACATATTACATTGACCGAGAAAGAAGGCAGGTCTACCATTTTGTTTATCCGCCCTTCCTTTATCGCTCGAGGAACCAATGCCGAGACGATAGCAGCTGAAATCGAGAGCACGGTTATCAAGGCCATTGAAACAGCTACAGTCAGCTCGATTAATTCTGCAGCAACCGGGTCTGATAGTACCGGCAAATAAGAAGGCTGGTCAGCCTTTCCTTTTCTGGAGATGTTTTACATGCAAACGTGCAAAATCGCACTACTACAATTATTAGCCGGAATTGCCATCGTTCTGGTACTGGTGTTCATTAATTATGATTTTCTGCATGAGTTTTATATAGATAATCAGGAAACTCTTGCCGGCCCAATTATCAATGGCTTCATACTGTTACTCTTCTTCACAGGTTTAATACGCATTATCCACGGCTACGGCTTTTATTCACGCGAAGAAACAGCAATAAAACGTTTTCGCAAGAACCTTACGCGGGATATCGAAGAACCGGATGAAGGCATCCCCGGGAACACTCTCATTGCAGCAAGATACCAGCGCATACAGGAACTCAACAGGGCACGCTCAGTCGTTGATCAGAATGCGCTTGCTGCGACGCTGGTAGCACAGCAAAGCCTGAAAAGCAGTTATCCGCATTTTATCAATAACACGCTTATCCTGGCCGGTGTATTCGGAACGATAATTTCACTTTCTATCTCGCTTGTCGGTGCCAATGAAATGATTTCCAACGGCGGCAGCATCACAGGCATGACCACAGTAATCCATGGCATGTCGACAGCACTGTCAACAACAATGACCGCTATTTTCTGCTATGTATTTTTCCATTTTTTCTATAGTAAGCTGACGGATATACAAACGAGTATTCTGAGCAACATCGAGGAAATTACACAAGGCCTGCTGAACACACAAAGCAGCGTAACTGAAGCAGATGTACTTAGAAACACTGACACTATTCTGCAGCAGCTGCAGTTTTTAATAACTGAGATGAAGACGACACAGGAAGAGAATACTGCCTCCGCCAGGCAGCTTGCCAATATCATCAAGTTCAGCCAGCAGACTAGCGGCAGTATTAATCACCATATGGACAGACTGGAGGTCATCCTGCGCGACGGCTTCCGTCTGCCAAAAATAAAATGAGTGGTTTCGTAGACCTCAGGCTAAATCGTCGACGTACTGTTGACGATGGGTTCTGGCCCAGTTTTACCGACATCATGACGGTAATAGTGATGATTTTCCTTATGGGAATGGTCGTCGTCCTGCTGCAGAACATGGAAGTCACTAATAATATGAAATCCGCCTTACTGGAAAAGCAGAAAGCGACAGAGCTGGCTAAATCAACTTTCGAGGAAAAAAGTATCGTCAGCAACCGTCTGTCTGATGCGGAAGAAGAACTGGCAAGGCTGCGTATGATGATCATACTGGCAAAGGATCAGCGTAAAACCATGGAACAGCAGCTTTCAACTGCGAAGCAGGAACTGCAAACTCTTTCTGCTCAGTTCACGTCTCTGGAGCAGGCGCATAACACTGTAAAAGATGAAAAAGAACAGACGGACCGCCAGCTAGAAAAAAAGTCACAATTGCTTGTGCAGACTTCTTCACAATTATCACAGACAGAGTCACAGTTAAATGACCTTGTTCAGCAGCAAGAAAGACTTATTCAACAACAAACAATACTGACATCCGAACTTGCCAGCAGCAGGGAAGCACAGGCCGCATCAGAGTCGAGGCTTGAGGCAGTTACCCTACAGGCCACGAGCACGGATCAGGAACTTGCCAGCATACGTGGTGAGTACAGTGACCTGCAGGTTAAATACAACAAGCTGATAAAGCCAGCCAGAACCTCAAATGGCAAGTATGTTGTTGAAGTCTTCTATTCTAAAAGCGGCAACAATGACCTCTATAAAATAAAGGACAGCGGACAGGCATCTTCGACTATTGTCAGTCAGAAGCAATTGCACCAGAGACTCGAAAAACTGAAAAAACAACACGATAAAAACCTCTATATTCGCCTTATTTTTCCTGAAGACAGCAATCTTTCATATAACGATGCCTGGACTTTTTCGAAAGAAGTTCTCGGCAAATATGATTACTATCACACAAATTAGCCATAACTTATATTCTAATGTCTTTGACTTAAATCAATGCTTATTCGGGTAATTCTATCTAGTCTATAAGACTTGATGGCCCGAATAGAACAGATCAACCCAGCAACAGCCAATATCTCTCCCTCGCGGAGGAATTTCCTGCGCGGAAATATCAGTAACCGGGCGCTGCACATTCGTCCCCCCTGGTCTGTCAATGATGTTCTGTTCCGCGAAATATGTAACCGCTGTGATGACTGTATTGATGCCTGCCCAGAATTCATTATCCGCCGAGATGACAACGGTTACCCAAGCGTTAATTTTTCTCTTGCTGGCTGTACCTATTGTGCAGAATGCCTGGAAAGCTGCAGCACCGGCGCACTAAAAGGGTTGCGTAGCGATATCGATCAGGCCTGGAATCACAGTATGCGCATAGCAGATCACTGCCTGTCTGTGACAGGTGTCGTCTGTCGCGCCTGCGGTGATCATTGCGAAGTCGGTGCAATTCGTTTTACGTTACTGACACAAGGGCGTTCCCTGCCAAAAATTAATTCCAGGTCTTGCACCGGCTGCGGTCAGTGCATCCCTGTATGTCCAACCAATGCAATTTCCATTCATGAAACCATAGAGAGGTCTCTCTGATGTCAGGATTCAATATATGCGGAATGGTCGTGCGATCGAGAGATAGCCGAACCGATGATGTACGTGCTTCTCTGCTGGCTATCCCCGGTGTGGAAATCCACGCCGCTGAAACCGGTCGCATGGTGGTTACCGTAGAAGATGAAAGCTACAGCAAAGTAGCCGACAACATAAATAATATTCAATTTATCGATGGCGTCGTTTCGGCGTCTCTCGTATACCAGTACTCAGATCAACACGACACCCAACAGGAGTCAGAACAATGAAACTGACACGGCGCAATTTTATTAAAACCAATGCAATAGCATCCACAGCCGCAGTTGCCGGCGTTACCATCCCTGGTATTCAAGTAGCCCAGGCCAAGACCGGTGATGACATTCGCTGGGACAAGGCAGCCTGTCGTTATTGCGGTACCGGCTGCTCAGTGCTTATCGGCACTAAGAACGGCAAGGTAGTCGCTACTCAGGGTGACCCTGATGCACCGGTAAACCGAGGACTTAACTGTATTAAGGGCTATTTTCTGTCCAAGATTCCCTATGGTAAGGACCGTTTGACACAACCCCTGTTGCGGAAGAAAAACGGTGTATACGACAAAGAAGGCGACTTCGAAGCCGTTTCCTGGGATGAAGCCTTCACTATTATGGCCGACAAATGGAAAGTCGCCATGAAGCGCAGCATGGAAGAAAATGCGGGCAAGCCGGTAGACAAAATGACCTCACGTGTCGGCATGTTCGGCTCTGGCCAATGGACCGTATGGGAAGGCTATGCGGCTTCCAAGCTATACAAGGCAGGCTTTCGATCTAACAATCTCGACCCTAATGCTCGTCACTGCATGGCTTCCGCTGTTGGGGCGTTTATACGTGCCTTTGGCTCTGATGAACCCATGGGCTGCTATGATGACCTCGAACACGCAGATGCCTTTGTCCTGTGGGGCGCTAACATGGCGGAAATGCATCCTATTCTGTGGTCACGCCTGACCGATACACGCCTGACTAAACCTGGCTGTGAAGTGCATGTGCTGTCAACCTTCGAGCACCGCAGTTTTGAACTGGCCGATAACGGCATGGTTTTCCATCCACAAAGCGACCTGGCAATTCTCAACTACATTGCTAACTACATCATCGAGAACAAGGCCTACAACCAGGAGTTTCTCGATAAGCATGTCAATTTCACCAAGACACCTACCGATATTGGTTATGGCCTGAGACCAGAACACCCGTTGGAAATGGCGGCAAAAAACCCGGGCAAAGGAAAACTGAGTAAAATCACCTGGGAAGAATACGTTGAGTCTGTTAAGCCATACACCCTCGAAAAAGCCGTTGAAATTTCCGGTGTTCCAGCTGTACAACTGGAACGTCTGGCCAAGCTGTATGCCGATCCGAACATCAAGGTTTCATCTTTCTGGACCATGGGTTTCAACCAGCATACGCGTGGCGTCTGGGTGAACGGCCTTATGTACAATGTTCACCTGCTGATGGGTAAAATCTCTGAGCCCGGTAACAGCCCGTTTTCTCTGACAGGGCAGCCATCTGCCTGTGGTACCGCACGCGAGGTAGGCACCTTTGCTCACCGTCTGCCAGCTGACTACGTGATCATGAAGAAACCCCATCGTGACCTGGCTGAAAAGATCTGGAAACTGCCTGAAGGCACCATTCCCGGCAAGAAAGGCTATCACGCTGTATTGCAGAGTCGCATGCTCAAAGACGGCAAGCTGAACTGCTACTGGGTGCAGTGCAACAACAATATGCAGGCTGCTCCGAATATGAATGAAGAGACATACCCGGGCTGGCGTAACCCGGAGGCTTTTGTTGTCGTCTCTGACCCGTACCCGACAGTCTCCGCACAGGCAGCTGACCTGATCCTGCCAACATCCATGTGGATAGAAAAGGAAGGCGCATACGGTAATGCCGAGAGGCGTACCCAGTTCTGGCGCCAACAGATCAAGTCTCCAGGTGAATCACGCTCAGATGTCTGGCAATTGGTTGAATTTTCGAAGTATTTCAAGGTAGAGGATGCCTGGACTGAAGAACTGATCAGCAGCATGCCGGAGTACCGCGGCAAAACACTGTATGACGTGCTATATGCCAACGGACAGGTTGACAAATTCCCGAAACAACAGGTCACAGACAATCGTGGCAATGAGTATGATAACGATGAGATGGAATACTTCGGATATTACCTGCAGAAGGGTTTATTTGAAGAATACCGTCGCTTCCAGCAGGAAGGACCAAAGATTGGTCATGAACAGGCTGAATTCGAGGCTTATCATAATACACGCGGACTGCGCTGGCCGGTTATTGACGGTAAAGAAACTCTCTGGCGCTACCGCGAAGGCTATGATCCCTACGTTAAGGCGGGTGAAGGCGTCAGATTCTATGGCAAGAAAGACGGCCGCGCCAATATCATCACGGCACCTTATGAGCCGCCTGCAGAAAGCCCGGATAAAGAATTCGATCTATGGCTGTGCACAGGACGTGTGCTTGAACACTGGCATTCCGGTTCTATGACCCGTCGCGTACCTGAGCTCTATCGCGCTTTCCCTGATGCCGTTATTTTCATGCACCCGGATGATGCCAAGAAGCGTGGCCTGAAACGTGGCATGGAGGTCAAGGCAGTTAGCCGTCGCGGTGAAATTACGGCGCGTGTTGAAACTCGCGGACGCAATAAAACCCCAAAAGGCCTGGTCTTCATACCATGGTTTGACGCCAGCCGACTGGTTAACAAACTAACGCTTGACGCTACTGATCCGCTTTCCAAGGAAACGGATTATAAAAAGTGCGCCGTCAAGATTGTTAGTGTGTGAAGGCATAGGATAAAGGCGTTCAGACAAGGCTATCCTTGTTGAGAACCATAGATGACTTTCTCCGCTAAACGTAGAAAATTCCTCACCGAAACCACCAGAACAGCGGCGGGTGTCGGTGTGGCTACGTTGATGCTGGGTCTCTACACTCACCAGTCCCGTGCATTACCCGCAGAGGCTATTCGGCCGCCCGGTGCCCTTGATGAGGATGCGTTTCTTGGTGCCTGTATCCGCTGTGGACTCTGCGTCAGGGATTGTCCTTACGACACTTTGAGCCTTGCAACAGCAGGTGATTACGTGGCACTCGGCACGCCTTTCTTTACTGCCCGAAATATTCCATGTGAAATGTGTCAGGACATTCCCTGTATCAAGGCCTGCCCAACCGGTGCACTCGATCATGGCATGGATAATATCGACGATGCGCGCATGGGCCTGGCCGTTGTTATAGACCAGGAGGCCTGTATTGCTTTCCAGGGGCTGCGCTGCGAGGTCTGTTTTAATATTTGCCCGATCCGTGGTGAAGCCATAGGTCTTGATATGCGGCACAATAAGCGCAGCGGCAAACATGCCCTGTTTATTCCGGTAGTGCACTCGGATGCCTGCACAGGTTGTGGAAAATGTGAACAGGCCTGTATCCTCGAAGAATCCGCAATTAAGGTAATGCCCGTAAACCTCGCCAAGGGGCAAATGCAGGATCATTATCGACTCGGCTGGGATGAGAAGAAAAAAGCCGGTGAATCATTAATCGGCACAGATGATAAGCACCGATATAACCTGCCGCAGGGCACTCGTTACGATTATGAGGGTGAAGGCCTAATTCCTGCTGAACCCGGTAATGTACCGTTTTCTGATAACCCCCTTGATGTCCTGAATGGCCATAAGGAAGGATTGTAATGGCTGCCGGTAAATTACATCCGGGTGCAGATGCCATCGCCGTTAAAGGCTGGTTTGGCGCTCATAAGTGGCTAATATTACGAAGAATGTCCCAGGTTGGTATTCTCATCCTGTTCCTGCTCGGGCCACTGGCAGGGATATGGATTATCAAAGGCAACCTGGCATCCAGCCTGACGCTTGACGTACTCCCACTGACCGATCCGTATGTTCTAGTACAATCCGTTCTGGCCGGTCAACGACCGCTTGAAACAGCCATTATAGGTGCGATCATTGTGGCCGTGTTCTATATCCTGGTTGGCGGCCGAGCCTATTGTTCATGGATCTGCCCAGTCAACATTGTGACGGA
>JGI858J16261_1000044_pt1 | contig 15167 bp, 10 predicted proteins | sample TiedelARG03_113m_FD_16261 | JGI IMG/M metagenome (IMG submission 16261) | reverse complement strand
CAAATGGGCTGCAATGGCTGCAATTATAAAGGCCGCCGATACGGCCGCCGTTTCCGGCAGATAATTGTGATAGGCAGCACCGAGTGCCAACAGTTTAATCAAAGTTCCGAGCCCCGAAACCTCCCGGTAAGATTGCGGATGTCTTATTCCCTCAGTAACGATCAACAGTAGACCCGTTACCACGGAAAGCCCCAAATAGAAGATTGGAGGACCGTGTATACCGGTAAGTATATATGAACTGAGATAAACCGCTGCGCCCNCCTGGTGAAAAGCCCTGACAATCACCGACACTATAACCAGCCAGTAAGGCCTTTGCTTGACTCGTCCGGTGACATGCTGATTTTCGTTTCTCACTTTCATTTTTGATATCCAGAGTGGCAGTCAAAATATTTACTTCACAGTTTCAGATAAATCTACAACACCTTANATGTCGATATTTTTTTACCTTTAAAAAACAATAGTCAGTTAATACCAAACCCTAACAACCCCAGTGGTGTACACCATGAACCACTAGTGCAAATTTATGTCAGGGTAAAAGGATAAATCTGATGCAGAAAAATTGAAAATGTTTATAATTTTTCCTATCCGTGGTCCTATTTCGACTGACCATGAAGAGAGAACAAATCGAATANAAGTACCGTTCGTATCGGCAAATCCATATATCATGGGGGTTGATATGGGACAATACGCACAAACGAGTGATGTTGTAGGTGGAAGGATAAGAGCTGCCTGTCCCCGTTGCGGTAAAACAGCCTATCTGGAAGTCCCCTCTGGTTCAAGACTCAGAGTTTTCCGCTGCACCTGCGGCAAATCCACACCTTACAATATTAACTATCGTAAAGAAATACGTAACACCACATATGGCCCGGGTAAAGTGGTTCTGCGCAATGCCGAAGAGAAGAAAATCAGGCTTTGTGATGCATCCATTAATGGTATCAGCTTCTTTGTCACTTCAGAATCTGCTTTATCATTGCGCCGTGGCCAGGAAATCAGTGTTAAATTCCGGGCAGGCAGTTCCATGGTACAGCGAAAAATATGTGTCAGAAATATCAACAAAACGAGGATAGGAGCACAATACGTCAGATCGGGCATATCTCTCTGAGGCGCTGATTCTATAAAGCAGTGCAAGCAGTCCCGAATGAATGGGTGGAATCCGGGCCACCCAATAAAAGACAGGCCCGCCTATATACTTCTTTCCAGTGTTAAGAGAGATGTGCCCTTTACCTGCGAATTGTGCTATGCCTGTTGAGCAGGATTAAAAAGATTCGTGTTGTTTGATTATTATCTTCCCGTTGCAATTCGGGTATTTGGAACAGCCCCAGAATCGTTTACCGATACCCCCTCCAGCCGAACCTGTTTTAATAAACATTTCCGCTCCGCACTCCGGACACGATGGTGAACTCTCCGTTTCAGGAACCGTATGGTGACTCGAATTATTATTCACCATACGTCTCAATTTAAGGCCATCGATCAGTGAAATCTGCTTATCTTCTGCAAATTTAATAGCCTTATAGGAAAATTCTCCGGTAGTTACAACATAGACGCCATGCGCCTTTGCCACCTGCATAATGGTGTGTTGCTGCCTGATTGTTGACAGATCGATTCTCTGCTCACGCCAGTAGCGATACTGGGTGATATAGTTTTTTTCACCTTTGCGCATCATGCAATCTACGCCATCACCGAGAGTTGACGGAATATCTATAATAGTAAATCCATTTTTCTCAAAAAACTCCAACATTAATTGATCAAATTCCTGTCGGGACATTTTTCTAAACGGATCGATTTTGATTACAGAATCCTGGTAGTTCGTGTGTTCAACAGACCGCCTCGGCCTGGCTTCAACCACATTTGTCACCTTTTGCTCAACCTTTACGGGTTTGCTACGTCCTGTAAAGAGCGCCGCCAACAAGAAACAGCAGGGCAGGACGTATTGCGCCCAGTAGGCAATCGTTGCAGGAATTTTTAAAGAATCACCGTAGGTACCCAGTTTGCCTACCACTTGATGGACAACCAGATAGGAAACCAAGGCCAGTACCACGTAGATCAGTTTTGGTAAATACGCTAACACGACACGACTCCTCTCCACCGTTTTATGAAAAACCGGCGCCTCTGCCATGTATGATAAACTACTCTATTTCGCCTTTCAATTTCAAATAGATATGAAGACATGAACTAAATAAAATAAGTGTTAATCACCTTTCACTTAACCTCGAGACATCCTGGAAATATTCTCGCAGAACATAGTTATGGGTAAGCTCATGACTTGCCGCATCACAGCGAGGACACACCATTTTGGCAAGGTCTCTGCTGAGATTTCCGATCATGGCGATCAACAATGCTTTGTCAGCGTTTTGCAATGCTTCATCTATCCTGCTATTCCAATCGGAAGTTTCTTCTGGTAGAGTTTTTTTCGAGTCAATATAGTGTCTTAATTTCTCGCCCGATATTTTCATGAATAACCTCCTGCGGCAATCAACAAAAAAGGGGTTTCGGTCAAAATCGAAACCCCATGGCGTCACTAACCAGAGCGGCAGTATTCATAACTGCTGCCTCCCGCTCCAAAAGAAAACTTTTATACTCTTCCGGCAACAACATGCACATTATATAAAGGAAACATCAAGACCACCGCCAATCTGGTTAAAATAACTCCTGCAGGCGTAATCCTGCCCAACAAACCAAACCCGCTTCTTATCTGGATCTATCCGTTTACTTATTACCATTGGTTAAAGGCCAGGTGGTAATATCTGTTTAAATCAATAATCCCCCCATTACCTCCATGGTATGTATCAAATTCCTTCTGAAACCAGTCATAAACCTCCCAGAATTTCTCATCAGCCCTGTTTACAGCATACTTACTGATCCGTACAAGGTACCGATCACTATTATCAAAATTATCAAGGACTTCAAAAAAGTCTGGCATATCGGCAGCATCAACAATGAAAAAATAGTTAGGGTAAGCACCAACAAACCCGTTGAGAAAATCAGCCCGGTCTTTGGTTGGATCAATGTTCACCGATTCCAGGAAAAGAAATCTGACATTATCGTGCCAGCGATCGATTACGACAGAAAAGACCTGATCCTCTTTGTCTGGGATATTTGTGACTCTGACCCAGGCAACATTTGCATTGTGATCAACGACATGACTGAAAAAATTGACGCCAGGCGCTGAAACTGCTACAAAACCCTCCATCATGTCTTCCACCGTTTCATATTCGGGGCGCAATTTGGGATAGGGAGCACCTGCAGGCAGATAATTCTGATCAAACTCAATACCTGCAGTAATAATCTGGTTTTTTACCACATCTTCGATCAATTCCCTTTTCGGCTCATCTGTTTTAAATTCGATTTTAGCTGGTATCCGAGCCGGAGTGTAATGAAGTTTCTTCGGCTTAATTCCTATATACCAGGAGTAAAACATCTCATGTCGTTTTTCTTCCGGCATAAAATCAAGAAAATAGCTTTCCCCCTCAATTCGCAAGGCATCCATGTAAAACCTGGTTGCCAACTGATGACCTGCAGTGCCATAAATATCAAAACCTGCAACGAGAGAGTAATAGATTCGTTCAAGCAACGGATAATCAACCACCCACAATGTCTTCGGCAGGCCGCCTAATACGCCGCGGTGTACCGAAGCACTGTCAAAGTGTCTATATACGGTGAGCAGAGGGTCGTCATCCGGCCGGCTTCCCTTCCATATCATGTCCGTGTCCAGCCCATCGGGATAATGAAAGCCGTAAAACTGCTGACGGGATTTATAGTAATCAACCGCCCAGGCATAGTGCGGGTTTTTGAGGAGCGAATCTTTCAGAGAATAATCGCTGCCGTTCTCACCAGGCATGCGCAGCTTCTCGTAGTTGTACTTGAGGAATCCCGGATACTTAACCGCTAAATCATATTCTGGATCCATAAACATGATCCAGAAATGATCATCGATCACGTTCAGGGCAACCTGACCTTTGCAGACCGGCCCCCGAATAAAGGTCATAATCGTATATTGTGCGTTATCGAGAAGCCACTGGTAGCGCGATCGTGCAGGTATCTGCTCATATGTCTCAAAAGGATTTGCACTGATTTTCTTGGCATATCCAGTCAGGTAGGGGGTTTTGGTCCACTCAGGTGTAATAAACAACTCATGTGCTCGCTGATATTCGTCCTCCCCCATGGGAAACACCATATGCGTTTTATACACGATGGTTGAGTATATTTTCCTGAAACGATAGTAGAAGTGTTCGGATCCAGGATCATCATAAGGGCGAACCGTGGCAATAATATCAATATCTTCGCCTGCTGGTGTCCTTGAGCGTACAAGTTCGTAGAACTCTTTGCTGCCGGATTTAAAGGTTATATGGGAAAGGAACAGATGCTCATAGATGTAACGTGCTGTCATCCGATGCTTTGGATCTGTCTGATTTAAAAATGTTTCCCACTTCTCCACCATCGTCAGATCTTTGGCTGGTATGGCTTCAAGAGCCTCCTGCTGCTCCGGAGAAGGCCCTTTTGCCCCCTGGCTGAGCCAGCCAACTATGGTATTGAATTCTTCATTTTCTAGTGGCGGAAAGCCAAACGGCATACCGTTGTTCGGGTGTTTCTTGAGGTATTTTGTCAGTTCGGTGGTATCCTCGGCGCAGGTTAGGTCACTGGCTTCGGAAAAATATTCACCAACGACATCAGGAGACAGTCGTTTATGATCAAGAAGCATATACATGATGGAGTCGGTGTAATCCTGGCTTTGCCCCTGTTTGACACTAACAAAACCCTTCTCTCGCCACTCGCTCGCAGAATGAGCATCAATGAGCAAGCGGCTGGGATCCATGGTCTTCAGGCGACCGCCGTTATAAACCTGTTCTTTGCTGGCACCCCGCTCAAGCCCATCCCAGGAACTCAACTTCAACTGGCAGGGAGAATTGTAGCAGGAGTGGCAAACAACACACCGTTTGACAAGAATCGGTTCCACATCGGTGAGGTAATTTAACTGCGTGGTCGGCGGCTCAAACTGGTAGGCCGGGTTCTGAGGGGGTGGTGTCGCTGCACAACCGGCCAAAAACAGAAAAAGCAGTGTAATTACAGGTAGTAAAATTCGCATGTGTTCTCCTTGATTATCCTCAAACATAAACGAAGCCGCCTCGGCCTGTCGTTGTCCAAATCACTTCAGAAACGTTCTACTAGTAAAAAACCAATATACGTTCAATGCGTCTCGATTTCTCTCTTGATGTGTTCTCTCATTTTCGTTGAATAATCTTCCTTACCCTCGTTCTGCATCTTCAAATCTACCCGACTAGCTTTACGAAGATCTGCAAATGGCACGGACGTTTCAACTTCTCCCAGATCGTAAAGGAGTTCATCCACATGACCACTGGCAATAAGCCGCCAATCAAGTGGTGGAGGCTTATCGGGACGTATCGCATCGGTGTGGATCTTAATTGTTGTCGTACAATTGTGCGTCAGTGCGTTGTAAAATTCCGGCTTTTCTGCCAACCGGTTCATCTTTTTGAGATAATCTTTAAAAAGTGCCAGCACTTGCTCATTTGGTACCTGAAGACGATAGAGGTAGACCCGCTCTTTTCTATTGTTGGTCCGCAGCCTGATAATATCACGCTCATCAGCGGCAATATAACAAATCTCAAATTGCTTGAAAAATCCCTTAACCGCTGAATAGGCTTGCGTTATATCCTTCCTGGTTTCAATGGAAATGGCCAGGTGCCCATCAACACCAAAATCCCAGCTGAGAACGGTGTGGGCAATATGATCAGAGGCCCAATATGAGAGAAAAAGATCAAGCCCCTGGAGATTCTTGAGATTGTATGTGCGCGTCTCCCATTTCTGATCAAAATCGTCCACGCTCCTGTAGTCAAAATTTCTGACGTTATACATGACGAGATTGTCTCCCTCAATCTCCCCGTGGGAAATCTGCGCCACATCAGGAGCCCAGTCTTTATCATGGGTTGGAGTCAATGTCTGCCACCAGACGAGCAGGATCGTAAAAATAACCAGACAGGAAGCCGAGCCGCGTATGAATGATCGGGTAAAGAAAAATGCCGCCGGTAAGAATAAACCAAAGATACAGGCGAGAAGTAGTTGAAGCCAATGTGGCNCCGGACCAGCCAGATACAGGGCGGTTACCCCCCAAACCCAGGCCAGAAACAGGCACAAGAATAGAATAACTTCAAAGAAAATTTTTAAACCACTAAAAAGGGTACTCATAACTCACCTTTCATCCTCAATGCCTATCTCCTGAAGTTGACCGTGCTCGAGCGTCTTAGCGGGTTCGTCTGACTCTTCCTCCGGCTCATCATTAAATTTTTCTGCAAAATGAATCGGCAGCTTAAGTGTGCGCAACAAGATCTCAACCGGATATACCACGATATCTTTAACCAGGGAATTACTCACCTCCGGATCATCAAGTCCCCCTGAAATCTTCAAACTCAGCGAAGCATCCTCGTCTTCACCGGCTAGTACATAGCCAATAAGAGGGATCTTGCCCACGTTTTTGCTCGCTTGAGTTTTGAGAGAGACATCCATATCTATCAGCTTTTTGGAAAAATCTATCTCCCCTGTTCCAATCGCCTCAAGCTCTGGTGCCTTGACTTCCAGCGACTCAAATGTGGCCACCTGTTCTTTAAACGTCATTCCGACTATCGCCGAATCAACCGGCAAGCCCTCCCTATTATATTCTGGCAGGGAAAAGGTCATAAGTGCCGGCACTGTATTGAGAAAGGCCATGACATTATTAACCGTCGCCAATCCGCTTAAATTCGTATCACGTACCTCAAAAAGGATGGAGAAATCGTCAAGCGAGCCCCTGGATGCCATTGACATTCTGCCGCCCTGAAACCTTGAACTCTGAATCAATGCCCCCATGAATGCATCATTGAGATCACTACCTTCAAGCAGGAACGTGTCTTTATACAGCTGCAGCTGAATGTGGCCAGGCCCATGCTCAAGTCTCAGTGAAAGTTTTCCTTCCAGGAACTCCAGATTGATAGCATCCGCTAAAAGCCTGCTCTGTGGACTTAAATATATCTGGCTGTCCTCTGCTGTTAATCCGATAAGAAAAGGCTTTTTGTCTCTTGAAGCAGAGCCAGCTGCTTCCTGCGCTTGCTGGCGATCACGCATGAGCTGCATGATCGCGCTGATGTTATATCCAATCTGGCGGGATTTGAGTATTAGACTCGTGTCATGATACTCAATTTCAAGGCCCCCGTTCACTGTAGCAAATACTCCCTCATCAGTAATTCGACCGGTTATCACGGCTTGATCAACCGGTTCCCCATCTTCAACCAGCAAGGGATACGGCGTTCTGATTTCTGCAGAAAAGTGATACGGCCTCTTGCCATTTACCGAAGATATGGCCAGGCTGCCTTCTTTAATCTTGTATCTCTGTAATAGCTTCGATCGACTGTAAATGGTGGAAAGATCTCCAAAGACGGCAGACCAGTTCTTTTCCTCATCTGTACTTATCTTCAGGTCAAAATCAGGTATATAGACAACAAACTTTCCTCCCACACCGCTGACCTCTACATCTGCGCTCCTGCTGATGATAAGATCCTTCTCAAGATTCTGATTGGTAACATCAATCTTTTCAAGAGTAAATAAGCCCAGTTTATCTTGCCTGTTGTAGAATCCTGACAAATAGCTGTCAAACAATGATCCATAACTGATTCTGCTTTTCTTAACCGTGAATATATCATCGTGGTCTGCAAACTCTGAGGGATAGAGCGTGACCGGCATTTGACTCAGATTCCACAGAGAGGTCTCACCGGTTTTGATAACAAGGCCGTTGTCATACTCGATATCAATTGCTATGTGGGGACTGATCAATTGCAGGTCTTTGACATTATATTCAAGAAGGTCACAGGTGAGATCAACCTGTTTTTTTCTAAGAGAAATATAACCTGATATTTCAGTGAAAATACCGGACGAGAATGAGAGATGAACGGGAAGCACCTCCATGGCCAGATCGCCCAGAAAAACCGGGGCACGAAGCGCCCCTAAATTCAGCTTAGTTGAATTGAGTAACCAGAATGAAGGCTGGGCGTTGAGAATATGACCATCATCACCAAAGTGATAGTGCAGCTGGGCCGGCGACGACATATCGAGTGCCACAAGTGGGTCTTCTCGCTTCAGAATCAATTTTTCAAGGGTGATATCCAGATCACCCGTTCCCTTCATTGCCTGTATGTGGCCTGAAACTTGAGCAGTGAGGATGTCGGCATATCCGATTTCCAACCTTTTTATCGCCACATCAGAGTTCATCAGTTCAATACGGGCATCTTTCGTTCGATATTTGTTTCCATCCCATTCTACAGCACCTTCATCAATTTCGAAGACACCCTGAGCCTCAACTTGTACTGTATTGAGCGTTATTGCCAGGCGAAGATCGGTTGTTGTTTTGCCTTCGACCTGTTTGAACGGCAAATTTATGTTGTAATAATTAAGAAGGGTTAGAATATCATCGTTAGCTACTGCACGAGTCTTGATATACGCGGTCAGAAGGATATTCTTCGGATCGTTGAAATTGATATCCAGCCAGCTTTCACCGCCGCCCTGCCCATAGAACGTTGCGTCATGCGGTTTGATAATCAAAACGCCTTTCTGGAAATAAACATTTGTGTAGCGAGCTTTGATGGGCTCGAGACCTGGGGCAAAGGTATATTCGGTATCATCAACCCGTACCTCTGCCTCAAGGGTGGAAAGAATCTCTTGTGGATTGTCCCAGGGCAGGGTTCCTTTAAAAGATTTTAGGTGATAACGACTACCCGAAAGATAATCGGTGATCCAGCGCTGAATGTTATGACTCAAGCCGAATAATTCAACGAGCGGTGTGATTTCAGTTATCTCACCTGCCTCTCTGCCCTGAAGGCTGAGCTGCTTGTTATCAACGACTAAATCGACGGTCACCGGAAAACTTCCGTTGATCAGAGCCGTAATCGTTCCTGTTGCCCTGTGGCTATGGCCATCGATCCGCAATTCCCCTTTGAACTCCGAGTTGAAACGACTGGTCACGGCCTCAATGATGTCGACATCGAGCGTATCTTTGTTGAAGGTTAATAGCGATTTGAAGATAAGATTGTCTGAGGTAAGTGCGAGAAGATGTGAAATTAAACTTTCCTGGTGTAAATCAACGGCGAAATGTTTTTCGCCCACAGTGAGCCTTTCAATACTGAATCTTGAAAAAAATCTGGCCAGGTAATGAGCGGCCTGAATTCCACGTCTGACAAAATTCGTGTCCGAAGTCTTATTGGGGGACTTTTCCACATGAGTGGCTGCGATTTCTGAAATATGAAGTTCAAGCTTTTCGTTCCAGATCAGAGAGAATTCTGAGACAACAATTCCACCAACACTCAGGCTGTCAATAGAAACTCCACGCTTTAAATAATATACTGCTATAGAGATGGTGAGCAGGAGAACAACACAGATGATGAGCAGAATCCGCACAAACACCCTTTTCCTGCTTTTGCCTGAAGATCGGCCCACTGCTACTCCTTGCTTTCAGTTTGCATTTTTTTCCAGGAGTTCCTCCCTGTGCTCGACAATGACTTATCTCAGCCTTGCCTCTTGATCAGGTGGACTTTTGGCTGACATCCAGTGAAAAAGATGCCCGATATTACTACATCGAAAAGGTATCGCACTCTTTTGGTTACCATAACCGAAATCTATACATCTGATGTTTGTTGTATCTGTGTTGTCACTGTACTCTGATCAATTTCTTTAATCGCTGAAAACACCATGTTTTAGAAAGTGAATCGTTTCATCCTGAACCAGATCAGAGTACATGATATACGTGTGAGACTCAGGGACAACGAGAAAATCGCTCATACCCTCGAGCTTGGTTCGTGTAACTGCCACCTTTCCATCACTTTCTCCGGGAATAAAAGAGATAAACCATGAATCAAAAAATTCAGGATCATCACCGGTAATAATACCAACCGGATAGTCCACTGGTCCAAGCACGTTTGGCATTGAGTCAGGCGACGTCGAAAGCTGCTGACCGGCAGGACCGTTGAACCACCTGAAATACCAGCGATCTTTCATGGCATCGACGATGGCACTCCCCTTGTTCGGCGGGCTGAGCATGACGACTCTGCCGAGGAGTTCGGGCCGATTATCTTTAATCGTTTTTCGGGTAATAATACCCCCCATGGAATGCGTCACGAAGTGTATCGCGTCCACCTTGTTGCTATGGCATTGTGCAATTGCTTCAGGCACATGTTCACTGACGATTTGTTCAATGGTTTTGCTTCTTGATGGGTACTCCAGGTTAACGGTGAGAAAGCCTGCCTCTCGCAGTTTCGTTTCCATTTCCCCCATGGATCGGTGTGTCCGCCCCAGACCGTGGATAAGAATGACGCATTCTGAAAATGCAGTTTCCAGAAGTGGTTGCCTGGTATGGATGGATGATGAATTACAGCTTGAAATACTCAAAGAACTGATAAGTAAAAAGAAACAGCTGACCAATGGGGAAATTTTTCTAAACTGATTGATCGTCATGACTTAAAACAACTCAAGCAACAAAATGGTGTGTCTATTCTTTGATAGCGCACGATATAAAAACAACCGCACAGACACAGAGCATGCACCTGTGCAGATATTCCAGATATGATAAAAGTAAAACTTTGTCCCAGCCCCAACACCATTGACCCTCAGATCATCAAAAACCTTAGAGACATCAAATTCCCTGCCCAGATGTCTCTATCCCGTCAGAAGATCAAAATGTTTGGGGCTCGAGCTTTGGATTGCCCCAGGAGTTATCGCATGGGCATCCGATGAGGATTTCTATCCTCATATAAAGCTCTGAGCCATACGCTACACCAACTAAAATTGTTTCTCAAGATCCTTTATTCGGTCTGCAAGCTGGATCTGGAGAGTGCCGATTTCGGTAAGATCAGGAAAAGAGTTACTACAGGTGGCTACTTATAGTGTTTGGGTAATATTTCGAGAATTATATGGCATTTTACCCTTCCCCATACTAAGAGGGAACGTTCTCCCCTATTCAGGAGTATCATTGTGGCAAACATGAGATAGTTTCAGCAATATCTAACCAGACATAAGCTATGCAAAGAATGAATCTATCCAGACATCATTTAAATGAGAAAACAATTGCTTGGAGCGTTTGCACGAAATGAATAATGAAGGTAATCTTACGACCGAAAACCGACAAACAGATCCTCTCACAGAGAAATAGAATTATGAAGATGCTCCCGCAGTCAATGCTCACATCAGCCATGAGAACAACTTTTATCGCAATACTATTTTTAACAATCAGTGGTTGCGCCAGTTTGCCGATTGACCAGGTAAACCTGATGCCGGCACCCGATGTCTATGGAGATGGCCTCCTCAACCCACTCCCTGAAAATAATCCGTTTCTGAATATTCCCTATAAAGGGATACTCTATGCAACTGACCGGCAGCCAGCGGAGGAAGGCGACCCTGAACACTACTACTCAAACGATCGTGGGCTGATGGTTCGCCTTGGAGTGGCTAAAGTAGTTCTTGGTGAGCAACAATATGAGTGGGAATATGCTCGCAATATATCCATGTTGAAAACCCGGACTGACAAGTTGCCCATCAGGATCGATTCTGTCGAAGAATGGGGCTTATTGGGGAGTTCAGTACCCTATTGGGCAGACATAGACTTAATGTTCCCCGATGGCCCTCCGCCTGATGCAACTTCGAAATTTGCTGATGCGATTAATGCTCAGCTGGCCTTGTCAGAGAAAAAACACGTCTATATTTATGTACACGGCTACAAGGTCGTGTATGAAAATCCCGTTCTCATAGCCTCCGAACTCTGGCATTTTATGGGCTATAATGGCGCTTTTATTGCTTACTCATGGCCGTCCACTCCAAGTGCATTTGCATACATCAAAGATTCGGACACGTCTGCAGGCTATGCGCGAAATTTACGGCTCTTATTGGAAGCTGTTGCAGAGCAGACGGATGTTGATCAGATTCACCTGATCGGCTACAGCAACGGTACCCGCTTGGTGACACGAGCTTTGGAGCAACTATCATTGATTCATCAAGGAAAAAGTGCTGAGGCAATATACGAAAAACTGAGAATTCATAACGTCATCCTGGTCGGGAGCGACTTGGACAGGGGGGTGTTTACTTCCTATCTGTCAGACGGATTATTGAACGTACCGAAGCATATGACAATTTATATGTCGGAAACCGACAAGGCCTTGGGGGTCTCCCATTTCCTGACAAGGCGTCAACGGGTAGGCCAGATGTTTGGTGGCGCCGGAGGGGAGATGAGCACCTGGGGCCGCAAAGCAATGGTTGACTATGCAGATCAAATAAGTTTGGTCAATGTGACAAGCGCAGAAGGTGCTGGCAGTGAAAGCGGACATGGTTATTTTCGCGCCAGCCCGTGGGTAAGCAGCGACATTTTGATGACATTGTATTTTGGACTTGAACCTAAACAGAGAGGTCTTGTTGACGAAGAAGGTCTCCCTATGTACACCTTCCCTCCTGACTTTATTAACCGCTTATGGGATGCAATTGAAAAAGTGGATCCAGAGTTTGCGAAAGCGTATCAACAACTAAAAGAGGCAAAAGCTCATCTCCCCGCAGTTCAGTAAGAATACTATTTAAAACCTGACTCATACGGTTTCATACCATACAATTTGGAGTGATGGGCAAAACGTAATAAATCTAAAACCCAATACTATCTTTTTACAGCGCGATACAAAATAAGTATCAGCACAGCACCACCAATGGACAATAGCAGACTCCCTAAGTTAAACCCCGTTACTGCTCCAAATCCCAAAACCGAACCAATATAACCGCCAAAAAAGGCTCCGGCTATTCCGAGCAAAATCGTAATTACAAATCCTCCAGGATCTTTACCTGGCATGATGAATTTTGCAATCACACCTACTATGAGGCCCATTATGATCCACGAAATTATTCCCATTGCTTCCTCCTGAAATAAATTAATCTCGGTACTGCCGTCATTTTTACACCCTCCTGGTTACGTAGACAATATACCCGATGACCACATGAGTGATATATTGTTTTTTGCAAGGCATCACGTTGGAATGGTATATTAGATCTTGGTCTGAAACGACACTAGCAATGTAATACCTTATCAAGGGTTAGCAATTATAGAGAGGACGAGTCAATGACGGAGCAAATAGAAATACCACCCAGCAAAGGAAAAAGTTTTTCTGGTATGCAGGTACTCGGCATTGTCGCAGCGTCCACGTGTATTGCCATCGTGGCGACAACTATTGCCATTAAAATGTTTCTCTTTCCTCAACCATTTAAACCTGTCACCCTATCTCAAGATGAAGAAATCGTGCTTGCCGCAAAACTCGAAGCCTTTGAAGCTATAGAATCTGCTCCGCAGCAGTCCACATCTGAAATCGATAGTGATGGAAACTTAAAACCAGAGCAATATAGCGAAGAAACCGATTCCCGGGAAATCAACTTCACAGAACGTGAGTTAAATGCAATGGTTGCCAAAAACACAGATCTTGCGGACAAGGTAGCTATAGATCTTGCTCAGGATATGGTCAGCGTCAAACTTCTTATTCCGATGGATCCCGATTTTCCCATTTTTGGTGGAAAAACATTGAAGGTTAAAGCTGGTGCAGAACTTGCCTACCGTGAGGGCAGACCTGTCGTAAAGTTAAAAGGTGTCAGCCTAATGGGAGTTCCCGTGCCAAATGCATGGCTTGGCGGAGTAAAAAATATTGATCTCATGAATGAATTTGGCAACGATGGGGGATTCTGGAAAAGTTTTGCCGACGGAGTGNAATCAATCGATGTTGTGGAGGGAGCATTAAAAATCGAACTTAAAGAATGAAAGATACTATCCTCCATTCACCAAAATATTCGTTAGATACATTAGCCACTGCGGACAAAATTCAACGATTGCTGCGCTCCCCAGGTTGCAGAGCAGAATTGGTATTATGTTACCGATCTTGGTATACATGATACATGTCTTAAACAAAAAGCCCCTGAGAACTTAGGCCTGGTCCACATCTACAGTTTCAGTGCAAATGATCTCAACCTTGCAGGCCTATGGGGATTGGAATCGGGTAGATGGGCCTGAAAAATCAGGGCATGGGACCAGCATGATGAAACGATTTAGCCACCCTGAGTTACTCGCTCTGTTAACTGAGTTATCCCTCTTCTTGGTCTCGTCTGCAAAGGCGGAGGAGTCGCCGATCAGGGAAGATAACACGTTCGTTGTAGTCAGGCAGAGCTCGGATACCATCTGGTCCTTCCCCCCTAATCTTCAATTCATTCCTCTGCAGGTCAAATGACAGGAGTACAACGGTGAGCCCAGCAAAAAAACGTTATCCCTTACGAATACACATTTCCAGTATCTTCATCATTATCATGCTGGTGAGCTCTGGTTCTATTTCCCTGCTCTTTTATTTAAAAAGCAGACAAATGGTCGATCATGAAACTCAAAAACTCCTTGGCCGTCTCGTCAGTGAAACCACTCGGGAATTTGAACGTTTGCTCGGTCCGCCGGATACGTTGGTTAGCCTGCTGTCATACTCTGTTCTGATTGATGATCAGACGCTGGAAAGCCGGCTGACGAAGCTGCCCATGTTGCGCGAGGCGATGCAGGCCAACTCGGAACTTGCCTCGATCTACATCGGCTACCCCAACGGGGGATTCTTCCAGTTTCGTAAAATGGGAAGCCAGGAAGATCGTAGGGAGTTTGATGCTCCTGATGAGACATCCTGGACGGTGCAGAGTATCGACCGACAGGAGGGCAAGCCCACGATGAAACAGTTTCTGTTCTATGATCGGGACCTGATACTGCTTGGTACAAAAGAATGGGAATCCAACTACGATCCGCGGCAGCGCAGCTGGTATCAGCAGGCAGTGGATAGCATCGAAACGGTGCGCAGCAGCCCCTATGTGTTTTTCACTGACAAAAAAGTTGGTATGACCTTTTCCCGAAACGCCAAGGGAAAACGGACGGTTGCCGGTGCCGACCTTCGCCTGGAAACTTTGTCACCAATGCTTCAGGAATATAAGATCACGCCACGCTCAGAGGTAGTGCTCTTTGAAGCTGACGGAAAACTCATCGCCCATGAGGACAACAAACGGATGCTTGGCCAGGTCGACAGCGATCCGGACCAGCTCGTTCGCCGAAAGATTGACCAGATGGATGCCCCCGCACTGGACGCATTAAACGAGGC
>JGI858J16261_1000043_pt1 | contig 15199 bp, 8 predicted proteins | sample TiedelARG03_113m_FD_16261 | JGI IMG/M metagenome (IMG submission 16261) | reverse complement strand
TAGTTCTCACCTACAGCAATTTGAGCAATTTTACCAGTAGCCTTTACTGATGAACCTTCTTGAATACGAAGACCATCTCCCATTAGAACGGCACCAACATTGTCAGCTTCTAAGTTTAAAGCGATACCAACAGTACCCTCATCAAACTCAACAAGTTCACCGGCCATAACTTTTTCAAGACCGTAGATTCTTGCAATACCATCACCTACTTGAAGTACAGTACCAACATTAACAACTTTAACCTCTTGGTTGTATTGCTCAATCTGTTGACGGATGATACTACTAATCTCATCAGGACGAATTTTTACCATGGTGTTTTTGATTTCTAGTATTAATAAACAAAACTAAATAGATATGATTTTATGGAACGTTTACCATAAAGGAATGACTAATACGGTAGAAGAGGGCACTTGAAAAAATAGCCCATAAAGTCGCTAGGGAAATATAACCGTACACAAATTTAACTACTTTGTTGCTAAATTACCTAATAGGGCAATATTTAGTTGGATAATACGTTTTTGTAAAGCAGGGTCTAAACGTTTGTTTAAGTTTTCAACAGCTTGCTCTAGCGCTAAGCGGCTAACTTTTTCACAAACTTCTGTTATAGCTTTTTCTTCTTCAAAACGTAAAGTAGCAACTTTCGACTCTTCTAAACGTTTAATGTCATCCTCTACTCGAGCTAATAATTTCTTCGAACTCTTATCTGCGGTAACAAGACCTTGAGCACGAATTTCTTCAGCTTTAACTTTAGCAAACTCAAACTGTTTCTTCGCTTCATTTAACTTATCTGTAGCTTCCTGAAACTTGTTATCAGCATCTTGTAGACTCTTTAGAATTGCTTCCTTACGAGTCTTAAGTGTATCAGATACAATATCTTTACCGAAGTAAACTAATACACCGATAACTACTGCTAAGTTAAGAACATTAGTCTCGATTAAATCTGTGTTAATTCCAAAACCTTCTGATTCTGCAACAGAGGCAAATGTATTTGGTTAGGTGAATAACTACGTAATAAACCATAGTAATGATTTCCCACCACTCACACCGTACTTGAAACATTTATTTCATACGGCGCTCTAACGGCTAATTAAAATAAACCATAAAAGGACAATATAATCATGATGAAAATCTGAAACGCAAACAATCAAACTTTCAGTAGAAGGATAAATCCATACTCTCACTGCCGGTATAGAACGTTAAAATCATAAAACGTTAAATACAAACAACTTTCCACGTTCTTAGCATATACTCTTATTGCAAAAGTTAAATCTGAAATTAAGCAATGAAAATCATCAAAAGTCTTTATACCATTACTACAGCTCTATCTCATAATTAATATCATACTCTAAACACTAAAGGGATTATCATGATCAATATTTAATATTTACCCAATGAGATCTCTGACTAACACAGAGAGAATAAAAAGTTTATAAAAACTGTGATATTGCGTAACTATAAAGCTATTAATTCGTAATTTTGTCAGTTCTGGAACAAATATATTAAAAATCCAGTCACATTCTAGTTTTAGACTAATAATAAACCTAAGTCTTTTTTTAAAACACTAGGAAATTTCCGGTTAAATGTAAAATTACTGAACCTCTAAAATAACAGTATAGACCTACTGTGACAGACCAGATTTATAATTCTGCATAACCGACTTTACCAAGCTTTACGCAAAGAAATATTTTTAAAAGCGTACTGGAGTATTAAAAAAAGTACGCTAGGTTAAACCTGCATACTATGTAGATACACTAAGTTGTTTAATTTATTGAAATAAGGACTAACTTTACTTCATACACGTGTCACACATTGATGTTACTCACTATCACGACGTAAAACCTCCAATATATAACATTTTAAAAGACAATTAAGTACAGATTTACCAAATGGTAAATCTGTAAGAGGGAATTTAAACAAATGGGTTAGCGAAAATAATAGCTAGAGCTACAACTAAACCATAAATCGTTAAAGCTTCCATGAAAGCTAGAGATAATAGAAGAGTACCACGAATTTTACCTTCCTGAGCAGGCTGACGTGCAATTCCTTCTACAGCAGCACCGGCAGCAGTACCTTGACCAATACCAGGACCAATTGCACCTAGACCAATAGCTAGACCTGCACCAATAACAGAAGCACCACAAATGATTGGATTCATAATCCTCTCCTTAAAAAGTAAAATTTCTTATTGTTTAAAATACTAAAGTCTTAGCATCTGATTTTATATAATCAATAAATCGATCTTAAATACCTAACCCTAATATTAAGCACTCTATGGGTAAAAAGAGGGTTAATAACAGCCAAAGTAAAGATCAAAACCCGTTGACACTAGGTTTCATAGTTTCAGAATGAAAAGTTTTCTAATAACACTATTATATCGTAAAAAAGACAAAACGAAAACATTAATAATCACGCTTACGAATAATAAATTAAATTCAAACTTATTATTTTATTCATTATTAAGTGCACTAGATTGTAATGGACTTTGCCATTAGTCTAATAAATACAACCGATAAAAATTCTTATTATCGGTTGTACTCATAAAACTCGAGCATATTAAGAGTTAGTGTCCTTCCATTGCTTCACCAATATAAGCTCCAGATAAAGTAGCAAAAATTAATGCTTGAATACCACTAGTAAACAGTCCTAAGAAAATCAGAGGAATAGGTACAACAAGTGGTACTAATGAAACTAATACACCAACAACTAATTCATCCGCTAGGATGTTTCCAAAAAGTCGGAAAGCAAGTGATAAAGGCTTAGTGAAATCCTCTAATACGTTAATAGGTAATAGAATCGGAGTTGGCTCAATATATTTAGTAAAAAATTCTAAACCACGTTTTCCAAGACCTGCGTAGAAATACGAAACAGATGTTAAAAGCGCAAGACCTGCTGTTGTGTTGATATCATTCGTAGGAGCCCCTAATTCACCATTAGGTAGTTCAATAATTTTCCACGGAACTAATGCACCAGACCAGTTAGACACGAAAATAAATAAGAAAAGAGTACCAAGGTATGGAACCCAAGTCTTATATTCCTTCTCACCAATCTGTGTCTTAGCAATATCGCGAACAAATTCTGTTAAAATCTCAGCAAAATTTTGACCACTTTCTGGAATAGTTTTTAATTCACGAGTAGTTAAAAGACTACCTGCTAGGATAATACCAATGACAATCCATGAATTGATTAAAACTTGACCGTGAACTTGATAATCACCTAATGACCAGTAAAAATGCTGACCTACTTCCACACTTGCAATTTCATAAATTGAATTAAAAATAATTGCATCCATGAGCTACCTTCTATTAAAAATCTTCAATTCTAAAATGAAACTTATTATAAATTTGGCGCCGCTTTACTTAGTATTCTGACCTTGAACTATAGCTGTAGTTAATTCATTTAGAATAAGTTCTACTGAACGAATTGAGTCGTCATTACCAGGGATAAAGAAATCGGTTAACGTTGGATCACAATTAGTATCTAAGATTGTGATCGTTTTAATACCTAACTTAATACATTCTTTAACAGCGATTAACTCTCGAGGTTGTCCTACAAGAATTACTACGTCAGGAAGAGATTTCATCTCTTTTACACCACCAAAATACTTTTCTAGCTTTCTGAATTGGTAAACTAAAGTTACCCTCCAAAGAATCTGGACATACTAATATTATCGTATCGAAGGTAAATATAAAACGAAAATATTCCCCTGTAAATCTAGACATGAGAGAAGTATCAACTAGCTTTTTTACTTAGTGACTGAGTACCCTAAACCGAAGAAAGCATACAAAAATACTACTCACTCTAACACCGAGACCAATGAGAGCATCTATATTATAGCAAAATATAAGAAAAGGGATAGATAATAGAATGTACAAACGAATCGTTTTAACCAAACAAACCTATCCTTTAAATAATTAAACAGTCATACTTAATTGTTAAATTAATTTACTAATAACTTAAAGGTAAATTGTGACAAATGGACGCTTATTAATCAAATTAGCATCCAGCTCTAATAACGAGAACCTACTGAAAAATTCTCTAGAGAAACGGAAAAGAGACTAAACCTAAAAAGTTAGTACATCTAGCCAATTTAAATAAAATAAATAGTCCAAAAATAAAAAATTTCGGTCTTAAATAACCTTAGCAACCATGTACTACGACATGTACTACTAAAAACCTAGACTCTGAAAAGTGATACTCTTCAAATACCTAAAATAAAATATAAATTTACTGAAATACTAAGCCGTCCTCCAGCTTTTCTAATACTGTTAATCCTAAAAAATACTCTAAATCGAGGATATTCCTTCAATCAATTCGACGCGATACAATTTTAAAACCTTAGTAACAAACTATTAGCGAACAAGTAAAATACCTAAAATTTATACTGACCTTAAGATCAAAGGCAATAGGAATTATTATTTTTTGCTTCGTTAAAGAGCTAACAACCAAGCCTTAAATTTAACAAAAACACTAATTAGATTACAGATTACATAAGGTGAAAAGGTCCAGATAACACAAGGAAGATCAATGAATTGAAAATCTAACATATGCATTATTCCATAGCGACTCAAACGAGAATAGAAGGATTCTACCTTAAAATTGAAAACTATGAGTAATTTATATAACTTACGTAATATTAACTACACTAACTAACGAACCAAACTATCTTTTCGTTTATTTAGAATAGCAGCTTCTTTCTTAGTTAAACGACTTAAAGTCCCATCTTCTTCTTGCTTGTTTAACGTCTGTAAATTTTCAATACAAACCTTCATAGTCGCCCAGTTTGTTAACATTCCACCTAACCAACGTTGGTTAACGTAATGCGAATTAGACGCCCCAGCACAAGATTCAATGATAGTACCAAATTGTCGCTTCGTTCCAACAAAAAGAACTGTTTTATTGTTAGGTTGATAAAAATTTATCACCATTAAAAGCAAGGCATGACTTAAAAATCACCAAGCTTAAATAACAAGAATAGTACTAAGATCAGACAACATATATTGAACTAAACCTAAAGTATACTCTTTTCACAATTAAAGCGAACTACTTTACACTGGTTCGTTCTTACTATCTTGAGACACCGAATAATAAAGTATTAAAATATAAAATGATCTACTAACCTACTCAAGTAATAAAAGTAGAAAACTTTTATATCGAGGACTTGTAATAATTTAAAACCTTATTAGTAAAACGCGACTTTATTCATTTTAAAACTTTAAAACATCTCTATATATATTATACCTGCAAAGTACATATGCCGACTTCAGCTTTATTGTTGTAGTTTTATCAATATAAACTTAGAACAATACAAACAGCTTAGAGAACTAGAATGACCTATGAAGAGTTAACTTCGACTGTCATAAAAAGATAAACGTTAATTTCTCTAACGAACCGCACTTTCTTTTCCAACTTTAGATAAGTAGTTCGTAGTATCTTTTAAACAAATTAATGTTTGTAAAATATCAATAATGTGGATTCCATTTCGTTCACCGTAAATATACGGTGCCATTTTTGGATTCCAGCGACGTACTTGATGGCCAAGATGAACCCCTGAATCTACCATTTGTTCTACAGTAATCACGATATACTCCAATAAAATTTTTAAATTAGAAATGAAGTTGCTGAAACTCTATAAGACGAGAGAAGCTTCAGACAACAGCACTAATCTAAGTCTTACAACTCTACATCAAACAAAAATTATTCTAGATTTTTCTAGCGAAATCTTCTATTCTAAAAGGAGCTTTGCGAAGAGGATACCTTTAATTAAAATATTGTGAAAATGTTATCTTACAGTATTTACGAAATGTTATTGTATAAAAATAAAAAGGCGGCACCCGGATTCGAACTGGGGAATAAAGGATTTGCAATCCTCTGCCTTACCACTTGGCCATGCCGCCCTAATCAAAGTCTAGAACTTCGTATTACTAGTATAACAGAAAAGTTTTGAACTTTATCTATCGTCTGATACTAAGATTAAAATCTTTCTAAAAATAAATAAAATAGTGAAATAAAATTGGCAAAAGTTAGAACTAGACTAATTACCTAACGATACACAAAAGAACGGCCCGTACACTCTCTTTAAAATGTATGTGTTGAAATAAACCTAGTAAAATAAGTGCGATTCGCTACAATGAACGCTGATAAAAACTTCATGTAAATACCGTGGGAAAACCGAAAGTTACCAGGAAAAACCTAAACAAACTAAAGTATAGTACTAAAGTTAGGCTGTGTATGATTCGAGATAAGACTATCATAAAATACTTTAAACATTACAAGTTATATACTAAACATCATTAATATTAAAAGTTCTAACCTACTGCACATTTTAAAATAAATAAGTAAGGTAGAGTTGTCAAATAAATTTAGAGAGAAATAAGTATATGCCTGTGCATAATAGACCAAAATCTATGTGAATAATAGCTCATACCCTTGTCTCAGCTAATAAGACAAAATAGAGATTCTTCAATGGCTAAAGCTTATTTGGTCTTCAAACCTAAGTTAAAGTAACGAATAAATTAGTAAAAAGAAACTCGAAAGAATAAATAAGAACAGATAAAACTTACAATTCAAAATTAAATACTGAAATTTTTACAACTAAAGTATCTTATAAGATAAGCCAAATGAAGAACAATCACGTTTGGATTAAAAGGAGGTTAAAATCTATCAACAATCCTACTAAAATAGAATAAAATATTTCATAAAACTAGAACTCTAATTTATAATACTAAATTAATTAATCATATTTTAAAGGTAAAGTAAGTCGCAAGTTACTACCAACCAATTATCAAACAGCCTCGTTATTTTAGGTTAAGTGAAAATACAAAATGGTAATAAAATAAAAAGTACTAAATTTGGAAATAGATCCCATTTACAGAAGGACGAATAAACCTTAAACTCGTAGGAGCTTTGTATGAAATAAACAAATTGAAATGAAAATAGAATTTGTTAATGATTAGCGAGGTGATAACATATTCATGTCTCGATTAGTAAGGAGATAACAAAATGATCGACCTACTAAAATGATTAAAAATTTTGTACTTCCAGATTTAATAGAAATTCAACGTGCAAGTTTTCTCTCGTTCCTAGAGAAAGGTTTACGTGAGGAATTAGAACACATTTCCAGTATTCAAACAGAAGATGGTGGACTAGAACTAATACTACATACCTCAAAACTTCGATTTAAAAAACCAAAGTATTCACCACAAGAATCCATTAAAAAAGCCCAAACTTATAGTGCCGCTCTATATGTTCCAGCCCAGCTAAATTATAAAAATCAATCCAAGTCAAAATTACAAAATATATGCTTTGGTGAAATACCCCTAATGACCGAACGTGGTACATTTATTATTAATGGTTCACCAAGGGTAATAGTTAACCAAATTGTGCGAAGCCCAGGAATCTACTATAAAGCCGAATTCAATAAAGAGAATCAAAAAACGTTTACAGGGACTATTATATCAAATCGAGGCTCTTGGTTTAGAATTGAAACTGATAAAGATGGATACGTTTGGGCAAAAATAGATAAAATTAAAAAGATTCCTATTTTCATATTGTTACAAGCCTTAGGATTACCACAAAAAAAGATATTCTACGCAGTTCGTCATCCAGAATTCTTAGTAAAATCTTTGGAAAAAGGGAACCCTGCTACAACGTTCGAGGCCCTTATTCTACTACATTCGTTAATAAAACCCGATAAACCAGCTACTGTAAAAGATGCACGTAATTTACTCTATTCAAACTTCATGGACCCCAAACGATACGATCTAGGTGAAGTGGGACGACTAAAACTAAATAAAAAATTAAAAATAGCTACATCGCCAAGATATCGAGCATTACGACCAGAGGACATCTTAGCAGCAGTTGACTATCTGATCAATTTAGAATTTGGTATTGGAAGTGTCGATGATATTGATGATCTTAAGAATAGACGTATTAGATCTTCTGGAGAACTCATTCAAAATCAAATACGAATAGGGATCACCCGAGTAGAAAGAATCACGCGTGAAAAATTAGAGAAATTTCAGAAAAAAGACTCTAATTCGCGAGGGGGTACAGAGAGTAATAAATCTGAAGCCTTTATCGATCCCCTAAATACACCGGCTACCTTAGTTAGCTCAAAACCTTTAATAAGTTCTTTACGAGAGTTTTTTGGATCTAGCCAACTATCGCAATTTATGGACGAAACAAACTCCCTTTCAGAAATTACACATAAACGACGTATTACGTCTTTTGGTCCTGGTGGACTGAATCGTGAAAGAGCTGGTTTAGCTGTTCGTGAAATCCACCCAAGTCATTATGGCCGTATCTGCCCAATTGAAACACCTGAAGGTCCTAACGCTGGTCTAGTAGGCTCAATAACAACCCATGCCCGAGTTAATAAATATGGGTTTATAGAAAGTCCTTTTTATAAGGTTAAAAATAAAAGGGTGGAGAGAGGTACGAGCCCATTCTTCTTATCTGCAGAACAAGAAGAAAATGCTTCATTAGCTCCGGGTGATATTTTACTCTCTAATAGCGGTGAGATGCTTTTAAGAAATAAATCTGTACCAATTCGATACAAGCAAGAGTTCACTACAGCTGAACCAAACGAGATCGACTATATGGCAGTCTCACCAATCCAGATGATCTCAGTTGCAACTTCACTAATCCCATTCTTGGAACATGATGATGCAAACCGTGCGCTCATGGGATCAAATATGCAACGCCAGGCTGTACCAGTAATTAATTCCCAACGACCTGTGGTTGGAACCGGATTAGAGCTACAAACAGCCCGAGACTGTGGTTCAACGATAATTGCAAAAAAAAGTGGTTTCGTTCAGCAAGTCTGCGCTGAGAAAATAATAATAGACCCTTCACCGTTACAAGCTCCATCCGATAGAACGAACAATACTAGCTGGGAATATTTTTCAAAACATTTAGAATTTCATTCGCTAGAAACAGAACCTATTGAGAAACGCCATAAAATTACAAAACCGCAAAATCTTGCAAATCTTTTTTTACATAAAAAAAACGATATAGATCACACTCAGATAGAATCAAAACTAACCATTAAAAATGATAACGGCGACCATCAGAGAAAGAAAACTTTTGGAAAAAGCTTAGATATATACGACCTCCAAAAATACCAAAGATCCAACCAAGACACGTGTATCAATCAGAAACCCCTAGTCCAACAAGGAGAATGGGTTAAAAAAGGTGATATATTAGCAGACGGTGCGGCAACAGCAAAAGGGGAACTGGCCTTAGGTCAAAATATTTTGATAGCCTATATGCCATGGGAAGGGTACAACTTTGAAGACGCCATATTAATTAGCGAGAGGTTAGTTCACGAAAATATCTATACTTCGATACATATTGAAAAGTACGAAGTACAAATCCAACAAACTAAGTTAGGACCAGAAGAAACTACAAAAAACATTCCTAATATAAGTAATTTTGCTACTCGCTACCTTGACAAAAATGGAATAGTCATTCCTGGAACGTGGGTGGAAAGTGGAGATATTTTAGTCGGAAAGGTAACACCAAAAGGTGAGTCTGACCAAACTCCAGAAGGACGTTTATTACGTGCAATATTTGGAGAGAAGGGACGCGATGTTAAAAATACCTCACTAAAAGTACCTAACGGAGTTACGGGTCGAGTTATTGATATTCAAATCTTCCAAAAAACATCAATACATATCTATTTAGCACAAAAAAGAAAAATACAAATCGGGGATAAAATCGCGGGACGTCATGGTAATAAAGGAATTATTTCAAATATTTTACCACGTCAAGACATGCCCTATTTACAAGACGGTACACCTATTGATATGGTCTTAAATCCACTTGGTATCCCATCCAGAATGAATGTAGGACAAGTTCTGGAATGTCTACTGGGCCTAGCAGGAAAACACTTAAATGAAAATTATAGGATTCTCCCTTTTGATGAAATGTACGGAAATGAAACATCCCGTAATCTTGTCTATAACAAACTTTATGAAGCCCGCCAAAAAACAGGTTCTAAATGGTTGTTTGAACCAAACTCTCCGGGTAAGAGTAAGGTATTTGATGGGAGAACTGGTGAAGCTTTTGAACAATCAATTACTGTCGGCTATGCCTATATGTTAAAATTAGTCCACCTAGTAGATGATAAAATCCATGCACGATCAACCGGTCCGTACTCATTAGTGACCCAGCAACCTTTGGGTGGACGAGCTAAAAATGGTGGTCAAAGATTAGGCGAAATGGAAGTATGGGCTCTAGAAGGCTTCGGGGCAGCATACACACTTCAAGAACTCTTAACTGTTAAATCTGATGATATAAAAGGACGTAATGATGCCTTAAACGCAATCATCAAAGGTACCCCAATACCAAATCCTGGAACACCAGAATCTTTTAAAGTTCTTATACGCGAATTACAATCTTTATGCTTAGATATTGGACTTTATACAATTGACACATTCGACAATACTAAAGAAATCGACATTATTCGTATGAAGTAAAAATCATTAAGACCTACCAGTAATCTTAACATTCAAATCTAAAGTAACTCTTAAATTTAGCTCTCCTCAAGTAATACGACTATCTGCATACATGTGGATTCTCACAAATTTTATCATCAACGCCTAAATCTTTTCTATCTAATACTTTTTACTTCTCAAACTACTAGACCAAAATTGCAGTGGTAAGAAATATACTATTTGGATAAAAGCAAACGTTAACTTACCTACTATGTAACAGAACCTGACTAATTTTATAATCGAAAAACTAACGATATATACAAATGATTGGGCGATTCGCTAAATATTTGCAGATAGATGTGCAGACCTATCAAGTAAACTCCTCCCCCGTAAGATTAAATTTAAACTGTTATTACGAACCTTTTTCCCGCAAAGAGACGCTGAGCTACAAACAGGATACACTAAGTATTAAGAAAATACTTCCTAATAGTCACTACGATTTGTTAACTATAAAGTGATCTAATCACACCAGAACTTGGGGTAAGAGACAGTAACGATCAATACATCTCTGTTTACACAATCCCAGTTATTAACTTGAAATCATCAGGCAGTACTAAAACGAAGTTGACTATAAAGCACACAACGAAGAAGTAAATAATAAAAATATGATGTTTCACGAAACGACTTGTACATCAGTAAAGTCGATAAAGCTTGTTGAACAGAAACTGTTCATGACTGGTTTAAAAAAGAAGATAGTTGAAAGGATATCGATCTGAACAGAAAAGCACAATCCGAATATATTAAAATCCACTTAGCATCTCCTGAAAGAGTACGCCAATGGAGTGAGCGACTACTGCCCAATGGAACGAAAATAGGAGAAGTTACGAAATCCGAAACGATAAACTATCGTACTTTTAAACCAGAAATGGACGGACTTTTTTGTGAACGTATCTTTGGACCAGTAAAAGATTGGGAGTGTCATTGTGGACGATACAAACGTGCAAGACATAGAAAAAACGGTGATGATACTATCATATGTTCACAATGTGGAGTTGAAGTTACAGAATCCAGAGTCCGTAGATATCGACTAGGGTACATTCTTTTAGCTTCCCCTGTAACTCATGTTTGGTATCTAAAAAGTATTCCAAGTTATATTGCAATCCTTCTTGATAAATCTATCAAAGAAATCGAAAAAATCGTATATTTTACAGGGTATCTGGCAGTTAATCCAGAGTCAGTCAATTACACCATTCCACCGGGTAATGACTGGAATTACTACCGTTGGTATTATAGTAAGTCATTCTTTAATGGTAATAAAAAAACCCAGGAAAATATAAAAACGACACAAAGTACGCTCTTAGATAACATCATAGGTGCACAGGCAATACAAAACTTACTGTCAGAAATGAATCTGGAATATACCGCTCAAAATATCCGAGAAGATCTAAAATCAATACAAAAAACTGACGCCTTAACCGAAATAGAATTAGGAAAAATTTTTAGAAAAAAGAAAAAGCATATACGTCGATTACGACTGATTAATTATTTCATTCAGACAAAATCAAAACCAGAATGGATGGTTCTCTCATGCTTACCTGTATTACCCCCTGACTTACGACCTATGGTACAACTAGATGGGGGACGATTTGCAACCTCAGACTTAAACGACTTATACCGCCGTGTAATCAATAGGAATAATCGCCTTCTCCGATTAACAAAAATGCTAGCTCCAGAAATTTTGATAAGAAACGAGAAACGTCTACTACAAGAATCAGTAGATGCATTAATTGATAACGGTAAAAGAGGGAAAGCCGTTGCAGGAACAAATAACAGACCTCTTAAGTCACTCTCAGATATTATTGAAGGGAAACAAGGAAGATTTCGTCAAAATTTATTAGGAAAACGTGTAGATTATTCGGGACGCTCTGTTATCGTGGTTGGCCCTAAATTAAAACTTCATGAATGTGGTTTACCAAAAGAGATGGCAATCGAGCTATTCCAACCCTTCGTCATTCATAAATTGATACAATTAAGACTTGCTAACAATATACGTGGAGCGAAAAATAAAATCCAACAAGATGAACCAATAGTGTGGGAAATCCTGGAAAAAGTTATCAAAGGTCACCCTGTCTTACTCAACCGTGCACCTACACTGCACCGATTAGGAATTCAAGCTTTCCAACCAAAACTGGTACGTGGTCGAGCAATACAATTACACCCCCTAGTTTGTACAGCCTTTAACGCGGACTTTGATGGAGATCAGATGGCAGTGCATGTACCCTTATCATTAGAAGCACAAGCAGAAGCAAGAGTACTAATGCTTGCATCAAACAACTGGACCTCACCAGCCACAGGACACCCAATATTAGTACCAAGTCAAGATATGGTACTAGGATGTTACTTTTTAACAATAGAGAACCTATCACTTTTTAATATACTTCAAGATATCAAATACTTTGTTGGTATTACTGATGCACTATTAGCCTATGAGCAAAAAAAGATTGATCTTCACTCTTTCATCTGGATACGTACAAATACGGAAGGGTATCTCGACAAAGGTATAGAGATCGGTCTTCATAATAATACAATCATACTAAAAAAAGATATGGAAAATACAGAAAAGGTAGAGAATCAAAATCTTGTTCAGTATGTTAGAACGACTACGTGCGGCATGCTCCACCCTCAAAGCATCTGAATTTCCTAATAGGAATGAGACGAGTTTTAGAAAAGAGAAAATATTTATGAAGTTACTTCAGCTAGAAAATAAATATTCATACTTTTATACTTATGCGTAAAGTGATTTAAAAGAAATCATTACCCGCATCTGCTTAGGACAAGCGGAATAGTAACTCCCAATACCTTTGGAGATTTTTAAAACACCCCAAAGTATAAGCTGGAAGTTCCTCAAGAAATGGAAACCGAGCTATCGAAAACGAAAATCCTGCTAATTACACCGTGTTAGACTAACGAAAGTATAAAACTAAAGGTTTAAAAGTATCGTGTCTGGATGTAGTCATAAGATACTAGTAGAAATGCAGAACCCACGGTATACAGGAAGCTGGCCCATTATAACGATTTATAAAAGGTACTTGTCAATACAGAAGGAGAAAATTAAAGCTCCGTTAATGATAGTGATATACGGTAAAGCCAAAAATATCCGTAATGGAAATATAGCAAAAACCTTATTCACGAGATTAAGAAGAGTATGAGGTAGAAATATAAACGCTCGAGTACATTAGCATAACTTTCACAGAACAGGGCAACCAAATATTCCGAGTACGTTGAGTCATACAAAATACTACGCGAAGCAGACTCACACATACTTCTGCGAACTCGTGATGAGCCGTATGAGGTGAAAATCTCAAGTACGGTTCTGAAAGGCAGTAGGTACACTACTGACTAACAAGGTAGATTACTGTTTAACCAAGTTATTAAAGAATTCTTATAATATAAATTTTAACATGCTCTTAAACTTTTAATAGATAAGAGACAATAGACTAAGTAATCAGAATATTGTCTCTTAGAACAAAAACTAAACGAATATGGAATCTTTTTTTTGTAATCGAACATTCGATAAAGGAGAAATGAGAAAGCTAATCCAGTGGTTTTTAATAAATTATGGTACTGCACGAACGGCTAAATTAGTCGATCGATTAAAAACATTAGGTTTCCACTATGCTACAAAAGCCGGTATTTCCCTAGGCCTCGAAGATCTAAAAATACCACCAATAAAAACACGTTTACTCAAAAATGCAGAGATTAAAATCGAAGAAAATGAAGAACGCTTTTTAAGTGGAAAAATAACAGCTGTTGAAAAGCTCCAAAAGGTAATCGATGTTTGGAATACGACCAACGAGTTACTAAAAAATGAGGTTATTGTAAATTTTCGTCAAACAGATTTATTAAATCCTGTTTATATGATGGCTTTTTCAGGTGCGCGTGGAAATATTTCACAAGTAAGACAATTAGTGGGAATGCGAGGTCTTATGGCAGATTCCCAAGGAGAAATTATAGACCTACCCATCAAGAGTAACTTCCGTGAAGGTCTAAATGTAACCGAATATTTAATTTCCTGCTACGGGGCAAGAAAAGGACTTGTAGATACAGCATTACGTACCGCTAACTCAGGCTACCTTACGCGACGCTTAGTAGACGTTGCTCAAAGTGTGATCATTAATAAAACCGACTGTGGAACTTACCACGGGATCTTAATAAGTCCACTAATTAAGAATAAAAAAACATATATCTCCATAGAAAAAAGATTAATAGGCCGTGTTTTAGCCAAAGATATTTACGACGATCAAAAAAGAAAACTAATAGCTAGTCGTGGACAAGATATCTGCTCCTACTTAGCCCCTAAAATTTTGCAAAAAACTAAACAAAAAATATATGTTCGTTCACCACTAACGTGCGAATCAAATAGATGTATTTGCCAACTCTGCTATGGTTGGAGCTTAGCGCATGGGCGCCTAGCACAAATTGGAGAAGCCGTAGGAATTATTGCAGCACAATCCATTGGTGAACCCGGGACCCAACTAACTATGCGTACATTCCACACTGGGGGTGTATTCGCTGGAAACGTTGCAGATAGGATATACGCACCCCATGACGGGATATTAGAGTATTTTTCAGATTCAGGAGGTAAAACAATACGTACACAATACGGAGAAGACGTATTTTTCACCTTCACGGAAAAAAAGCTTTTTATTAAAGAAACGGAACTAAATACCTCTACTTTAACCCTACCCCGTTATACCATAATT
>JGI858J16261_1000041_pt1 | contig 15361 bp, 12 predicted proteins | sample TiedelARG03_113m_FD_16261 | JGI IMG/M metagenome (IMG submission 16261) | reverse complement strand
GGCAGGCATGGTGCGCACTTCATTATGGAGGAAGTAAATCTGGCCACCACGGCGGATTTCACGCAGAAAGCCTTCGCGAATTTGTCCTTCACTCCATTCTGCAACAAAGGTACGAATGGTCAGGCGCTGTTGTGGTGGTGTTGCGATGATGGATATTTCACGCAGGCCGGATAATGACAGGTTCAGTGTGCGTGGTATCGGAGTAGCTGTCAGTGTCAGTATGTCGACCTGGCTGCGTTTCCTCTTCAGCATTTCCTTGTGCCGAACACCAAAGCGCTGTTCTTCATCAAGTATCATCAATCCCAGGCGCTTGAAGGAAATGTCTTTCTGCAGCAGGCGATGGGTGCCAATGACAATATCTACCGAACCTTTCTTAAGTCCCGCAACAGCAACATCGATTTCCTTTTTAGTTCTGAACCGTGACAGCAGCTCAACTCTGACAGCAGAGTCAGCAAAACGGTCGCGGAAGTTTTCATAATGTTGCTGTGCCAGCAAAGTCGTCGGTACCACCAGGGCAACCTGGTGTCCACCCTGAACAGCAAGAAATGATGCGCGCAGAGCCACTTCTGTCTTGCCAAAGCCGACATCGCCGCAGACCAGTCGATCCATCGGTTTACTGGACGACATATCATTAATGACATCGTCGATGGCTTTGGCCTGATCCGGTGTCTCTTCGAAAGGGAAGGCCGCTGCAAAGTTATCATAATGGAAATCAGGTTCAGGAAAGGCATAGCCTTCACGTGCATCGCGAAGGGCCTGTACCGCAAGGAGATCTACTGCAGCGTCATAGGCCTTCTTCTGTGCCTTGCGACGGGTTTTTTCCCACTCCTTGCCACCAAGTTTGTGTAACGGTGCTGAATCCGGGCTGGCCGCCGTATAGCGGGACACCAGGTGCAATGACATCACCGGTACATAAAGCTTGTCACCGTCACGGTATTCCAGTGTCAGGTATTCATTGCTGTTATTATTGATGTCCAATGTCTGCAGGCCGATATATCGCCCGACACCCTGTGTTTCGTGAATCACCGGGTCACCGATATTCAGGTCTGCCAGAGAACGGATGACAGACTCCGGGTCACGCGCCGGTTTGCTGCGCCTGCGCCGCTGAAAAACCTTGTCGCCGTAAAGCTGAATTTCTGACAGGATTATGATGCCGGGTTGTTCCAGTGAGAGCCCGCGATCAAGTCTGGCAGCACACAATGAGAGTTTTTCATCGCTGTTTAAAAAAGCTTTAGAGTCCCTGGCCGTGGTCGGGAAAATGCCGTTTTCATTTAGAACATTCTTCAGGTTTTCGCGGCGGCCGGTAGTTTCACATGCCAGCATGACCCGGTTGTCAGTTTGTGCCAGATAATCAAACAGGCGCTGGTAAGGTTGTTCCGCATGAATGTCGACGGTGAATGTGTCTGGTCTACGTGTGGCAAAATGCAGGCAGGCTTTTTCGCCATGTTCAGGGACAGGCCCATGTTCTATCAGTGGCCAGCTGAGTAGCTGTTTTTTCAGCGTGTCATAGTCCTGGTACAGCGTTTCAGGTGGCAAAGCGGGCCTTTCAGGGTCTATGCCAACAGACTGGAAGCGCTCGATAACTTCAGTCTGGAAAATACTTGCTGCCTGCTCGCATCCTTCGTCCATAATGATCAAGGTACCAGCTGGCAGGTAGTCCAGCAGGCTGCTGGTATTGTCGAAGAACAGCGGCATATAGAATTCGCTGCCCGGCGGAATGTTGCCGCTGCTGATCTCGTTGTAAATCTGTGATTGTTTCGGGTCGCCGCTAAATCTCTCCCGATAGGATTGCCGGAAGCGATTAATTCCGGCTTCAGTCATCGGAAATTCCCGTGCCGGGAGTAACTCGATATGATTGACAGAATCTGAAGATCGCTGAGACTCGGTGTCGAACAGGCGCATGGTATCAATTTCATCGCCAAACAGGTCAATGCGATAGGGGTGCACACTTCCCATAGGGAAAAGGTCAATAATGCCGCCGCGTACGGCGTATTCACCGTGTTCAAAGACCTGGCTGACATGTCTATAGGAGGCTGTTTCCAATTGGCGTCTGAACTTGTCTGTATCGAGCCGGTCACCGACGGACAATGAAAAACTATGCGCTGCTATGTATGACTGTGGCGGAGTCCTCTGCAACAGATTGGAAATGGAAAGAACGACAATGCCCTGATTTAGCGTCGGCAGGCTGGAAAGCGTACGCAGGCGTTGTGAGATAATATCCTGGTGGGGAGAAAAACGATCATACACCAGGCACTCCCAGTCGGGGTAACTGAGTAGTGGAATGCTAGCATCCTGTCCTAGATAGAAACGGATTTCCTCTTCCAGTGATTGCGTGTGCCGGTTATCTTCTGTGACAACGACAACTGGTCCTTTTTGCTCATGGGCTGCGGATACGATTGCCAGCGCGAAACTGCTACCATAGAGCCTGGACCAGACCAGTACCTGGCCAGATTTTTCCGGCAATTTAGGATGAAAAATATCTGCCGGTTTTGTTTGATTACGCATAAATAAAAAATTATATGGAAATAATTGATCAGCTAGAAAAAATTGTAACGCTGAAGACACGAAAAGATGCGGGATTCTACCGCTTACCGGTCTTCGTAATCAAAGTTCATCAGCAGGGAACTCTTGAAAATGAAAGACACTAAATACTGGGCTATAGTTCCAGCTGCGGGTGCAGGTCGTCGTATGGGTGGGGAAATACCCAAACAATACCTGGAATTATCGGGACAAGCCGTTTTGCTTCACGCCCTTAAGCGCCTTGCCAGTTGTCCGGGCATTGCGGGAGTGTTCCTCGGCGTTTCTGCCGGCGACCCGTACTGGCAGAAAATGTCATTCGATGCTACCTGGCTTAAGAAAGTCTGTGACGGTGGTGCAGAACGTGCCGACACAGTGAGTCTGATACTGGATAGTATGGCGGCAATGGTAGATGAAAATGACTGGGTTCTTGTGCATGATGCGGCAAGACCCTGTATAACGCACGAAGACATTTTACAACTGATCAAACTGGCCTCAAAGCAGGGCGGTGGATTACTGGGTAGACCTGTCTCCGACACGGTAAAACTTGCAGGCAGCGACGCCAGGGTCAGAAAAACCATTCCCCGGGATGGCCTGTGGCGAGCGCAAACACCTCAGATGTTCCGCTATGGTGAATTGCGTCTAGCCCTGCTGAATGCGAAGGTAAAGGGCATGGTCATTACCGACGAGGCATCCGCAATGGAATTTTCCGGATTTCAGCCACTGATGGTGCAGGGGCGGCCTGATAACATAAAAATCACTGTGCCAGGTGACCTGGAACTAGCCCAGGCATTTATCACGGCTCAGGAGTTAGCATGATCAGAATAGGACAGGGTTACGATGTACATCAACTGGTGAAGGATCGGCCATTAGTAATCGGCGGTGTCACCATCGAGCATAGTAAAGGGCTGGCTGGTCATTCTGATGCCGATGTCCTGATACATAGCCTGTGCGATGCTCTGCTCGGCGCTGCAGGCAAAGGAGATATAGGTCAACATTTTCCGGATACTGATTCCAGCTATCAAAATATTGACAGTCGAATCCTGCTGAGGAAAGTAATATCACTATTGCTGATGGACGGCTGGCAAGTGGTAAATGCAGACCTTACGGTCATTGCACAGAAACCAAAACTTGCTCCGCATATCCCTGAAATGCGCAGATTGCTGGCTAATGATATGAACATCGATGAAACCCGGTTAAATATCAAAGCCACGACGACTGAAAACCTGGGTTACTGTGGCAGAGAAGAGGGTATCGCGGCACTGGCCGTTGTGCTAATTGAAGCACCTCTGCCATAGAAAAAGAAATGTAGCCATCATAATTGATGGTAAAATCACTTCAATATGGTTTGACTTAACCTGGTACAGAAACTATCTTTGAAAGGTAAAACAGCAAGCAATTGTATAATAATATAGTTAGTAAACATGAAGAGGTTTCTAAATGGCTAGCAGGTTGACCCTGACTGATTGCGATTCGGTTCCTGGAAAAGACAAACTGAAGCCTCGGATGGCAGCTAATCTGATCCAGCAAATGGCAGATGCTGAGGTTGAACTTCCTGGTTCAGTGCCAAAACTCTCGTTAATGACCCGTGCAGTTACCTGTAACACTAAAATAAAAGACCGCCTGGTGCTTTTACGGCGCCTAAAGGAACCCGTCACAGAGGTTCTTCAGGCGATGCATGCAAAAAAAATTGGTATAACTCTACCGATTGCTCAGGAAGACGTTAAATTACTCGGTGCCGTTGATGGTTTGCTGCGTGACCTGATTCGTGGCTATAACTCAGTCATCGAAGAAGCTCGCGGATCGGTAGGCGTATTGAAAGCAGCCAGCAAATCACAATATGCTGAAGCCTGTTATGGATCAATTGTATTCCAGACGCGTCGCCTGCTGTTGTCTTATGAATCTTATCGTCCAGTCAGAAAAGGTATCTGGTCACAGATTCACCTCGTTTACAGAATAGCCTATGAAAATGGGGTAGAAGCGATACCTTTGCAGGTAGAGCGTCCGGAAAATAAGCACGAATCTTCTATTGCGCATGTCTACAAGCGCGCTATTCTGATTGGCCGAAGTGATCCTTATCATTTTTCATTTAGAGGTGTTACCCGTCTGTTTGAGTCACTGGAAAAATGGCCTGCTATGGTCAGTCTGACGAAGAAGGAGGCAGTGTCGGAAAATAATAAAAGTATGTTTATTATTGACCTGAACAGTGATTTCCCTGCAGCTCCGTATTTTCAAAGCACAACTGAAACGAAAAATGGCAACTTTCTAATTCTCGACACATCAGAACTGATGGAACGCCTGAATAATGAACTAAAAGCAGTCATGCACAATATTGCCAGCGGCCTTAAAGGGATCACCCAGGTACAAAATTTTGAGAGAATGGAAATTCTGCGCCATATTGTTGTCAGCTGGGGCATGCATCCAGTACGAAAGACAAAACGCGAAGACGTGGGACGTGATTGCAAAATTGTATTTGGTTTGACAAACGTTTTTAGTATCCTCCATCCTGACCTTGTTAAAGATGGTTCGAATGAGGTTGATTTCGATTCTACTGCTGAAATACAGATGGTACTCGGTGTCTTTCAGGAAAGATTTGGCAAGGTTATTGATAAAAATTCCTTTCTGTCGAGCTGGAAAATTGGTAATGAAAGTAGTGGCGGATACAGTCTTACTCATACGAATTCGAGCACAAAGGAACTGCGGGTGGGCGATGTTCTCGCATTAAAAAAGAAAGAAGAAAACTTCTGGAATATCTGTGTTGTCCGTTGGGCCATGGAAGATGAAGATGGTCAATTACAGGCAGGCGTTTTCAAAATAGGCACTGATGCTATGCCTATTTCAATGAAACCGCTGGAAAGCAATAAAGAATTTTTAAGACTGGAATATACCGCTGCTCTGCATATACCTGAAGCCAAATCGTTCACCAACACAGACCTGATCATCGCACAGAAAACAGTCTATTCACCTAATCGTACATTGTATATGAGAAGGGGTGACAATGATCGGCTTGTGGTTGCGACCAGCCTTGTTGTATCCAGCCGTTCAGTCGATGTCTTTTGTTACCGTTTTGATGTGAAGGATCATCAGCGTCCCGTGTCACATCAGGATTCATTGCGCTTTAAACAACTGGATTAAGCTATCCATTGATTAATATTGTATATTTTTTAACAGGGGTTTCTCCGCAGCAGAACGTATACAGCACCTTTGCCGCCATCGGCCGGGGTTGCCGAGTGAAAAGCCAGCACTGAGTGGTGCTGCTGTAGCCAGTGAAAAACACTCTGTTTTAATACCGGAACACCTCCAGCCGAGCGATAACCCCGCCCGTGGATGATCAGAACACAATATTTCTTCTGCTGTTGGCATTGATGAATAAACAGCATCGTTGAACGGTATGCCTGATCTACCGTCTGTCCATGTAGATCGAGCCGATCCTCCGGCCTTAATTTTCCCTGCTTCAGCTGCCGATATACGCGCTTCTGGACCCCGTTACCCTGGTAACTGAGTTCATCATTTGCACTGATATCCGAGTACCCGGGCAGGTGCAATGGCGCAGCATCAATATCTTCATCGATTGCAGCATGTTTATTTTTAGCCTGTGTTTTTTTTACTGATTGCGTGGCAAGTTTATTCTGCTGCAGCGGCCTGGCATCCGGAAAATTGCGGGACATGAATGAAGAACCCTTTTTTTCTGTATCTTCATCCTCATCCTCATCCTCATCCCGTTTACCTGCCACGCTGTGAATCAGCTATTTTTCAGGCTGGTGAGATAGCGTTCAGCATCCAGTGCTGCCATACATCCGGTACCGGCTGAGGTCACGGCCTGTCGATAAACATGGTCCATGACATCCCCGGCAGCAAACACCCCGGGCACACTGGTTGCGCTGAGGTTGCCGTCGCAGCCGCCGTTAGTTTTGATATAACCGCCTTCCATCTCCAGCTGGCCTGCAAAAATTTCAGTATTCGGGGCATGGCCTATTGCGATGAAAACACCGTGCACATCAATATCTTTTGTTGAATCATCTTTCGTGCTTTTCAATCGAACACCGGTAACCCCTGCATCATCACCAAGCACTTCATCGAGAACATAGCTCCAGGCAATATCAACATTGCCGTTGGCGGCCTTTTCTTTAATTTCATCCGACATTATCGCCTCTGCACGCAACTCATCACGTCGATGTACAAGGGTTACTTTTGACGCGATATTTGACAGGTAGAGGGCTTCCTCGACGGCTGTATTGCCGCCACCAATCACAGCGACAGGTTTATTTCTATAGAAAAAGCCATCACAGGTAGCACAGGCAGAAACCCCTCGACCCTTGAAAGCTTCTTCAGATGGCAGGCCAAGGTACATGGCTGAAGCCCCGGTGCAGATGATCAGGGAATCGCAGCTATATTGCCCGCTGTCGCCAGTAAGCTGGAATGGTCGGCTGGTAAAGTCGACGCTGCTGATCTGATCAAACAGAATTTCAGTGCCGAAGCGTTCCGCATGACGCTTCATGCGCTCCATAAGTTCAGGGCCCTGCACACCCTGATCATCCCCGGGCCAGTTATCAACATCTGTAGTTGTGGTCAGTTGACCCCCTTGTTCCAGCCCGGTAATTAACACAGGTTCAAGGTTGGCGCGTGCGGCATAGACCGCAGCGGTATATCCTGCGGGTCCAGAACCCAGTATTAAAACTCGACAGTGCCGTACTTCAGACATTCTCATTCTCCAGCGAAAGTTTTGCGGTGGAATCCCTGTATAGCAGGAGGTTCCAATAGTAAAAAAATGGTATGTTACGTCATCGAAAAATGAAGGGCAAAACCACTTTTATATGAACATAGGAATTCCTCTAGAGATCAAGCCATTTGAAAAGCGTGTGGCATTGTTACCTGCCGCGGTCGCAGAACTGACGGCAATGGGACACACTGTTTTTCTGCAGTCCGCTGCAGGTGCCGGAAGTGGCTATGATGATATGGCTTATACTGCTGCCGGAGCAAAAATCGTTACCGATGCTGAGTCTCTGTATGCTGAATCAGTGCTGATCGTTAAAGTCAAAGAGCCTGTCAGCGCAGAATATGCGTATTTACGTGAAGATCACCGTATTTTTTCGTTCCTCCACCTGGCGGCAAATCCTGAACTGGCCAATCAACTTCAGAAGACTGGCCTTACCGCAATTGCCTTTGAGACGCTCATGGTCGACAACGAACTACCGTTGCTGGCGCCTATGAGTGATGTGGCTGGCAGGATTTCGGTTCAGGCTGGTGCAAATTATCTTTTTTCCCACCACGGCGGCAAAGGTTTACTGCTAGGAGGCCTGCCAGCTGCAGAACGTGGCAATGTTGTCATTATTGGCGCAGGGAATGCCGGGGGCAGTGCTGCGGTCGTTGCTCGGGGGCTGGGTGCACTGGTGACTGTGTTTGATTTAAATCGGCACAAGCAAGCGAAGATGCGTGAAATTGGAGATAATGTCAGTGGTCTTTATCCTTATCCCGATGCAGTTGCCGCTGCAATAGAAGGTGCCGACCTGGTCATCGGTGCGGTGCTGATCCCCGGCGCACGGGCACCCCATGTAGTGACCGCAGATATGGTAAAATCTATGCAGTCTGGCAGTGTTATTGTTGATATTGCAGTTGATCAGGGTGGCTGTATTGAAACGACAAGACCGACCGATTATTCAGCACCGACCTATATGAAAGATGAAGTGGTGCATTTTGCGGTAACCAATATGCCTGCTGCTGTGCCTCGTTCTGCTTCACAAGCACTGAGTGCTGGACTGCTGCCCTATGTAAAATTACTGCTCAACGAAGAAGTAACAAAGGATAGTGTTATCTATAGTGGTGTAAATGTAGAGAAGGGCAGGATCGTACATCCAGTCGTAGCAAGGTCATTGAGAAACTGATGCCACAGGCGAAGCGAAAAAAAGTAAACAAGAAGAAAGAACCGGTTATTACACCGAAAGTAAAAGCAGGCCTGCGTGAAAGTGTGCTTTTCCTGCTGACGGTAATTGCACTGTTTCTACTGATATCCCTGGTGAGTTTTTCTCCTCAGGATCCGGGCTGGTCACACAGCGCAGATACCGGCATGGTGGCAAACCTGGGAGGACGCATGGGTGCCAGTTTTGCCAATCTTTTTCTGAATCTATTTGGCCTCATGGCCTATCTTTTTCCCATCATGCTGCTTTGGCTGGTGGTAAGAATATATCGCCAGAAATCCGCCAGCCATGCAAAAGATATCCAGACCCGGATTATTGTTTCTGTCGGTTTCGTTCTTACACTTGTCGGAGGTTGTGGGCTGTCACAGATGTATTTCAGCTCTCCCGTTGATGCAAACAGCTACCTCGCAGGCGGATATCTCGGCGATGCTATTGCCAGCGGGTTGATACCCGCATTTGGCAGTGTTGGCGGTACGCTGTTGCTACTTGCGCTATTTCTATCCGGGGTCACTCTGTTAACCGGGTTATCCTGGTTCTGGCTGATGGATGTTACGGGGAAATACACCCTGATGGCATATACATGGGTTAAGAGTATATTTATTGCCCTGAAAGAAAAGAAGATATCAAACAAGATGCTGGAGCAGCGTCAAAGCACGGTGAAGAAGGCCCTCCGCTCACAGGAAAAGAAAAAGCCGGTTCGCATCGAACCAAAAATTGCCAAGCCTGAACAGAGTGAACGAAAGGAACGCGAAAAGCAGACTGACCTGTTTTCGCGGCCGACAAATGAGCTGCTGCCCAGCCTGGCATTGCTCGATGCAGCACCTCTGCACGAAGGAAGTTTCTCACGTGAGGCGTTAGAGACAATGTCGCGCATGCTTGAGCGCAAGCTGCTGGATTTTAACATTGAGGTGCAGGTTGTCGAGGTACAGCCCGGGCCGGTAATCACCCGCTTTGAAATTGATCCGGCACCTGGTATCAAGGCCTCACAAATAGCCAACCTCGCCAATGACCTTGCACGGTCTTTATCAGTGGTAAGCGTCAGGGTAGTCGAAAACATACCGGGTAAACCCTACATGGGTGTGGAATTACCGAATGAACACAGGGAAAGTGTCGGCTTCGTCGAGGGGATATCGTCAAAAGCCTACGAAGATGCAACCACTCCGCTGGCCATTCTTCTGGGCAAGGACATTAGCGGTGCGCCGGTTGTTGCAGATCTATGTAAGATGCCGCATTTACTGATTGCCGGCACCACCGGTTCGGGTAAATCAGTATGCATCAATGCATTGATACTGAGTATCATTTTTAAATCAACGCCGCGGGATGTCCGGCTGATACTGGTTGACCCTAAAATGCTTGAGCTGTCGGTATATGAAGGATTGCCGCATTTACTCGCACCTGTAGTCACCGATATGAAAAAAGCGGCCAATGCCCTGCGTTGGGGGATTTTTGAAATGGAACGGCGTTACCAGCTGCTGGCAGCAGTAGGTGTGCGAAACCTGGCCGGATACAATCGAAAGGTGCTCGATGCGATCAAGCGCGGATCTCCGATGATAAACCCGTTGGTGGAGTCTGCTGACGAACCTGAAGAGTTAACAACTTTGCCGCATATCGTTATTGTCATTGATGAGCTTGCCGACCTGATGATGGTAGTAGGCAAAAAGCTGGAGGAACTGATTGCGAGACTGGCTCAGAAAGCACGCGCAGCCGGCATACATCTTGTTCTGGCTACACAGCGGCCATCGGTTGACGTAATTACCGGGCTGATCAAGGCAAATATCCCATCACGGATCTCATTCCGTGTCCCGTCAAAAATTGATTCACGTACTGTGCTCGATCAGGGCGGTGCGGAAAGCCTGCTAGGTATGGGGGATATGTTATTCCTGCCACCAGGAGCAAGCCACACCATCCGCGTGCATGGCGCCTTTGTTTCCGATGATGAAGTGCATCGNGTAGTGAAGGAGCTGACAGCAGCCGCTGAGCCCGAATATGATGAAACTGTGCTCGCAGAACCGGAAACGGGCGGAACATTGTCTGGTGATGGCGGTGATGCTGATGGTGAGCAGGACCCGCTGTATGATGAAGCAGTGCGCTGCGTCACAGAGAGTCGCCGAGCATCGATTTCTTCCGTGCAGCGGAAATTACGCGTTGGTTACAATCGTGCAGCGAGGATGATCGAAACCATGGAGATGGCAGGCGTCGTCACTGCTGCCGATACATCTGGCAAACGTGAAGTACTGGCTCCGGAGCCGGTTAAGGATTAAGCAATACAGTTATCAGTCAACACTTATCAGTTGTCAGTATCTGACAACAATTTAATTATTTTCTGATCACTGAACCACTTTTTAACATTGATAATCACAATTATGAAAATATCTCAAACGATTGTTAGCGTAATTTTTTTTCTGATGGCCCTGTCTTCTCATGCTGGCGGCCTGGATGATTTGCAGCGCTTTTATAGTGGAGTCAACAGTTACTCTGCAGCTTTCGAGCAGGTTGTGGTGGATGAAGACCTGAGGCTTCTCGAGGCATCGAACGGAGAATTTTCTATTGAACGCCCCGGTAAATTTAACTGGCATTACACTAGCCCATCTGAACAGTTGATCATTGGTGATGGGAATCAGATATGGATTTACGATGTTGAGCTCGAGCAGATTACTCATCGACGGTCTGATGCTGCAGTCAGCCAGACACCGGCCATGTTGCTGTCAGGGCAGGGCAATCTCGATGATAGTTTCATCCTTGAAGATGGGGGGCAGCATCAGGGACTAGACTGGGTACGTATGATACCGAAAAGCGATGACTCAGGTTTTACCAATGTCGGAATAGGCTTTGCCAATGGCAAGCTGCAGTTGCTGGAAATGAAGGATAGTTTCGGTCAGTTGACTCGAATGAGCTTTAAGAATGTTCAGGAAAATATTGATATTCCAGAAGAAAAATTTATATTTGTTCCTCCGCCTGATGTAGACATCATAGAAGAGATGGGCTGATGCCTTCGGTTTCATCGCATGCGCCTCTGGCAGATCGTATGCGTCCCCAGACGACGTCTGAATTTGCCGGACAGCAGCATTTGCTCGCTCCAGGTAAACCTCTACATCGAATGGTGGAGTCACAACATGCCCACTCGATGATCCTCTGGGGGCCACCGGGTACAGGTAAGACAACGCTGGCGAGATTGATTGCCAGCCATTCTCGTGCACGCCTGTTGACACTTTCTGCTGTGCACGCCGGTGTAAAAGACATTCGTGCAGTTGTTGAGCAGGCACAACAGAATCAGCTGATCGGTGAAAAGACGCTATTGTTTGTTGATGAAGTTCACCGCTTTAACAAATCACAGCAGGATGGGTTTCTTCCGCATATCGAAGACGGTACTTTCGACTTTATTGGTGCAACAACAGAGAATCCTTCCTTTGAACTGAATAACGCGCTGTTGTCCCGACTGCGCGTATATGTTTTAAAATCCCTGACAACGGACGACATCATTGCGGTGCTCACTCGGGCATTGCAAGATAACCAGAGAGGGCTGGGTGATCTATCGATAGAGGTCTCAGCAGAGGCTATGCATCTGCTGTCAGGACTTGCCGACGGTGATGCCAGGCGCGCACTGAATATACTCGAAATAGCCGCAGATTTTGCCCGCAAGGATAAAAACGTCAATCGAATCGATGAGGACACCATAAAGCAGGTAGCCGGTGATAATCTGCGTCGTTTTGACAAAGGCGGTGATACTTTTTATGACCAGATCTCCGCATTGCATAAATCTGTCCGTGGGTCATCGCCTGATGCCTCTTTGTACTGGTTGGCACGTATGCTAGATGGTGGAGCTGATCCCTTCTATGTTGCCAGACGCGTGGTTCGCATGGCCAGCGAAGATATTGGCAATGCCGATCCACGTGGACTGCAACTGGCCCTTAATGCGTGGGAAGCCCTGGAGCGCCTGGGCAGTCCTGAAGGTGAATTAGCCCTGGCCCAGGCAGTAAGCTACCTTGCCAGCGTGCCAAAAAGCAACGCTGTCTACACAGCCTGGAAGAAGGCCATTGCTGACGTGCAGCACCAGGGTTCATACCCGGTACCGCTGCATCTTCGAAATGCCCCGACTAAGTTGATGAAAGACCTTGGTGCCAGTCAGGATTACCGCTATGCCCATGATGAAGCTGAGGGCTATGCAGCCGGAGAAAATTATTTCCCCGACGAGATGAAACCTGTTCGCTACTACGAACCTGTGGATCGAGGTCTGGAAATAAAGATTGCAGAACGTCTCAGGTATCTAGGACAATTGGACAACACGCAACGGAAGCAGAGCAAGTGAACAGACTGAAACAGACGGCATTAAACTGATACGATGAAGCAGCTACTAGCGATAGCAGCCGGCGGAGCAGTGGGAGCTTTGATGCGGTATGGAATGTCAAACGCGATTTATGCCATGCTTGGCAGGTCATTCCCTTATGGCACACTGGCAGTCAATGTGCTTGGTTCTCTGCTGATGGGTTTCCTGTTCGTCCTGCTAATCGAGAGATCGACGCTTGATGTGCTGTGGCGAGGGGCAATTCTGATAGGCGGGCTGGGCGCTTTTACTACCTTCTCTACTTTTTCTATTGAGACGCTCAACCTGATTGAGAATGGAGCTTTGACCCTTGCATTGCTGAACATGCTATTAAGCGTAATTCTTTGTATTATTGCCGTCTGGTTCGGTGTTGCTGTGGCGAGGCAGATCTAGTCTGACCGGCTAGCCTGAAATTTCTATTTTGGATCTCTGATGAAAACGATGAAAGTGACCGTAGTGCGGATGTACTGCACCGAAGGCAAGGGTAAGTTAAAGGATATGCTGTCGAAGTTACATGATGAGTACCATGTCAGGGGAGTGACTGTTTTCCGCGGAGTGGCGGGTTTTGGTGCATCAGGAGAACTCCATTCTTCAAGCTTGCTGGATATCTCTCTAGATTTACCACAGGTAATCGAATTTTTCGATGAAGAGGAAAAAGTTGCCAGCCTTCTTTCAGAACTTTCCAATTCATTCGAGCCCGGACATGTTGTCAGCTGGTCTGCTGAAGTCAATATTTAAAAACAACATTACAACTGCTCTAAGCACAAACCTACAACGAATTATTTATTATTATGCTAGATCCACAACTATTGCGAAATGATCTCGACAGCGCTGCCGAGAAACTGTTAATCAAAGGTTACCAACTCGACAAAAAACAATTCATAGAGTTAGAAGCACAGCGTAAATCGCTGCAGGTTCAGGTTGAAGACCTGCGTAGCCAGCGCAATACGGAATCAAAGAAGATTGGACAGGCCAAAGCCGCAGGCGAAGACATACAGCCTCTGCTTGCTGCTGTTGCCAGTCTCGGTGATGAACTGAAGGTCTCAGAACAGTCTCTGGTCATGCTGCAGGAAAAGCTCAATGACATGCTGGCAGGCATTCCCAATATCCCGCATGAATCTGTCCCGCCAGGCAAGGATGAAAGCGATAATGTTGAATTACGTCGCTGGGGCGATCCCAGGGTCTTTGATTTTCAGCCCAGGGACCATGTCGGTCTTGGAGCTGAGCTGGGCATGGACTTCGAAATGGCAGCGAAACTAACGGGCAGCCGTTACGTCGTTATGCAGGGAAGCCTGGCTACCCTGCACCGGGCTCTTACGCAGTTTATGCTGGACACACACAGTCGACTGAATGGTTACACTGAGAGTTATGTTCCCTATATTGTGAACTCTGACAGTTTGCGTGGAACAGGTCAGCTGCCAAAATTTGAAGAAGATTTATTCAAGCTGAATACAGAGCAAGACAATTATCTAATTCCTACGGCAGAGGTCCCAGTAACCAATATCCTGCGTGATGAAATCATCAGAGCTGACCAGTTACCCTTCAAACGGGTCGCGCATACGCCCTGTTTCCGCAGTGAAGCAGGATCCTACGGGCGTGATACGCGTGGCATGATACGGCAACACCAATTCGAAAAAGTTGAACTGGTACAGGCCGTGTCCTCTGAAGATTCCTGGCGGGCCCTGGATGAGCTGACAGGTCATGCCGAAGGGATTCTGCAGGCACTCGAACTGCCGTACCGTGTAGTCAACCTGTGTGGCGGAGATCTTGGCTTTGGATCAGCTAAAACCCATGATCTGGAAGTCTGGCTGCCTGGCCAGCAGGCCTATCGGGAGATTTCTTCCTGCTCGAACTTTGGTTCTTTCCAGGCCAGACGCATGCAGGCTCGCTGGCGCAACCCGGAAACCGGAAAACCAGAGTTACTGCATACTATTAATGGTTCCGGTCTGGCCGTTGGCAGGGCCCTGGTAGCCGTGATGGAAAATTATCAGCAGCAGGATGGGTCGATCGTTGTCCCCGAGGTATTGCGCAGTTACATGGGTGGGCTGGAGAAGATTTCGGCATAGTAAGGCGTAGCTGTTCCAGGCAGAGTGCGGAATAGTATTGTCAGTTTTCAGTTTTCAGTTTTCAGTTTTCAGTTTTCAGTTTTGAAACTTGAAACTTGAAACTTGAAACAATTTCCATGGCCACTATCGGCGATAAATAATTATTACATCTGCGCTAGCTTTTTCTGCAATGTTTCAAGCAGCACATCATAAGGCTCGATGAATTTATTCAGACCTTCATCTTCCAGTTGCTGGGCAACCGTTTCCATGTTGATACCCAGGTGTTCAATATTTTCAAGCAAGGTGTTCGCCTGATCAAGGTCCTGTTGCAGCCGAACAGCAGGTTGCCCATGATCCCGGTAGGCATCCAGCGTCTTGATCGGCAGGGTGTTCACTGTATTGGCACCAATCAGTGCCTCGACATACATCACATCACTGTAGGATGGGTCCTTGGTACCGGTGCTTGCCCATAGCAGTCGCTGAGGTTGGGCACCGGCATTCGAAAGTGGCAGCCATTCACTGCCAGTAAAAAACGCCTTCCAGGCCTGGTAAGCAGTACGGGA
>JGI858J16261_1000040_pt1 | contig 15573 bp, 13 predicted proteins | sample TiedelARG03_113m_FD_16261 | JGI IMG/M metagenome (IMG submission 16261) | reverse complement strand
AAATAAAAGGTGGAGCGCAGATAAGCCTACTAAAACAAATGGGAAAAGGAAGTGGAAGGCAAAAAATCGGTTTAGAGTTGCATTTCTTACAGCAAATCCTCCCCATACTCATTCAACTAGTATTTTTCCCACGTAAGGAATAGCAGATAATAAATTTGTAATTACTGTTGCACCTCAGAATCTTATTTGACCTCAAGGAAGAACATAACCTACAAATGCGGTTGCTATTGTTACAATTATAATAATAACGCCTAAATTTCATGTTTCAATAAATAAAAAGGAACTATAATAAATTCCTCGGGCGGCATGAAGATATATACATAAAAAAAATATTGAGCCGCCATTTGCATGGAGATTTCGAAGAAGCCAACCATAATTTACATCTCGAACAATATGGGCGATAGAAGAAAATGCCATATCAATGTGAGGGGTATAATGTATGGCTAAAAAAAGTCCTGTGATTAGTTGCAAAGTTAAACATAGGCCTAAAAGAGAGCCGTAGTTTCATCAAGTAGATAAATTTCTTGGGGCAGGTAAATCAACTATTGCGTTGATTAAAATTTTGATAACAGGATGAGTTTTACGTATAGGTTTGTACATAATATAAATATGGGCGCAGAGGGCCTTTTGAAGAAGAAGAAATTTTTGTAACGGCAACTAAGGCGAAAAATAAGATTATGATAATAAGAAAAATAGGCCCGATATTAATTAAAATTATTGAAGGGAGTTGAGATGAAAATATTTGGGGAGAAATAGATGAAATTGGGGTAGATATAAAAAAAATTAATATTCATAGAGCGGAAAAGGGCAATAAAAGCTTTAATATAAGATTTAATTGTTGATTAGGGGATAAAGCAGAAAAGTATGCAAATATTACAAGTATGCCTCCAATATAAATTAAAAATGTAATAAACCCAAATCAGGAGCTTATATTAAATCCTATGCATATAGATGTTATTAATGCTAAGATTCAAATTCATAATCCTAAGGATACAGGGCTAGAAGCAGTAGGAATTAGAAGAATAATAGATAAAAAAATTGAAAGAAAAAGTCATAATGTCATTAATATTAAATTATAAGATTAGGATCTTCATCAGTAAATACAAATAAATAAGAAAATTCATACTACATCCACGAAATGTCAATATCATGCTGCAGCTTCGAAACCAAAATGGTGAGAAGGTGAAAAATGGTGAAGAGTTAGGCGGAAGAGGCACACAGCTAAGAATGAGGTACCGATAATTACATGAAGGCCATGAAATCCTGTGGCTATATAAAATGTAGCGCCAAATACTCTGTCTGCGATAGTAAATGATGCTTCTCAGTATTCTCCCGCTTGAAGAAATGTAAAATAGAGGCCTAGAATTACAGTCAATCTTAATCTTTGAATTGCTTCAATTCGGGCAGCTTCGAGCATTCTATGGTGGGCTCAAGTTACTGTTACCCCGGAAGCTAAAAGAACTGCAGTATTAAGAAGAGGAACAGAAAAGGGGTTGATGGGGGTAATTCCTGAGGGTGGTCAACAACATCCTAATTCAGGAGTAGGAGATAAACTTCTATGAAAAAAAGCTCAAAAAAAACCAAAAAAAAATATTACTTCGGAGGTAATAAATAAAATTATTCCTCAGCGAAGCCCGGATACCACAGGAGTAGTATGGTGCCCTATAAAAGTTGCTTCACGAGAGACATCCCGTCATCATTGTAATATAGTAAGTAGTGTTAAAGGGAGCGCGAGAAGAAGGCCAGAAAGGCCAAAGCCATGAAATCATATTGCTATTCCCCCTGCTAATAATAGCCCTCTTGCAGAGCCGGTAGCTGGTCAGGGACTTGCTTCAACGAGATGATAAGGTTGTAGTACCATAAACATAATAAAGTAATAGAAGATATTTTTAGGGTAAAATTTAATGGTGTTAGCAAAGTTATATTGATTGCTTAGAATAAAAAGAAGCTAGATATTAATATAAAGGGATTACATAGGTAAAGAAAGGAAAGTGTACGCTAATTTAAAGATTTGGGCCCAAGGGCTAGTGCTAGTAAGTTTATTAGTTTTCTTATAAAATATAGTAATAAAATAATTTTTAAAAAAAAGATTTAATGTGCATAATTTTCGGAATCGATTTTGAATAGGAGCCCGTTAAAATAGCCACTTTTTAAAAATTTTACACTATCTTTTTTTCGGGGTTTTTGGGGGTGTAAAATCCGCGGTTAACAGGATTTTAAGTTAAAATTCAAAATTTTAGGTATTTTATATTTTTAAATTGCCCCCCCCTCTCTTGCTAATAGTGTATTTTAGGTTAAAATTGAATATATATATATATATATATAATATTTATTATTATATAAATAATTATTATATAGAAAATAATATATAATAATAATAATTGTAAAAATAAATATATATGTTATTAAATTTTTAATTGAATTAAAAATTTAATAACATATATAAATAATTAATTATATATATATATATAAATAATTAATTATATATATATATATAATTAATTATATATATATATATATATATAAATAATTATATATATATATATATAAAAAAAAACCTATACGTTAATATTTTACATATAATACAATATTTAAATTATTAAACTTATTACTTGGAAGGTAATTGTACAGATATACTAATATTGTTTTAATAAGAGAAAATTATTCGTGAAAAGATTTACAGTCTTTCGCTTATGCTCAGCCATCTTATTTTATTTTCAATGTCATTTTAAGGGTAAAATAGGAGAATAAGTTATATGAGATAATTTGATGTGAGGGGTTAATTGTCATCACATAGAGGAAGCTGATAACAGTACTATAAATCAAAAAGTTCTTGCAAGAAGGGCTCATTTTAAAGGGGCTAAATGTGGCATATGAAGGACACTAAAGGTTAGTAATTTAAGACTGACAATCTTTTGTTATATTTTAACTAGCCCGTCTACACGATATTAATAAGGGTTAAAAACGAGTTGGAGTAGCTAGAAAGTCATTTTATTCAAGAGATGGAGGAATTTTCTTCTTCTAATGAAAAGTGGGAAATTCAATTAATAAAGGAGGTTGGGTGGATAGCTTCAATTACAATTGGTATAAATCTATGATTCGCGCCGCAAATTTCTGAGCATTGTCCGTAATAAATTCCGGGGCGTGAGATAAAAATTCTAAGCTGATTTGTTCGGCCAGGGATGGCATCTGCTTTTACTCCCAATCTAGGCACAGTTCAAGAATGAATAACATCTGCTGCTGTTACTAGGATTCGGATTTCTATTTGAACTGGAAGGATTGCTCGATGATCAACTTCTAATAAGCGGAATTCTCCTGATTTTAAATCTTCATTTGGAATTATATAAGAGTCAAATGAGAAATGATTAAAATCGGGTATTCATAGCTTCAGTATCATTGGTGTCCGATAGTTTTCAATGTCATTTGAGGGTCGATGGCTTCATCTATTAAGTATAAAAGACGAAGAGATGGAATAGCAAGAAAGACTAAAATTACAGCAGGAAGGATAGTTCAGATAGTTTCTAATTCAGTGGCTTCTATGGTTTTACGACAAGAAAACCTTCTGTAAATAATTATAATAATTATATAGCCTACAAAAGTTACTACTAAAGAAAGAACTAGTATTGCGTGATCGTGAAATTTAGTGAGAAAGAATATAACTGGAGAAGCAGCGTCTTGAAGAGATAGTTGGCCTCAAAATGGCATCTAAACAGGCTATATAAAATAGCTTATTCTTAATTAACAGTTAAGGGCCGAAGGCATCTGTTTAAATTAAATAGTAGTAATAGGGGCTTCAGGAAGATTATGATAATCTAGGGGAAGTTGATCTTGTCATTCTAATCTGGTTGGTATATGGGGCGATGCGCAAACACTTCGTTGAGTGATTAGGGCTTCTCAGATTAAAATAATAAAAAAAATAAGGGCTATAAAGGATACTATTGAGCCAATAGAAGAAATAACATTTCATTTTGTAAATGCATCGGGGTAATCAGAGTAGCGGCGTGGTATTCCGTTTAAACCTAAGAAATGTTGGGGAAAAAATGTTAAATTTACACCAATAAATATAAGAAAGAAGTGGGCTTTAGCTCATCGGCTATGAAGAGTTATTCCCGTCATTAAAGGAAATCAATGAGTAAAACCGGCAAATATAGCAAATACTGCTCCTATAGATAGAACATAGTGAAAATGGGCTGTAACATAGTACGTATCATGAAGTATGATATCTAAGGAGGAATTAGATAATATAATTCCTGTTAAACCTCCGGCTGTGAATAAAAAAATAAATCCTAGGGCCCATAGTATAGAAACTTCAAATTTAATACGGCCTCCATGAAGAGTTGCCAACCATCTGAATACTTTAATTCCGGTAGGAATTGCAATAATTATAGTTGCAGCAGTAAAATATGCGCGTGTGTCTACATCTAAGCCTACAGTAAATATATGATGAGCTCAAACAATAAATCCAAGGAATCCAATTCCAATTATAGCAAAAATTATTCCTAGTGATCCAAATGGCTCTAATTTTGCAGTATAATGAGTAACAATGTGGGAAATTGCGCCAAATGCAGGGAGAATTAAAATATAGACTTCAGGATGCCCAAAAAATCAAAATAAATGTTGGAATAGAACGGGGTCTCCTCCCCCTACAGGGTCAAAGAAAGTTGTATTAAAATTACGATCTGTTAATAGTATTGTAATGGCAGCTGCAAGAACTGGAAGTGCGAGAATTAAAAGAATAGCAGTTAATGCTACAGATCAAACAAATAAAGGTATCCGGCCGGATGTTATTCCTTTAGGTCGTATGTTTTTAGCGGTAGTAATGAAATTAATTGATGCAAGAATTGAAGATACCCCTGCTAAATGCAAAGAAAAAATGGCAAGGTCTACTGCTGGTCCGGAGTGAAAAAGATTATTTGAGAGGGGGGGGTAAACTGTTCACCCGGTTCCAACTCCGCCTTCGACAGCGGCAGAGGAAACCAGGAATAAAAGAGAAGGGGGTAGTAGCCAGAATCTTATATTATTTATTCGAGGAAAAGCTATATCGGGGGCACTTAGTATTAGTGGAACTAATCAGTTCCCGAATCCGCCAATGAAAACTGGTATAACTAAGAAAAAAATTATTAAAAAGGCATGGGCAGTGACTAAAACATTATAAATTTGGTCATTGCCAATAAATATTCCGGGTTGTCCAAGTTCGATACGAATTAAAAGACTTATTGTAGTTCCTAAAAGTCCAGCTCAAATGCCGAATAAGAAATATATGGTTCCAATATCTTTGTGGTTTGTAGAAAATAATCAGCGCATATATAAAGGGGGATAAAATTATTGGTAAGATAATTAGAGAAGAAATAATAATCAATATTAAAGAGGTATTTAAAGAAGGTTTAGTAGAAAAAAATGATTTATTTACTATATTAGAGAGAGTTATATTAAAAAAAATATTAAGATAATAAAATAGACTTATTAAAGAGCCGATAATTAAACCAATAGCGGAAAAATTTGTTTGCATTTCTCTTATTATTGAAAGAATTATTATTTTTGGGGCGAAACCTATTAGGGGGGGCAGCCCTGCTAAAGAAAGAAATATAATTCCTAGAATTAGTTTATTAGAATTTGACAGAGAATTAATTGATGCAAATTGAGAATTAGAATATTTATTTAAAAGAAATAGTATTAATATTAATGGAAGTAAAGATATTACATAGATAAGAAAATAAAAAATTCTGACATATGAAGATAAAGTAGCCACGGCTAAAATTCATCCTGTATGACTAATAGAAGAATAGGCTATTAATGGTCGTAAGGCAGTCTGGTTTAATCCGCCTAATCCTCCAATTAAGGCTCCTATCATACCGATAGTTAGAAAATAAGACGATGGCCTTCTGTTTATTATATTGATTGTTACTCATAACGGGATAATTTTTTGTCAGGAGGTTAAAACTAGGCATATAGGCCATCTTAAACCTCTTATTACACTGGGCAATCAAAAATGGCATGGCGCTGCGCCCATTTTAAATATTAATGCGATACAAGCCAAAATAAGAAAAAAGGAGGTTTCATTTAAAAGAAGGGGGTGGTATGAAAAAGATGATATTATTCTAAGAAGCAGGATAGCAGAGCCAGATGCTTGGACAAGAAAGTATTTTATAGCACTCTCTGCTTCTTGGTTAATATTAATTATAATCATTAAAGGAATTATAGCGAGAAGATTAAGTTCTATACTCATTCATGTTAGAAGCCAATGGTTTCTTGACAGGGCAGTAATAGTGGCGGCAACTAAAATAGAAGAAAATAATGTAGAAAATGGATGAGTGGATAACATAAAAATAGAAGAAGTTTGAATTTCTTGAACTTTGGTTAGAAGCCATAGTGCGGTCGTACCCTATTTTAAGATGTTCAATTTAGGGATCCTTCTCGTCATTCATGAAGTAAGCCTAATAATAAAATTAAAATAAAGACTAATGCGCTTATCAAGCTGGAAAATGAATATATATAAGAATTTAAAATAATAGGTAGCGGTATAATAAGTGCAATTTCAATATCAAAGATAAGAAAAATTACTGCTAAAAGAAAAAATCGTAAAGAAAATGGGATACGAGCGGAACTTTTAGGGTCAAATCCACATTCGAAAGGAGAAAATTTTTCACGGTCTTGAGAAGAACGAGCAGCTAAAATTCACGCAAGTAAAAATACTAAGGGCGGCAAAAGAAATGCAATTAAAGAGGATAGGAGAATAGGAGTCATCAGGCACTAGTGGATCACACCTTTAAGGTTGCAGCTTAATGTTGTTTTTCAACTATAGGGCCTATAAGAAGGGATTAAGTTCATACTTTAGAATTCAAAGGTCTACGTGCATATACACTATCTTATATTAAGTATTGAGGGGGAGTCTCTATATTTAACTACATCAAAGTTATCCATTCATTCTGGCGCAATACTAATAGGTAGGAAAATTCCTATATACTGATTCTAAGTCAGGTGCATAATTCTGCCAACCTATTTTATATATTGAATTATTTAATTAATATTAGATTTAGGCATAATTAATAATTTTTTTATTATAGTAAGGTCCTTTCGTACAATTACATAAATATTAAATTAAGGATAGAAACTGACCTGGCTTACGCCGGTCTGAACTCAGCTCATGTAGGAGTTTAAAGGTTGAACAAACCTGCCATAGAAGCTGCTGCACTTCTTGGCTTTCCTAAGCCAACATCGAGGTGCCAATCCCTCTTATCAATTTGGGCTCTTAAAGAGGATTAGCCTGTTATCCCTGAGGTAACCAAGTTTGTTAATCATTATTATGGATCTAAAATTGACATATTAGTCTTTCTTTTAAGGAAGATTTTGATTTTCCTGAGTCGCCCCAACTGGATTTTATGTAATATATTTTATTTTATATTTATAATATTGTATATTAAAGTAAAATAAGGTTCTACAGGGTCTTCTTGTCCTTTAATTACATTTAGGCTTCTTCACCTAAAGATTAATTTATAAATAAAAAATTGAGACAGTTAAATTTATGTTTGTCCATTCATACTAGCCACCAATTAAGAGGCAAGTGATTATGCTACCTTAGCACGGTCAGGGTACCGCGGCCGTTGAAAAATTTCACTGGGCAGGATTAACCTATAATAAGAGTAACTATAGGCAATGTTTTTGGTAAACAGTCAAAATTTATTTTGCCGAGTTTCTTAATTTTTTTAAGTAAAAATACTAATCTTAGCAGATTTGTTTTATTTATTAATTAAAATAAAGAGTTCATTAGAATTTGCATAGTTATATTATAATTATTATTTATTTGTTATAACACATTATTTTGTTGGCTACTTTTAAGCCTACATTTACATTAAGATATAAATTGCAGAAAAAAAAAGGCTTATCCCTTTTTATATAATATATCAAAAGATTAGATTACTAAGATATTTATAAGAACAACCAGCTATCAATTAATGTGAGTGGTATATAGCCTCTAGTAAAAATTTTTTTAAGTATTTTGCAACATACAATAATTAGTTCTAAACAAATTTTTATTAGCTCATTTAATTTTCGGGGTAAAAGATTTCTTTTATATTTGCTAAGCCATGATGCAAAAGGTACAAATTTTTATTTTTATTATTTTAATTTAGAGTGAGTCTTGCGATATTTATAAGTGAGAAAGAGAAATATTTATAATAAAAAAATGTTTTATATTAAATTTTTAATAAATTAATTTTATTTCAGAAAAAACAGATTTAAACAGTTCTTTTTTCAGTGTAAGTGAAGGGTATGCACAAGATACTATTTTCTGATTTTAGGCACAACTTCCGTTACGCCTACTATGTTACGACTTATCTCCCCTTTCGGGGAGAGTGACGGGCGATTTGTGCATATCTTAGGTTGCCAGAATTCAATTTTATTTTTTAATAAAAATTACTTTTAAGTCCACCTTTATATAAGTTTTCATTTTATAGTTTGTATCTTTAATTTAGTTTGTAACCCACCTATTCCTTAATATGGGCTGCATTATGACCTGACATAAAAATAGTATAATTTTTTTGCCTACTTTCTTTCTTTTTCAAGGTAGACTTATGACGGCAATACACAAGCTGAGTGTACTAATTAAGGTTTAATATTCGTGGATTATCGGTTTAAATGGCAGGTTCCCCTAGGAGGTTAAAGATACCGCCAAGATCTTTGGGTTTTAAGTATGTACTTGTAGTTCCCTAATAGTTATTTAAGGCTTAAAATAAAAGGGTATCTAATCCTTGTTTTTGTCTAAGCTTTCATATAATAAAAAGAAATAGGTTTAGAATAAAATATATAAATTGTACTTTTATATTTATAAGTTTTCTTTGTTGTATTATTATTGGAATGATTAATATAAATTTTTAGTATAACCGCGGCTGCTGGCACTAATTTAGCCAATTTTATAATCTTGTTCATTACATAATTTCATATTTTATTTAGATTTCAGTACTGCAGGCGTGGATAAAAGCATAGTGGGGAGGCCTAAAACTTAATAATATAAATATAATTAATTTTTAAAAATATTTTATTTATATATTTGTGCACGGGAAAAAGAAATTTGGCATGTATAATTATAAGATTATATTATTAATATAGCTAGAATCAAACTATTTAGTAAGAGAGACAAGCTCATTTTCGGGTTATGAGTCCAACAACTTAAATTAGTTTATCTTACTAGAATCAAGAGTAAATTAATGGTGCTTTTAAAATTATAATAATTAATGGCACTGTATGAAATAAAAGGGTATTGTAGTTTGTTAAGAAAAGAGGGGCAGTAGGATTGCTAAATTGTGGTAAATGCCCGTGTTGAGAATTAGCATATAGGTGTAGAGAGTATGCTGCACTTATGAATCTTACACTTGCGATAATTAGAATATAAAAAATAGATTTTGATATAATTCTGGTTAAGAGAAAAATTTCTCCTAAAAGGTTGATAGAGGGGGGCGCAGCTATATTGGCTGCTGCTAAGATAAATCATCAAATAGATATAATAGGGGCTACTGAAAGAAGCCCTTTAGTTAAAAATATACTTCGAGAATTAGAGTGTTCATAGGTTATATTAGCTAAAGAAAATAATGCAGATGAGCATAGTCCATGAGCGATTATTATAATTAGAGCTCCTTTTCATCCAAAATTAGAATATGTTATAATTCCTGCTGTTAATAAGCCCATATGGCCTACTGAAGAATATGCAATTAATGCTTTTAAATCTGGTTGGCGTATACAAATTATTCTAGTTATTAGGGCCCCCCATAAAGAAACTCTTACAATACAAGTAGATATAAGTTTCGGAATAATAGGAGATATTCTTATTAGTCGAAGGATGCCGTATGAGCCTAATTTTAATAAAATCCCGGCTAAGATTATGGAGCCTGCAACAGGTGCTTCAACGTGGGCTTTAGGAAGCCATAAATGAAGAATAAATATAGGTATTTTAACTAAAAATGCAATGATTATAATCAATCATCATAAAATAGGGATAGAGTTTATAGAGTCTGGAATTTGTCATATATTAGAAATAATAGAAGAAGATAAATTATGAAAATTAATTATAAGAAGGCCTAAAAGAAGAGGAAGAGAGGCTGTGACAGTGTATAATATTAAATATATACCTGCTTGAAGGCGTTCAGGTTGATAGCCTCACATCAAAATCAAAAATAAAGTTGGGAGCAAGGATGCTTCAAATAAAATATAAAATATAATAATATTATTTCTAGAAAAACAAAGAATTAAAATTATAGTTAAAACAATTACTGTAGATAAAAATAAATTTGGATGCAGATTATTTTGAGAGATTTTAGATCTTGCTATAATTATTAATAATCTAATTCAAATAGATAAAATAATTAAAGATGCTCTTATTAAATCTAAAGAAAGAAAAGAGGAGAATGAAAAGGGGGATATATTAGGTGTTAAAATAAAATTTAAATTTAATATAATAATAAGAATTAAGCCTAATAAAGATGAGAATCATCGATATTTTTTTATTGATGGCGGGAGAAAAAATAAGAATAATAAAGGGAGAATAATTTTTAACATTTATTAATAGTGAGAGATTTAATTAAGTCTGAACCAAATCATCGGGTTATTGCCACTAAAAGGGCAAGACCAATTCTAGCTTCACACGCGCCGAAAGTTAAAAAAATAGCAGAAAAATAAGATATTTTAAAAGAGGTAATTATTGGAAGAATAAGAATAAACGTTAGAATTACTGCTTCAAAAAACAGTAGAACTATTAAAATATGTTTACGATGTAATATTATTGCTATTAGTGCAATTAACGATGTAAAGGAAATGATAGAAACAGGTGTAATAGATAACATAAGCAAAAGAAGAGATATCTTAATTTCCGATTTACAAGATCGGCGCTGGGTAGCTTCTTTTACATCAGATAACGGAAACCGATTTTTTACTCCCAAAGCAAATGTTTTATTTAAACTATAATCTGGTATAAAGGATAAAATTTATATTTTAGGCGTGAAAAGCATACGTGTTGATTACACTACCTTTACTATTCAGAGAAAAATTTCATTTTAGCAGCTTCAATGCTATGCTTTATTTTAAGCTATCGGAATATAGAGAGATTAGGGGAATAATAATAATTACAGATATTAAAAGATGAGTGGTGATAAAATTATTTTGTAAAGGTTGGAATATTATTCTTATATGAGAAGAAATTTTCCCCTGCCCTTTCTAGTTAATGATTCAATTCATCCTTGATCTATAGTTTTTATATTAATATGAAATAATTTTATAGGGAAATGAAGAATTTTTTGGGTTGTAGTAGATGTCAAAAATCATATATTAGTTAGAAAGGAAATTTTTAGTATATTTAAGGTATTATAGTATGAAGGCGGGGTGATAAGAAATAATTTTGAAGAAAATTTTCATGCTAAAATCCCGCCTAAAATTCTCACTAATAATGCTATAAATTTTTCTAGGGAATTAATGAAAGGTTCAATATTTGGACTAATAGTTAATCAATTTATTATAGTTCCAAAAGTGATAGCTCCGAAAGATAGAATTAAAGCAGGAGTAGTTAAATCAAGATTTCTATTATTAATATTATGAACAGGAAGATGAGTAGAGGACCTTCATAATGCGCAGATTATTATACGAATAGAATATCTTGCAGTTAGAGCTGTAGCTATAAAACAAATTGATACAATAAATCAATTATATGGTGAAAATAAAGTTGTCTCTAAAATTAAGTCTTTAGAGAAAAATCCAGATAGAAAGGGGGCACCACACAATGCTATGTTTGCAGTTAATAAAGTAGCTGTAGTTAATGGGAGTTGGTTTCATGCATTTCTGATTTGTCGTAAATCTTGAGTATGATGAAAAAAATTAATTATTGTTCCCGCGCAGATAAATAAAAGTGCTTTAAATAGGGCATGAGTGATTAAATGGAAAAAAGCTAAATTAGGTAGCCCGAGAGCGATAGAAGTTATTATTACACCCAATTGCCTTAAAGTAGAAAGAGCAATAATTTTTTTCAGGTCTTGTTCTACTATAGCAACTATTCCTGCTATAATTATAGTTAAGGATGCTAAAAGTAGAAGAATATAGGAGAATATATTAATTGATGAAAGAAAGGGATAAAATCGAATTAGAAGAAATACTCCTGCAGTTACTAATGTAGAGGAGTGTACTAAGGCAGAGACGGGAGTAGGAGCTGCTATAGCTGCGGGCAATCAACTAGAAAAGGGAATTTGGGCACTTTTAGTTATTCCGGCGATTATAATAGATAAAATAATTATTATTCTTATAGGGGATTCCCATATATTAAGAATATTTCAATGTCCTTGATTTAATGATCAAGCGATAGATAATAAAATTATTACATCCCCAATTCGGTTTGAAAGGGCAGTTATTATCCCTGCACCGAAGGATTTAGGATTTTGATAGTAAATAATAAGAAGAAAAGACACAAGGCCTAGGCCATCTCACCCTAAAAGCAAGGCAAATATATTGGGGATATAAATTAATATATTTATTGACAGAATAAATAAAAATACAAGATGGGAAAATCGGTTAATATAAGTTTCTTGTCTTATATAGGTATTAGAAAATATTATTACTGATGCAGAAATTAAAAGAACAATAGATGAGAATAGAACTCCTTTTGGATCATTTAAAATTGTTATAGAAAAAGATGCTGAATTAATTCAAGAGAGGTTTCAATTTATAATAATAATTTTATTATTTAATATTAAAAAAATTCTTCAGGGGCTTAGAATTAAAGCACTTATAAATAAAATTTTTCTGGCGATAATAGAAATAGGGGTATATAAATTCATGATTTAGAGCAATAAATGCATTTTTAGAGTCACAAACTAATATTTTTATTAAATTATCTAAATTCACAAGAGCCTAAGAAGGCAAACTCCAAATTAAAAGTTTGGCGCATATGTGCTTTCTTATGTATATAAAAAATAAAGCTGGAATAAGGAAAAGAAGTGCTAAGAGAGAAATAGGAAGAAAGCCTTTTCAAGTAAGGGCTATTAATCGATCATATCGTATTCGGGGCATTGTGGCACGAATTCAGATAAAAATAGATGAAAATAGAATAGTGTTTAAAATTAGAAGTAAGGAGGTTGCGAAAATAGTGGGGCAAAATGGTGTGAATAAAGAAGAGGTGAATAAACTTATTACTAAAATATTAGCATATTCGGCTATAAAAATTAGGGCAAATCCACCCCTTCTATATTCTGTATTAAATCCAGATACTAGTTCAGATTCGCCTTCGGCAAAATCAAACGGAGTACGCCTAGTTTCAGCAAGAATTGAGATAAATCAAATAAATATAATAGGTAGTATTAGTAATAAAGGCCATATTATTTGGGTTTCTTTAATTAAAGAAAAATCGAATGTTAAAGTAATAAGGGGGAGTGGTAGTAAAACAAAAATTATTCTTACTTCATAGGAAATAGTTTGTGCAACACCTCGTAAAGCACCTAAAAGGGCATATTTAGAATTTGATGCTCAACCGGCGGCGAGCGTAGTATAAACATTTAATCTTGATACACTTATAAATAAAAGAATTCCTAAAGGAATAAATCTTGCAGAAAAATTATGAGGATATATTGATCACAAGATTAATGCTAAGATCAAGGTTATAATAGGAGCAATAATATATGGAGATATATTAGCATGTAAAGGGGAAGTTTGTTCTTTAATAAATAGTTTTAATGCATCAGCAAAAGGCTGTGGTAGGCCCATAATCCCAACTTTATTTGGGCCCTTACGTGTTTGAAAATAACCGAGACCCTTTCGTTCAAGTAAAGTATAAAATGCTATTGCTAGCATTGCACATAAATAAATAATTACACATGAAAGAATATATGATAAAGTCATTACTAAGAAAGAGTTATCTTATATTTAGGGCTTAAACCTAATGCACTATTCTGCCATCTTAGTAGGGCTATAGATGATTTAAACATCTTTTAATGATTTTCAAAATCATTTGTTTTCAAAACGAAAGCCCACCTATCGAATTAAATTCACTATTTAATTGCAAATCAAATGTTCTTATTAAACTAGAAAGGTAAAATATGGAAACAATAAAGATTCTTTTTTCGGGCCGAAACCGAAATTAGCATATTTATTCTGGATGGTCATCAGAGTATAGGGAGAGAAGAAGGCAGAAAATAAATCCTTGAATTAGGCAGATACCTATTTCAAAAAGAATATAGCCTATTTGGATTAAAATAATAATTAGAGATAAAATAATGGGAGATATAAATAAAGAAAATGTTAGATAAATTCCTATTAATCCTAGAACAATATGGCCGGCGGTTATATTAGCAGCAAGTCGGAATCTCAGGGTAATGGGGCGAACAGAAATCCTAGTAGTTTCAATTAAAACTAAAATAGGGTTTAATCATCTAGGGGCTCCACCTGGTAAAAGTGAGGCGGCCCATGTTTTAGGGGATGTAAGTATTCCTGAAATTAATATTCCTAATCAGAGAGGCAGTGCTAAGGTTAATGTAAAAGATAGATGTCTTGTAATACTAAATATATACGGAATTAGCCCAGTTAAATTTAATCTAATTAAAATTAAAAATAGGGGAGTAATAATAGTAGAAAGTCCTTTAAGTTTAAGAGAGGATGTTTGTCTTAGTTGTGAGAAAATAAAAGTTATTGGGAAATTTATTAAATTTGAGATGCGAGAGGGGACGAGCCATATTTTTGATTGTGTTAGTATAATAAATATAATAGAAGGTAAGATTATAGGAATGAGAACAGATTTTATTATAGGTAAAGAAAGAGCAGAGGAAGTAAAAGGGTCAAATGAAGAAAAAATGTCAGTTAACATGCAAGATTTGGGTAAACCCATTTAAAGCTTTGAAGGCTTTTAGTTTATTTAACTTAAAATCTTTATTTAAATCTTTATTTTATGAAAATTAGTTTATCTCAGATATACGAAATAATAGGGTTTAAGATAAAGAATGAGAAGTATAAGAATGTAAATAATTGGCCGAGTATTTCATAAGGGATTTCCACAGGTCGGCCCCCGATTCAAGTGAGTAGAATACAAATTACACAAAGTCTTCAAAATAAAACTTGATTAAATGGGTAGAATGCTAGGCTTCGAGATTTTTGAATAAAGGATAATGGAAGAATAAACAAAATTAAAATACCGGCAAATAAAGCAATTACTCCTCCTAGTTTATTAGGAATTGCACGAAGAATTGCGTATGCTCAAAGAAAATATCATTCGGGCATAATATGCACGGGAGTAACTAGGGGATTAGCAGGTAAAAAATTTTCAGGGTCAGTTAAAAGTGTGGGCGTGAATATTGCTAAAAATGATAATAAGGTTAATATCACTAAAAACCCTATTACATCTTTAATAGTATAATAGGGGTGAAAAGGAATTTTATCAGAGTCTCTATTTAACCCTAAAGGATTGTTAGAACCTGTTTGATGGAGAAATAAAAGGTGGAGTGCAGATAAGCCTACTAAAACAAATGGGAAAAGGAAGTGGAAGGCAAAAAATCGGTTTAGAGTTGCATTTCTTACAGCAAATCCTCCCCATACTCATTCAACTAGTATTTTTCC
>JGI858J16261_1000038_pt1 | contig 15840 bp, 16 predicted proteins | sample TiedelARG03_113m_FD_16261 | JGI IMG/M metagenome (IMG submission 16261) | reverse complement strand
GTAAGGTGAGAGATTGGGCATGGCAACGACTTCAATTCGAATATCATGGATCAGGTTGTACCCTTGCTTCTGCTATTGCTGCCGGATTAGCCCATGGCATGGAAATGGAACAGGCGATGGACCAGGCGCAGCAGTTCGTCTTTAATAGTCTTCTAGCCGGCTTCAAGCCGGGGCACGGTCAACATATACCGCACCGTATTAGTGCAGATCCTGTTTTTAGCAGAGACGTATAATTTTGCATCCGCTGGCGCAGAACATCCACGGTTTGTATGCAATAGCTGATACCGGCTCTATTGATGATGCATTATTAATAGAGAAAGTTCGCCAGGTCCTGGCAGGCGGCTGCCGTGTATTGCAATACCGAGATAAAAGCATTGATAAAATCAAACGCCTGAAACAGGCGAAAGAATTGAAATTATTGTGCAGTAAAGCAGGGGCGGTCTTTATTATCAATGATGATGCCGATTTAGCGAGGCAGGTAAATGCCGATGGCGCGATGGCGTACATTGTGGCAGTAATGACGCAACGGTAAGTGAAACCAGGAACCGCTACCCGGAGTTGATGATTGGCGCTACCTGTTACAATAGTCTGGAGCGTGCAACGCAGGCCATTGAAGATGGTGCTGATTACCTGGCCTTCGGTCGTTTTTACCCTTCCTCAACTAAACCTGAAGCAACACCGGCAACAATAGAAATACTGCGGCAGGCCAGTCAGCAGTTCGATCATCCTATCGTCGCAATTGGGGGAATAATAGTAGAAAATGCTGAGGTTCTGATATCATCTGGCGCCAGTGCCGTTGCAGTTATAAAGGGCGTGTTTTCTACTACAGATCCTTACTTTAACAGTCAGCAATTCTTTGCATTATTCAATAAGTCTGAATAAACCATAAGAAAGCTAGATTGTTTGATAACACCTGTCGAATGGTCACAGAAAATATACTGAGTAGCAAATTACATAATCACTACGATTGAGTGAGTGAGAATCAGGCTCAACACAGGATGATATAAAAATGAACAACGAAGAACTTTTTCAGCAAGCGTCGAAACATATACCAGGCGGTGTGAATTCTCCGGTACGGGCGTTCAAATCAGTTGGCGGATCACCAGTATTTTTCAAGCGGGGTTCAGGTGCAAGGCTGTGGGATGAGGAGGGGCGTGAATATATCGACTATGTTGGGTCGTGGGGGCCGATGATTCTTGGACACTCGCATCCATCAGTAATAAATGCTGTAAAACAGCAATTGGAAGCAGGCCTGGGTTACGGCGCACCTACAGTACTTGAAACCAGGATGGCCGACCTTGTCTGTGAACTGGTGCCATCGATAGAAAAAGTAAGAATGGTCAGCTCAGGTACCGAAGCTACAATGAGTGCAATTCGTCTGGCGCGAGGTGCAACCGGCAGGGATAAGGTGATCAAATTTGAAGGTTGTTATCATGGTCATTCAGATTCGCTACTGGTGAAAGCGGGATCCGGTGCGCTGACTATTGGAGTACCTACTTCTCCCGGCGTACCAGCCGACCTGGCAAAACTGACATTGACACTTGAATATAATAACCTGCAGCAGGTAGTCGAAGTAATGGCTACAGAAGGTGATGAGGTTGCCTGCATTATTGTTGAACCTGTGGCCGGTAATATGAATTGTGTACCGCCTGAGCCGGGTTTTCTTCAAGGATTACGTGAGCTTTGTGACAAATACGGAACAGTCCTTATCTTTGATGAAGTAATGACCGGTTTTCGTGTGGCATTAGGTGGGGCACAGTCTTATTACTCAGTGTCACCCGACCTGACTACACTGGGAAAAGTAATTGGTGGTGGGTTGCCGGTTGGAGCATTTGGCGGTAGAGCCGAACTGATGGATCAAATCGCACCAGAAGGACCTGTATATCAGGCTGGGACATTATCAGGTAATCCTGTTGCCATGTCTGCCGGCCTCGCTATGCTTGAGAATGTTCAGGAAGAGGGGTTTTATGAACGGCTTTCTGCAACTGCGGATCAGCTGGTATCCGGTATGCAGGAACGTGCCAGGGCTGCAGGGATAGCACTGACATTTAACCAGGTTGGAGGAATGTTTGGCCTGTTTTTTAGTGAAAGTGAAAAAGTTACCTGTTTTGCCGATGTAATGGCCTGTGATGTGGAGCGTTTCAACAAATTCTTCCATGGCATGCTGGAACAGGGTGTAAATCTTGCCCCTTCATCATTTGAGGCCGGATTCGTATCATCCGCACATGGTCAAGCTGAAATTGATTATACTCTCAAAGCGGCAGACAAAGTTTTTGCAAACCTGGAATAAAATAATTTGCCTATCAGCAAGTAGCAGAAAAACTATCTTCAATTATCCTGTAGGGCTAATTAGATTTATTAACAAGTTATGAAAATACCAGGGAACAGATCCGCCGCCGATAAAAAAAATAATTCCGCAACAAATCATAATGTATGAAATAAATGTTGCACGTGACCCACTAACAACCCAGGTGTCACGAATAACACGCATGTCTGGCGCTGGAAAGTGACCGCTCTGATGAACTTTTCGGGCCGCCTGGATCAAGTGCATGCCAGTAGTGATTAGCATAATGGCCACTATGGAGAACAGCGAATAAAAGATAATCAGTAACCTGAAAACTGTTCTTGAATCGTTTGTTGAAAAAAGGCCTGCAACGTATGCCTGTGATGAGGGTATAGCAAATAATAGCAGAGCAGCCAGGATAATTAGAAAGGTGATGGCTGCAAGCCATTTGTTTCGTAAATGGCTGTTGGCACGTATCAGCCTTGGTCGACTTTCTCTGTCTCTATGCATGGTTTTGTTACCTGAGATTGCACGCGAATCAAATCTATCTGTATTTCATGGCTAATACTGCTGTTTTCCGATAATCAGTGCCTTTTCATGGTGTAATCGGGAAGGTTTGTATTGATGAATTAGAGTTAAGGATTATGCCTGGAGGCGCCGATTCGTCTGCTAACCCAGTTGAGCACTTGCCAGGGGTGTAGAAACCAGCGTGTTACAAACAGGCTATTATCAGGAGAAATCCCGTAGTACAAACGCAGCCACCAGTTAGAAGGATATAGAAGATCACTGATGCGATCTTTTACCGGTTTACGCAATATTGTACTGAGCGGCAGGATGCTGATTCCTGTACCAGCGGGCAGTGGACTTTTGTTTGCAGGTACGTGAATGCGTACGTTAGCAGGCAAGGGTGTGATGTAATCAACCAGCCTGAGAGCATTTATTACCTTTGGAAAATTTTGTTCAAGTGCCTGCCAGTCAATTTCATTGGCAAAGTGACTGGCATAGAACGCAATGTCCACGCACCACATCAACTTTAATCTCGAAGCGGGTTCCGACATATGATGGTAAAGGTGCCTAAGCTGATCCTGGTGTCCAAGGGCGAAGTGCCTGGCCCCATTAATGGTGAATTCCTGAATCGTTGCTGTCAGATTGTTTGTCGTAATAGAGGCATCAGTATCACCGCTAAGTGCATCATGATGTACCTCTACAAGTATTGTCTGACCATCGCGGGTGATATGTGCTCCGGGCAAGTGATGATGCTCATTCATATACTGGCTGCCAGCATGTTCGGGCGCGCTATACCCGAGATCCCTGAGGATTTGAATAACTTCATATGCTTTATCAGGTGGAACAAGCACGTCAATGTCGCTCATCGGTCGTAGTGAAGGATCTGGATAAATGCTGTGGGCTAGAAATGAGCCCTTTAATACAATTAACTGAATAGAGTGTTCTAGGCAGGCATCGGTTATTTGATTGAGTGCTTTTGCCCGCGCATCATTTGCCCAGCGGTGCCTTTGAATCAGGGCGAAGAGCTGTCGTTTTGCTCTTGCTGGTATCTCAATACCACTATCGTGAAGACTGGTAAAAAGCAAAGGTGCGACGGAATAATTTTCTGCCTCGGTGACAAGTGAATCCCAGTCATCAAATGTCTTGATTGTATTTCGCAGGAGCTCCTTGTCCTGTTCATCAGGATTAATTCGCGCTGCGAGGCTGAGGATATGATATGAAGGGCTGATTTGAGTTTGTAAGCTATGCAAACCGATCACCAGGTTGTGCAAGGAGTATATGTTGAAAGTTAATCAACCGGATTGGAAGAAAAATTCGCGCAAATGGAGGGAAGTATAAAATATTTTCAGCCAGGTAGACTGTTTGATTTATATGATCTTTCTGAAATCCAAGGCGACCGTAGATGGATGCCATCACTGGAGCAATGCTGTACAGGGCGCCCAGCAGAAATGTGATCAATGTCGTCATAGGTGACATGCGGCGAATATCCCTGATAGAAATTATGATTCACTCGCTGCCCGGCGAAATGATGCTGGACTAGAAAAGAGATTTATCAACGGCATACTTTACCAGGTAAATACTGCCAATAATTAACGCAACAGAAGATAAGCCGAGCGCGACAAATATAGTTTTAAAGCGGGAAATTGACAGTATAAAGGCCTGTTCATTTTCCTCGTTGTAGGCCGTTGCAATCGATTTGCTGGCAAGCAACAGAATGACACCTATCCACATGGGCAGCCATGCTATAAGTACACCGATACCTGTGACCGTAGTCAAAGCACCGAAAAATATCAGGCAAACAGCAAAAAGGCGCATCCAGAGCAGGCTTTGGTAGAGAGGGAAGACTAGCTTTTTTATATCCAGTGACTGAGCTTGAGTGCTTTGTAGCTGTGGCATCTGATCGGGTAGTGGGTCGTTATTCAATGTATATTTACCAGGTTGGGGAAAGTGGAACTTAGCCGAGTTAACCATTCAGTGCAAGGCAAAGGGTATCAACAGTAAGTCTGAATATGTTTGTTTTTGACTCAGTTTGTCATTTTACAGTGCGGCCGGTAAATATCTGCAATTTTTGGTGAAGAGTAGTACAGTAAAAAAGCACATATTTCAAAATTGGAAGTTAACGGGCTATGCAAATTCAACAGTCTTCCAGTTAGAGGCTAAATTCAGGGCTTGCTACCTGAGAAGTAAGAGATCACAATATTTAAATAATAATTCAATGAACGGGATAAAAAATGAATCTGGAAAAAGTCGTTTTTGCTTTCTTTATTGTCCTCGCGCTGACGATGAATTTTGGTTTTTATGTCGGCGAAATGAACGATCCGTTACATCACAATGCTTATGAATTATACGTCGCGATCGTGGTTAACCTGGTTGCAACCGTCTTAAAATTCGGCGACCGAACACATATTGGCGCTGTTTTACTTGCGACATCACTGGTCGCAGATTTGCATTTGATTGCAGCGGCAGTTGCCTGGGGTATAGGTTTATATGTGCTTGATATGGGAAACGATGTACTCGGTATTGTGGTTTCTCTCTCTGCCGGTGCATTACTAGCCAATGTTACATCGGTAGTTCTGCTGGTTGTTGAAACCATGTCGTTACGAAAATGAGTCATTTAGACTAATCTAATCATGGTTATCTCTGAATGACAAAGGTCACTTCGCTGATCCTGCGCCGTATGCGGATTCCATTGCTGGTGCTGATTGCAAGTTATTCTATTTCTATCCTCGGTTTTGTGATGATCCCTGGTGTTGATGAGAATGGTCAACGCTGGCATATGAACTTCCTTGATGCGGTTTACTTTGTCAGCTACATGGCAACAACTATAGGGTTTGGTGAGTTACCTCATCCGTTTTCCGCAGCCCAACGCATGTGGACTACCGTCACAATTTATCTTTCAGTGGTTGGCTGGGTCTACGCTATCGGATCGATTCTTTCGCTGGTACAGAACAACCTGCTCAAACGTGCAATAGAAGAGGGGCAATTTACCAGAAGTGTCAAAAAGCTGAGTGATAATTTCTACATAATATGCGGCTACGGTGAGACGGCGCACCTGCTTGTGTACTCACTCAATAACAGAGGATTCCGCACAGTAGTAATTGATAATGACAGCGACCGAATCGATGAGCTGTCGATGTCTGACATACCTCAATCCGTACCGGCTCTGGTGGCGGATGCCTCAAACAGCAATATTCTGATTGAAGCTGGTTTGTTTAATGAAAAGTGCGCGGGCGTGGTCGCCCTGACTGATTCAGACCATGTCAACCTGAAGATAGCAATCACCTGCCGACTGCTAAAGAAAACTGTCAATGTTATCTGTCGAGCTGAATCGCTGGATACCGAGGCAAATATGCGGTCATTCAGTACCGACTATATTGTCAACCCTTTTGAAAGCTTTGCATCTCGACTGGCGATGGCTTTGCACTCGCCCAGCAGTTACCTGATTAACCAGTGGTTAACCGGCGTTCCTGGTACACGATTGCTGGAGCCAGTAAGTCCGCCAAGAGGGCTGTGGTTACTTTGTGGATTTGGTCGATTCGGTAAGGCAGTACACCGGTTCCTTACTTTTGAAGGTGTAAAAACTCGTATCATAGAGTCAAATCATAAACTAACTCGACCACCAGAAGGAAGCATTAAGGGGCGCGGTACCGAAGCGGTTACGTTAAGAAACGCAGGGATAGCGGATGCGGTAGGAATTGTTGCGGGAACAGATAATGACACGAATAACCTGTCAATTATCTATACAGCAAAGGAACAACAGCAGGAGCTATTCACCGTTGCAAGGCAGAACCACGGCGGCAATGAAAAACTGTTCCAGAACGCTTCGCTGGACATCGTTATGGAACGCAGTGATATTATCGCGCACGAAATACTTTCAGTAATTCTGGCGCCATTGCTGGCGACATTTCTACATCAGACTAAAACGCACGGTGAGGCCTGGTCCTGCGAACTGGTCAGCCGTCTTATTGCCGTTGTTGGCGAAACAACTCCCGACACCTGGGGAGTGGAAATAAATGAAGATGAAGCACCTGCGGTAGTGAGTGCAATTGCACAGGGAGATCCGGTTTCTGTTGGAAATTTGAATAAAAACCACCTTAACCGCGAAGAAAATCTGAATGTAATGGTGCTGATGATTTCTCGAATTGATTCTGAGTATGAGCACGGCGTCCATTATATTACTTTACCGGCAAATGAGTTCCTGCTGCAGACTGGGGACCAGGTTTTGTTTTGTGCGAGGGAAGGGGCAAGAGATGAGATTGAGTGGATACTTAACAACCGTAATGTGCTGCATTATGTACAGACGGGTGAACAGGTATCAGAAGCCTGGATATGGCGTGCGTTGTCAGGACGCTGGCGCGTTGCCTCCGTAGATGAATAATCATTATACTGCAAAGAAATTTACTATAGACGGATCATCAAACAAAGCATGATGCAAAACAGAACGCTGTGAGGCAGTGCAGGCAGATTACTGCAGGCTGGATTTCTCCTGTATCGTAAATCGAATTAACAAAGAAATTAAAATATCAAGGAAGTTTTCAGAACAAAACATTCAGCAAAAATACTCTACAAGTTCCTCCTGGTTAAAAATAAATAGACCAGAATCTTCTACCCCAGTTTCCAGCCAGTTAAACGGGACATTTGGGTAGGCATCTTCAAGTGTTGTCCAGCTATTACCAACTTCAACAACAATGTGACCACCAGGCGACAGAAAACTATGGGCATGCTTGAGTATTTTATGCACCAGGTCTAAGCCATCTGCTCCACCGTCAAAGGCAGCTGCAGGTTCGTGCTTGTACTCAGCTGGAAAATGGGCAAGTTCGCCTGCCGGGACATAAGGCGGATTAGACAGAATGAGGTCATAATTGCCAGACAGGTTCTGATATAGATCAGACTCAACCAGGTGAACGCGATCTGTCAGCTCGTATTCCGCAACATTTTTTGATGCAAGAGTCAGGGCAAGAGGGTCAATATCTGTGGCATCCACACGGGCATCAGGAAAGGTCAACGCTGCAGCCACAGCAATACAGCCACTGCCGGTGCAAAGGTCCAGAATACTATTGACTGTTCCAGCTACTATCCAGGGACTGCCAGCTTCAAGCAAAAACCCGCCAATGTGTGAGCGGGGGACAATTACGCCTTCAACAGCATGAAAGGGCAGGCCGCAAAACCAGGCCGTTCCGGTTAGATAGGCTGCAGGTTTACGGCTTGTAATTCTTTGTTTAATTAGTGTATTAATTGCAGGGAGTATAGATGGCTCTATCAGCTGATCGAGGTCAGCCTCTTCTGTAACGGGTTGATCGAGGGCGTATAACACGAGCCAGGCAGCCTCGTCCCAGGCATTGTCAGTACCGTGACCAAATACAAGTTCGGCTGCTTCCATTTGTCGGGCAGCGTTATCTATGCAGGTTGATAGCTTCATTGTTGTTTCTGCTGGTTGGTTTTTCATATTATACACTTGGGGTTTCTTGTTATTTCTTAATTTTTATTGTGCGGCATACTGTTGAGTATTTCGCCCGTAAAGGGCGAAACTCGTAAACAATCACAAGACTGAAGTTAATACTTACTCACGCTATAAGTATTTAAATATAGAGCGATACTGCTAGCGCAACCGATAAAAAAAACAATAAAAAAAGGGCACCTACTGGCGCCCTTCGATAGAGTATTAAAGCCTGGCTTATTTTTTGCCGCGGCTGTATTTATCTTTGAATTTGCTTACACGGCCAGCCGTATCAAGCATTTTCTGCTTGCCGGTATAAAACGGGTGGCATTGGGAACATACTTCGACATTCAGGTCATGACCGAGGGTCGAACGCGTTTCAAATGTATTGCCACAGGTGCAGGTTACCTGCATGGTGCTGTAAGCTGGATGTGTGTTTTCCTTCATTGTCTTGTCACTCCACCGTTCTCGGTGTTTTTGCCTGGTTGCTGGAAAAGGGCGCGAATAATAGCAAATTTTGAAAAAAACTCAAGTATGCAAATGTTCGATGCTATGTATCTGTCGGGTTTACCCTTTCATGGAGCTAAAGAACTCTGCATTATTTTTCGTTGCTTTCATTTTATCTATCATAAATATGACCGCTTCAACATCATCCATAGGGTGTAGCAGATTTCGTAGCAACCAGATTTTTTGTAGTTCATCAGGGTCTGTCAACAGCTCTTCACGGCGCGTGCCGGATTTGTTGATAATTATTGTTGGGTAAATGCGTCGCTCTGCTATGCGACGATCAAGATGGATCTCCATATTACCGGTACCTTTGAACTCTTCATAGATGACATCATCCATCTTTGAGCCGGTTTCGATCAAGGCCGTGGCAAGGATTGTGAGGCTTCCGCCTTCTTCAATATTTCGTGCAGCACCGAAAAAACGTTTTGGACGTTGCAGTGCGTTGGCGTCGACACCACCTGTTAATACCTTGCCGGATGACGGTGCGACAGTATTGTAGGCACGTGCGAGGCGAGTAATAGAGTCGAGAAGAATAACTACGTCACGTTTATGTTCAACCAGCCGCTTGGCTTTCTCGATAACCATTTCAGCTACCTGAACGTGGCGCGAAGCGGGTTCATCGAATGTTGAGGCGATAACTTCGCCACGGATAGTGCGTTGCATCTCGGTGACTTCTTCCGGCCGCTCATCAATCAGTAAGACGATGATTTCCACGTCTGGGCTGTTGACGGAAAGCGCATGAGCGATTTGCTGCAACATAACCGTTTTTCCGCTTTTGGGAGATGAAACGATTAATCCCCTTTGGCCTTTGCCTATGGGTGCAATAAGGTCAATGATTCGACTGGTGATGTCCTCGGCTGAGCCATTTTCTCGCTCCAGAGGCAGTCTCTTATTTGGATGTAGAGGTGTCAGGTTTTCAAAAAGTATCTTGTTTTTGGCTTCATCAGGGTGCTGGCCATTGATAGTTTCAACCTTGAGCAAGGCAAAATAGCGTTCAGAATCCTTTGGCGGCCTTATTTGCCCTGTTATCGTATCACCGGTACGCAAGCTAAATCGGCGTATCTGGCTCGGTGACACATAGATATCATCTGGACCGGCCAGATAAGAGCTGTCTGCCGAACGCAGAAAACCGAATCCATCCTGCAGAATTTCTACCACACCTTCACCCGCAATTTTGGTGCCGCGTTTCGATTCCGCTTTCAGGATCGCGAATATCTGATCCTGCTTGCGCATACGGGAGATGTTGTTAAGTTTAAGTTCAGATGCATGTTCGACCAGATCGGTCGGGGTCATGCGTTTAATTTCAGTAAGATGTATTGATAGAGGCTGGTTCATGGCTGAGAAGTTATGACGGACGTGGGTCCAGGGATTAGTTGATAGAAAACCTGAGTGTTTTCGACGGAATAGTTTTTTTGTTTTTTGGTACTTTTTACTGCAATTGAGGGTGCTCGAGAAGAGCGGGTGTTCTTTTTAAGGATTATCCTTAATTTTTCCCAAGGTTAGCACTCTGACGCAAATAGGTAAAGCATTTAATACTATAGTATTCTTTTATCAGTTAAATTGATTGTTAATGAACCGCAAAGGCATTATCTGCCCAGGCGGTTCAGAGGGTCCTGTCAGCTATTCGCATCAATGAAGGCGGTTAACTGTGATTTCGACATTGCTCCAACCTTTGTCGCCTCAACGTTCCCATCCTTGAACAACATCAGTGTAGGGATTCCGCGTATACCGTATTTCGGTGGTGTTGCAGGATTATCATCGATATTCAGTTTTGTAACCTTAATTTTGTCACCATATTCGGCGACAATTTCTTCTAGTAATGGAGTGATGACCTTGCACGGACCACACCATTCTGCCCAGTAATCAACCAGAACAGGTTCAGATGAACGCAGAACTACTTCTTCAAAATCGTCATCAGATACCTGAATAATGGAATTGCTCATTGCTTTCCTCGTTGTGTTATTTAAGATTAAGAGCACTTCGTGTTAATCATTGACCTATCAGAATGGGTTTCAAACTTGCGATCTAAGCATGTAAATCGCATGTAATAGACGGATATTCTGAAGATTTATATCTCCGAACTGGCAAATTGTCGGTTCGAGATGATATTCATGAATTAATAGAGGTACCCTCAGGGTTTACTGATTTCTATTTCAGCCCAAACATCCTGCTATTGCAAGTCCACCTTTCATCTATTTCCTGCTAACATAGTAATAATATGACTACTACACACCTTACAGAGAAAAAATTCAGCGACTTTTCCCTCAATGAATCCCTGCTGACGGGCCTAAAAGAGGCTGGTTTCGAATTTTGCACACCAATACAGGCTGAAACCCTGCCTCATGCCCTTGCTGGCAAGGATGTCGCTGGGCAGGCGCAGACAGGAACCGGTAAAACAATGGCATTTCTACTTGCCGCCTACCAGCGTTTATTAAGTAGTGAGCCCGACCCAGAGCGGAAAAAGAATCAACCGCGGGTGTTGATACTCGCACCGACTCGGGAACTGGCGATACAGATCGAAAAAGATGCCAGCATCATCGGCAGTCACACCGGTCTCAAGCTTGGACTGGTCTATGGCGGCACAGGGTATGACAGCCAGAGAAAGATGCTGGAAAACGGCGTTGATATCCTTGTCGGCACACCCGGGCGGCTGATTGATTACTTCAAACAGGGCCTTTATAAACTTGACAAGCTCGACGTACTGATCATGGATGAAGCGGACCGCATGTTTGATATGGGTTTCATCAAGGATATTCGTTTCCTTCTTCACCGTATGACAGCTCCAGCTGAACGGCTCAGCATGCTTTTTTCGGCAACATTAAGCCATCGTGTAGAAGAGCTGGCCTACGAGCACATGAATGAGCCGACAGAAGTAACGATCGAAAGTGATACAGTAACGGCCGATAAAATCACGCAGATTGTTTATCATCCTGGCAATGAGGAAAAAATACCGCTGCTGGTAGGCCTGCTGAAGCAGCATAAGCCAGCTCGAACACTTATTTTCGTCAACATGAAATGGGTCGCCGAGAAAATCTATAATAATCTACGTGCTAATGGTTTTAAGGCGGGGATAATCTCAGGTGATGTGCCACAGCTAAAACGCGAGCGATTACTGCAGGATTTCAAGGATGACAAGATAGGTATTCTGGTGGCGACTGATGTGGCTGCCAGAGGCCTGCATATCCCGGCCGTCTCTCATGTTTTTAATTTTGATTTACCACAGGATGCAGAAGATTATGTTCACCGTATCGGCCGCACCGCCCGCGCCGGGGCGTCTGGTGATGCAATATCCTTTGCCTGTGAAGATACGGCCTATTATTTAATGGATATTGAGGCATTTATAGGCAAGTCAATCCCTGCAGGCAAGATCGAGCCAGAGATGTTGGCGACATTGAAATCGCCTGCAAGCTCTGCATCGAGAAAGCCTGCCGGCAGAGAACGTAGTGGTAAACCACGTGATGCCCGACCCGGCCCACGCTCGGGGGATCGCAATACACGTCGTCCTGAAACAGCTAATGCGGGTGAACGAAGCCGCGCGCCTTCAGGAGCTGGAAAAGAGCAGAAAGCAAATGATGGAAGTAGCAAGCAGACAAGAGCGATAGAAGTCGTTCAGGTAGAAACACCCTTATCACCGTCTGCGAAAGATGTTCCCACGGTTCGACGTGGACGTGACGGGCCCCCTGCCATAGGCTGAACGGGGATCCATATTTTGAGCGATTTTGATAAGAAAGGCGGATAAGGCATGGATAAACTGGTTGTTGGCTTAGAAGAAGTCGGGAATGGAGATGTCGCAGTAGTCGGGGGTAAAAATGCCTCGCTCGGTGAAATGATCAATGGCCTGTCTGCTACAGGTGTAAAAGTCCCCGGAGGCTTTGCTACCACTGCTGAGGCATTCAGGGAATTTCTCTCTGAAAACCGACTTGAAAAAAGAATAAGCGATCGCCTTCAGGGTCTTGATGTTGATGATGTCAATGCATTGGCCGAGACCGGTAACGAAATCCGTCGCTGGCTGATTGATGCGCCATTTGGCCAGCGACTGCAGGAAGAGATCAGCGCGGCATATCGCAAAATGGAAGAGCAGTATGGCGAAAATGTCTCAGTTGCTGTGCGGTCATCAGCGACTGCAGAGGACCTTCCAGAGGCGTCCTTCGCCGGTCAGCAGGAAACCTATCTGAGTATTCGAGGAATTGGCAATGTGCTGAATGCCATGCGCCATGTATTCGCCTCTTTGTATAACAACCGTGCTATAGCCTATCGTGTCCATCAGGGGTTTGAGCATGATGTAGTGGCATTGTCTGCCGGCGTCCAGCGAATGATACGAAGCGATATCGGCAGCGCAGGTGTGCTATTTACTCTCGACACAGAAAGTGGGTTTCGAGATGCTGTCTTCATTACCGGGGCATGGGGCCTGGGCGAAACAGTTGTTCAGGGTGCGGTAAATCCTGATGAATTTTTTGTTTATAAGCCCTCTCTTGCATCTGGACACCAGGCAATTATTAGCCGTCAGCTTGGTGGCAAAGCCATCAAGATGATTTTCACCGGCGCCTCAGAGCACGGAAAATCAGTTCGCACTGTCGATGTAGAACCCGCTGATCGCCAGCGATTCTGCATCAGTGATGAACAGGTTGAAACACTGGCTAAACATGCTGTGAACATCGAGAAGCATTATGGTAGACCGATGGACATCGAATGGGCGCTTGATGGTGAAGATGGCGAACTCTATATCGTTCAGGCAAGACCGGAAACTGTGCGCAGCAGGGAAACCAGCGAAGCAGTTATTGAGCGCTATCATCTACAGAAGAAGAGCGGCGTGATAGCAACAGGTCGGGCAATTGGTAGAAGAATTGGCAGTGGTGTTGCCAGGATTATCCGTGACCCGTCGCAAATGAGTGAAGTAGAACCCGGTGATGTGCTGGTGACTGATATGACTGACCCGGACTGGGAACCAATCATGAAGCGGGCCTCAGCAATTGTGACTAATCGAGGCGGGCGCACATGCCATGCAGCGATCATAGCCCGTGAGATGGATATACCCGCAATTGTGGGATGCGGCGATGCGACTGAAAATATTGAAACGGGGCAGGGAACCACCGTTTCATGCGCAGAAGGCGACACCGGTTGTGTTTATGACAGCATTCTTCCGTTTGAACTGGAACGGCATGCAGTAGACAATCTTCCGGATCTGCCGGTAAAGTTGATGATGAATGTCGGCAACCCGACACGAGCGTTCGATTTCTCCAATATACCGAACCAGGGCGTCGGTCTCGCGCGGCTGGAATTTATCATTAACGTTATGATTGGAGTACACCCTCGGGCACTTATTGACTACAACCGCCTGGATACATCACTGCAACAGCAAATCGCCGAGAGAATGGCAGGTTATGACGGTCCAGTAGATTTCTATATAAATAAAATAAAAGAAGGTGTTTCAACTCTCGCTGCTGCATTTGCCCCTGAACCCGTCATCGTACGTATGTCGGATTTCAAGAGTAATGAATATATCAATTTACTCGGTGGTAGTCTCTATGAGCCAGAAGAGGAAAACCCGATGATCGGCTATCGTGGCACGTCACGTTATCTTTCTCCGCAGTTCAAAGAGAGCTTTGCCATGGAATGCAAGGCGGTGAAATCAGTTAGAGAAGATATGGGGCTGGTAAATGTTCAAGTGATGGTGCCATTTGTGCGCACGCTTGATGAAGCCAGAACCATAATAGACTTATTGGCAGAGAACGGTCTGCAACGTGGAGAAAACGGACTCAAGGTATTGATGATGTGTGAGTTACCGTCAAATGCAATTCTGGCAGATGAGTTTCTACAGTACTTCGACGGCTTCTCGATAGGTTCCAATGATCTCACGCAGCTGACCCTCGGCCTGGATCGTGATTCAGCCCTGGTGTCTCATTTATTTGATGAGCGTGATCCGGCTGTTCTCAAAATGCTGTCGCTGGCGATCAAGGCATGTAAGAAGCAGAACAAGTATGTTGGTATTTGCGGGCAGGGTCCATCAGATTACCCTGATCTGGCGGCATGGCTGTTGGAAGAAGGAATTAGCAGCCTGTCGCTGAATCCTGATACTGTCATTGAAAGCTGGCTTGATCTGGCTGAGCGACAACGGGGATAGTTCTGTCAGGCTCGTCATATCGGTTAAAGCTCGGAATATGTAGCTGATCTGTGCTGGGCCGCAAAATGGACCAGCTAGNTCGGATGAAATACAACGATATGGCGTAACCTGTGTAAATCTTTAATCGAGTAATTCATCTTTCGTCTAAATTTATTTAAGTGAGTAAAAAATGAAAAGGTTAGTACTTGTCCGTCATGGACAGAGCATGTGGAATCTGGAAAATCGTTTTACCGGCTGGACAGATGTTGACCTGACTGATCGCGGAATAGAAGAGGCAATCGAGGCAGCCAAGTTATTAAAGGAGGCCGGTTTTGTTTTTGATCAGGTTTATACTTCTTTACTCACACGCTCAATCAGGACTACCTGGATCATTCTCGATAACATGGACCTCATGTGGGTGCCATTGGAAAAAACCTGGGTTTTGAACGAGAGACATTATGGCGCGTTGCAAGGGATGGATAAAAAAGAAGTAATGCAGAACTATGGTGAGGAACAGGTTCAGCAATGGCGTCGTGGATTTGAAGTACGCCCCCCCGAGCTAAGTAAAGCAGACCCACGCCACCCGATGTATGACGTTCGTTACAGTGATCTGGGTAGCAAATTACCGAATACTGAATCATTGCACGATACGCTGGACCGTGTACTTGAATACTGGGAAAGTACAATTCGCCCACAGATAGAAGCAGGAAAGCAGGTGATGATATGTGCACACGGTAATAGCCTGCGCGCCCTGATGAAATATATAGAAAATATTTCGGATGAAGATATTGCCAAGGTCAACATGCCGACTGGCATCCCCCTGGTCTATGAACTCGACGAAACTATGCACGCACAAAAACGTTACTACCTTGGAGATAAACGAAAAGTTGAAGCCGGTATAAATGAGGTAGCGTCACAGACCGGGAATAAAGCGGTAAATGACAAGAAAGCAAAAGCGAAAAATTAAGTGATGCCTGTGATTACATGCCGGGCATAGTGAAATAA
>JGI858J16261_1000037_pt1 | contig 15910 bp, 17 predicted proteins | sample TiedelARG03_113m_FD_16261 | JGI IMG/M metagenome (IMG submission 16261) | reverse complement strand
GGAGACATGGGTACAGCTGGTGATGCAACAATAACTGTAATATTATCAGGAGTAGTATCAGCAACAGGAGGGGCACCAGCACCGTCTCAAGCTATAACATTTGAAGGTTTACAATCAGGAACTATACTTCCTGTGGCTGTAGATTATGTAACAGCAGTTGCAGGAACAGGTATAACAGTAAGTGACTTTGTAGTAGGTAGATAAGATATGGATACAAAAAAAGGATACACAGGACAATACTCTGGTAACTATCACAGGCACACTAGAGTAACACAACACGATTATAAAGCCACAAGAGCTGACGACATGCATCACATGAAATATCTAAAAGAAGATATTGATTATGATAACAAACATGGTCACAGTGATATAGATATGACTGCTGATGAAAAACATATTTCAAAATTAGCTGGAGATCTTAAATATGATGAAAAACATCATTAAAACAAACAGAGTAAACTGATAAATCACATAAAACAAAAACAAAAACAAAAACAAAAACAAAAACAAAAATTATGGCAAAATTTGTAAAATTTAAAATCACAAACAGCGACGCTGCTTTGGCAGCTGGAGGAGATTATTCTAGAGATGTATTAGTAAACGTTGATGACATTGAAAACGTAGGAGATGTTGTAAATGCAGGAAACTACAGTGTAATAGTAACATTAAAAGGAATTGTAGGATTAGCTCCAGCAGGATACATAGCTGGTGATCTAGCTTCAACTATTGGTGGAAGAATACTTACTCTTCAAGTTTCAAAAAGTCCTATTGGACTTGCTACTCCAGCTAACGCTGATGAACCAGTTGCAATTACTGTACCTGCTAACATGCCTTCTCAATCTATTATAAAAGCTTTAACAGCTAACCCTGGTGGTGTAGCTGCTTCTTGCCAGTTAGGTAAAGACGGAGCTGGATTACCATCTAGCAATCAAATGTACTGGTCAAGCGCTGTATTTAGTTCTGATTCAACTCTATAGTAGGTGAAATCTAGAGGACTTGGCGACAGCATTGCTAAATTCACACAGAAAACAGGTGTTAAGACTATCGTAGACAAAGTGTCTGATGGTCTTAACATTAACTGTGGTTGTAATAATAGACAAGAATGGTTTAACGAAAAGTTTCCTTACAGAAGATAATATGGCATTTAGAATTAACCCTCCGTTTGATTTAAACAAAATGAGTACATCTGTGTTCGAAAGAGATATGGGGGAAGATCCTGTATTTGCTAGAACACCTAAGAACGGAGCTATTATTTTAAATGAGGATTTAAAAGATCCAGTAGAAATAGAAAAAACTTTAGCTCATGAGCAAGTCCACGTTGATCAATATAAAAACGAGATAAAAAATCCAGGTACTGGATTAGACTACGAGGTTGATTCTAAAGGAGCTGGTAAAGTAATGTTTAAAGGAAAAAAGTACGATTATTCAGTAATGCAAGCCGGTAAAGGTCCTTGGGAAAAAGATGCGTACGCGGCAGAAAAAAAAATAAAGCAAACAAGTTAAAAAAAATAACAATGGCAAAAATGAAAACAAATCAAGACGGTGGAAGTTATTCTGCTAAAAAATCAAGCGCTCCAGCAAAGGAGTTAGCGGCAAACCAAAAAGGTGCGGCTAAATATAGCGTAGAAAAAGGATCTCACGATCACCCACACGGAGCTTCAAGAATGGGTTACACTCAATCTTTTGATGGTCCAGCAAGAAAAAACGGCTATCAAAAAGGAGCTGCTAGAGTTCAAGACATCATGACTAACGGAGGCGCTGCTAGATACATGAAGCACGGTCCAGCTGATAAAGGACATGGACGTGATGACGAAGCACACACTCACAAAACTAGTGGGTCTTATGGTTTAAACCCAGACTCAGGTGGTATGGGTAAAAAATCTTTGGTAGGAAAAAAAGCGACTAACAATCTAACTATTACTCACGATCCCGTACATAGCGACTTAGGTCCAGTTGGTAAATTTGCTAACAGCATGGTTTTTGATAGCACTGGATCTGATGATACTTGGCCTGGAGATCACTTAAATCAAGTTAGGAGAACTGGAGGTTCAGCTGGATCTGTTAATAGATATGGAGAAACTAAAATTGGAGCTAATTTCTTTGCTCCTGATAAAAAAATCTCAACACCAACTGTTAAAACTGGATACGTAAGTGATTCAAGAACAGGTGTACCAGTGGGTGATGGAGATACCGTATTTAACGATGCAAATCAAGATGGTACTATGTTCGGTAGAGGTTTATCTTACTTAAGAAGTAAATTTTAATTGAAAAAAATAATTCAATGGCTTACAGGTGGCGTTATCAAGGAAGTTGGTGACGTCATCGATAAGCTTACAACCACCAAAGAGGAAAAACTGCTAATTAAAAAGCAAATCCAAGAAATAATGGATAAAGCTAATGCAGAGGCAGAGAGTCAAATAACAAGGCGTTGGGAGAGCGACATGAAATCAGATTCATGGCTTTCTAAAAACACACGACCTATGGCTTTAATATTTTTATCCTTTATGGCTATAGCTCTTATATGGGTTGATAGTCATCATGAGATATCTTTTACGGTAGAACAAGAGTGGATTGCATTATTAAAACAGTTACTTACAACTGTTTATATAGCTTATTTTGGATCACGAGGTGTGGAAAAGTTCAAATCTATAAGTAATAATAAATAGTAAGAGTATTAATTAAATAAAATAAAATGAAATATTTAAAACTAGTGATATACGTGTTGTTAGTGCCTGGGTATTATTTTTTAGCTTATATGCTAAACGAGAATCCAAATACACAAAAATATTCATGGGACATGACATTTACATGTCTTCCATATTTATTTTTAGCTATATGGGCTTTAGGTGGAATTAGATTATTAAAAAGAACAATTAAATTAAGTTAAATTATGAGTAAAGTAAAAGAAATGAAAGTAAATAAGATTACAGAAGAGCAATTAAAAACTGTAACTGAGCAACAAGCAAAGATGAATGATTTGTTGAGACATATAGGTTTGTTAGATGTGCAAAAGCTAAATACGCATGCAGCTATTAAAGAAGTAACTGCAAAGATAGACGAAACAAAGAAAGAGTTAGAAGAGCAGTATGGTCAAGTCAATATAGATTTGAAAGACGGTTCTTATACAGACATCGAGCAAGAAGATGACAAATAATATTAGAAAGATTAGTATTGGGTCTGACTACAAAAACGATGCTATGCATTATTCTGTAGGTCAACAAGTATACGGTGGTCACGAAATATCACATATACTTTTTGAAGACTCAGATAATTCTTATAATATACACATAAAGAAAAACAACGATGTATTGCCGTGGAAGAAGTTCAATTCTAACATGGCAATATCCGTTGAGTACGATTTAGAATACTGATGAAAAGCTTATACGACTTTATAGTTAGACCGGTTGGAAACGAATACGACAACGAAATAGAAATAGGTGATAAAAAAATAATACTTAATACTAAAATAGAAAGCTTTAAGTTTGTTAATAATATTGCTGAGGTTGTAGAGATTCCTAAAGCGTTTAAAACACCTATAAGTAAAGGTGATTTAATAATTATACATCACAATGTTTTTCGTACGTTTTACGATATGAAAGGTGTTAAAAAGAAAAGTAGATCATCATTTATTGATGGCTTGTANTTTTGNGCGCTNGATCAAGTATATCTTTATAAGAAAAAAGACAAATGGAACTCTATAAATAGTAGATGTTTTATAAAACCACTAGCTGATAAAGATGGTTTAGAGGTTAGTAAAGAGAAAAAACTTATTGGTATACTTAAAATAGGTAATAGCTCTTTAGAGGCTCTAGGAATAAACGAGGGTGACACTGTAGGCTACACGCCTTATGGTGAATATGACTTTATTGTAGACAAAGAGCGATTGTATTGTATGAAATCAAATGATATTGTAATTAAGTATGGAGATCAACAAAACCAAAAGGAATATAATCCAAGCTGGGCAAGTAGCAGTTGAGGAGTTAATAAAGGTAGCTAAAGAGGCTATTGTTGATTCTGACGATGATATATCAGCAGATAGATTAAAAAATGCAGCTGCTACTAAGAAGTTAGCTATATTTGATGCTTTTGAAATATTAAATAGAATACAGGAAGAAGAAGACTTGTTAAATGAGAAACCTAAAAAAGTTAAAGAAGAAACAGCTTTTAAGGGTTTTGCTGAAGGTAGATCTAAGTAATGTACGAGCAAACTTTATACAAAGTATTAAAAAACTATGTTGATTCTAAAACTTTAAATCACAAGAACAAGCATAAGAAATGGGAATACGGTTACAATGAGGATTACGATATAATAGTAATAAGTAAAACTGGCCAGATAGGAAAAGTGTATGAAATACAAAACCTTAAAATAGCTTTACCAAAAGAAAATGAAGTCGTAAAATTCGAAAACAATAAGTGGAATTATTCTGAATACCCCAAGGAATTAAAGAAAATTAAATCAGTATTCGACTGGGAAGAGTACCCCTTGGGTTTTAAAGAAAAATGGTATGACTATATTGACAAAGAATTTATTAGGCGTGAAGAAGGTTTTTGGTTTATTAACAAAGACGTTCCTACTTATATCACTGGTACTCATTACATGTACTTGCAGTGGTCCAAAATTGATGTTGGGAAACCAGACTTTAGGGAATCAAATAGATTATTCTACATATTTTGGGAGGCATGCAAAGCAGATGCCAGGTCTTATGGAATGTGTTATCTTAAAAACCGTAGGTCAGGATTCTCATTTATGTCCTCAGCTGAGTCGGTCAACCTTGCTACAATATCCACGGATTCACGGTTCGGCATATTGTCCAAATCTGGTCCCGATGCTAAAAAGATGTTCACAGATAAGGTGGTACCAATTTCCGTTAACTATCCCTTCTTNTTCAAACCGATCCAGGACGGTATGGACAGGCCAAAGACCGAGCTCGCGTACAGGGTACCCGCGTCAAAATTCACCCGTAGAAAGCTTGACGCCAATACGAAGGTACAAGAAATTACCGGTCTTGACACCACCATCGACTGGAAGAATACCGGTGACAACTCCTACGATGGGGAAAAACTTAAACTCCTTGTCCACGATGAATCGGGGAAATGGGAAAGGCCGAACAACATCCTCAACAACTGGAGGGTCACAAAAACAACATTAAGATTAGGTAGTAAAGTTATAGGTAAGTGTATGATGGGAAGTACATCAAACGCTTTAGATAAAGGAGGAGATAATTTTAAAAAACTATATAACTCTTCAGATGTTACAAAAAGAAACGCCAATGGGCAGACTAGCTCGGGATTATATTCTTTGTTCATACCTATGGAGTGGAACTACGAAGGATACATTGATTCTTATGGCGTACCTGTCTTCGATACACCAAAGAAAGCTGTAAAAGATCCTCATGGTTCTGATATAAAGCTAGGTGTAATTGAGTACTGGCAAAACGAAGTAAATGGCTTAAAAGAAGACCAAGATGGTTTAAACGAATTTTACCGTCAGTTTCCAAGAACGGAAGAGCACGCGTTTAGAGACGAGGCTAAATCATCTTTATTTAATCTTACTAAAATATACCAACAAGTAGATTGGAATGCTGATTTAAAAAATAGCGGAATAATAACACAAGGTAATTTTCAATGGGTTAACGGAGTAAAAGATACTAAAGTTCTCTTTATGCCTAGTAAGCAAGGTAGATTTTTTGTATCCTGGATACCGTCTGTTGAGATGCAGAATAGTGTTATAAGTAAAAACGGACTTAAATGGCCTGGTAATGATTACATGGGGGCTTTTGGGTGTGATAGTTACGATATATCTGGAACTGTAGATAGAAGAGGATCTAATGGAGCCTTACATGGCTTGACTAAGTTTAATATGGATAACGTTCCATCAAATCATTTTTTTCTAGAATATATATCTAGACCTCAAACAGCTGAGATATTTTTTGAAGACGTATTGATGGCTTGTGTTTTTTATGGTATGCCAATACTTGCTGAAAACAATAAACCTAGGTTGTTGTATTACTTTAAACGTAGAGGATATAGAGGTTACTCTATAAATAGGCCAGATAAAAAATACAGTAAACTATCAACCACAGAAAGAGAGATAGGTGGAATACCAAACTCTAGTGAAGATATAAAGCAAGCTCACGCTGCGGCTATAGAATCTTATATAGAACATCACGTTGGTTTAAAAGATGATGGTAACTATGGCGATGTTTATTTTCAAAGAACTCTTGAAGATTGGGCTAAATTTAATATAAACAATAGAACATCTCATGATGCTTCTATAAGCTCAGGCTTAGCTATTATGGCTTGTAATAAAAATAAATATAAACCAAATCCAACATTCAAAAGACCTTCTTACAATTTAGGTTTTAAAAGATATAATAACAAAGGTACATTGTCAAAAATAATTGAATAAATGAAAATATATACTAATTCAAATAGCGCTTTTCCTAGTCAGGTAGTACCAGACGCTGAAAAAGCTTCAAGAGAGTACGGCTCTCAAGTAGCTTCTGCTATTGAAACTGAGTGGTTTAATCAAGGTAGAACAAACGGTAACAGATACCTTACTAGTTGGAATAATTTTCATAATCTAAGGCTTTATGCTAGAGGAGAGCAATCAACTCAAAAATATAAAGACGAGTTATCTATAAATGGTGATTTGTCTTATTTAAATTTAGACTGGAAACCAGTTCCTGTTATATCTAAATTTGTAAATATAGTAGTAAACGGTATATCCAACAAGCAGTTTGAAATTAAAGCTTACTCTCAAGATCCAGAATCTGTAAAGAAAAGAACGAAATATGCTGAAGCTATAGCTGAAGATATGTATGCTAAAGAGCTAATGCAGCAAGCAAAGCAAGCTTTAGGTATTGACGCTAAGCAGTCAAAAATACCAAATGATCAACTACCTCAAAGCAATGAGGAATTAGAGCTGCATATGCAGCTTTCGTATAAGCAGTCTGTTGAAATAGCTGAAGAAGAAGCTATAACAACTACGCTAGCTAGTAATAGATGGCCATTAACAAAGAGAAGAATAAATGAAGATTTAGTTGTTTGTGGTATTGCTTGCGCTAAAACAAGCTTTAATAAAACAAACGGTATAGTTGTTGATTATGTTGATCCAGCTAACTTAATATACTCTTACACAGAAGACCCTAACTTTGAAGACGTTTATTACGTTGGTGAAGTTAAATCTATTACAATACCTGAATTAAAGAAACAATTTCCTAACATACCGGAAAAAGAACTTCAAAGAATTCAAGAGATGCCAGGTAATAGGCAGTATATAACAGGTTGGGGTAATTACGACAGCAACACGGTTCAAGTTATGTATTTTGAATACAAGACATATATGAATCAAGTGTTTAAATTGAAAAATACAGAGAATGGTTTAGAAAAAGTTATTCAAAAGACAGACGAATTTAATCCACCTCCTGCTGATACATATAATAGAGTTTCTAGAACTATAGAGGTTTTATACTCAGGGGTAAAAGTTCTTGGTACAGACATAATGTTGAAATGGGAACTTGCTGAAAATATGACTAGACCTAATTCTGACAGCACTAAAGTTGAAATGAATTACGCGATATGTGCGCCTAGAATGTACAAAGGTAGAATAGAATCTATAGTAAGTAAGATAACAGGTTTTGCTGACATGATTCAAATAACACATTTGAAAATGCAACAAGTTTTATCTAGGATGGTGCCTGATGGTGTGTTCTTAGATATGGATGGGTTGGCCGAAGTTGATTTAGGTAACGGTACAAATTATAACCCAGCAGAAGCACTAAACATGTACTTCCAAACTGGTTCTATTGTTGGTAGATCTTTAACTCAAGATGGAGAACTCAATAGAGGTAAGGTGCCTATTCAAGAATTACAATCATCAGCGGGAAGCGCTAAGCTACAAAGCTTAATAATGACTTACAATTATTATCTACAAATGATAAGAGATGTGACAGGTCTTAACGAAGCTAGAGACGGTAGCATGCAAGATAAAGACGCTTTAGTGGGCATAGCAAAGATGGCCGCTAATCAATCTAATATAGCAACTAAGCATATTAATCAAGCTAGTTTGTTTATTGCTCTTAGAATATGCGAAAACATCTCTCTAAAAATGATTGATGTGCTTTCTTTTCCTTTAACTAAAAATGCTTTAATAGAAAGTATATCCTTATTTAACACTAGTACGTTAGCTGAGATCGCAACACTTAACTTACATGATTTTGGTATATTTTTAGAGCTAGAACCTGACGACGAGGCTCAAGCTCAATTAGAACAAAATATACAAATAGCTTTACAAAGTGGAGGTATTGATCTAGAAGATGCTATAGATATAAGACAAATCAAAAATCTCAAACTAGCTAATCAATTACTTAAGCAGAAGAGAAAGAAGAAGATAGCAAGAGAACAAGCTCAGCAACAACAAATGATTCAAGCGCAAGCACAAGCCAATGCTAAAACAACAGAAGCTGCTGCTATGGCTGAGGTTCAAAAAAACCAAGCTATGACAGAATCAAAAGTTCAAGTGGAGCAGGCTAAGTCACAGTTTGAAATTCAGAGGATGCAAACAGAAATGACTGTAAAGCAGCAGTTGATGGCTCAAGAGTTTGAATATCAAAAACAATTAGCTCAAATAAAAATGGGTGTAGAGTCTGAAAAAGAGAGCAAAATAGAAGATAGAAAAGATAAAAGAGTTAAATTACAAGGAACTCAACAAAGTCAATTAATAAATCAACGACAAAATGATTCAGCTCCAGTGGATTTTGAAGGTGGAGATTCATCACAACTAGGCACGTTTGGTTTACAAAATATAATGCCGCCTAGTTAACTATTTAATAATTATATAATATTTTATCATGTCAGAAGAAACAAAATCAAGCGAACCTATCAAGCAAGAAGGTGAGTTTAAAATTAAAAAGAAAAAACCTAAAAACTTAAGTCTACAATCTAAAGACGAAATAACAAAGGTTGATTTAACAAAACCAGAAGCAACAGGTGATATAGTGCCAGAGGTTATAAAAGTAGAAGTACCTGCTGAAGCTTTAAAAAAAGAAGACGATGCCATTCAAATCGGAGAAACAAAGAAGATGGATGTGGGCGAACAAACCGGAGATAGCTCTGGAGTGGACAAACAAGTATCAAAGCCCGAAGAGGTTATTGAAGAAGTTATCCCGATCCAAGAAATAACAAAAGAAGAAGTAAAGGAAATAACTAAAGAAATTAAAGAGGCTAAAAGAGATGAAAAAATCTTAGGCAAACCTTTACCAGAAAATATTGAAAAACTAGTTTCATTTATGGAAGAAACTGGTGGAACTGTGCAAGACTATGTGGCTTTAAACAAAGACTACAGTGACTACAGCTCTAAAGATGTTTTAAGAGAATATTATACAAAGGCAAAGCCACATTTAGATCAAGAAGAGATTAGCTTTTTAATGGAAGACAATTTTGATTTTGACGAAGATGTAGATGAGCCAAGAGAAATACGTAAGAAAAAACTTGCGTTTAAGGAAGAGGTTGCAAATGCAAAACAATTTCTTGAGAGTTCTAAGAGTAAATATTACGACGAGATCAAGTTGAGACCGGGCGTTACTCAAGAACAACAAGAGGCTATTAGCTTTTACGACCAATATAGGCAGCAACAAGAAGTTGCTACACAAGTGCACGGTGATTTTAGGGACAGAACTAAAAAACTATTCAACAATGAATTCAAAGGTTTTGAGTTTAATCTTGGTGAAAAAAGGTTTAGATATGGAATTAAAGACCCGGTTAAAGTAGGTGAACTACAAGCTGATGTACAAAACTTCGTAGGTAAGTATACAAACGAAGAAGGATTAATGACAGACGCTGCAGGTTACCATAAAGCGATGTATGCTGCTATGAACGCAGATAAACTTGCTAATCATTTTTACGAACAAGGAAAAGCTGACGGTGTAAAAAGCATAATCAGTGGTTCTAAAAACCCATCTAAAGACGAACCTAGGCGAGTTGCCGACGGAAATGTGTTTATAAATGGATTAAAAGTTAAAGCAATTAGTGGGTTAGACTCGTCAAAACTAAAAATTAAAACTAAAAAGTTTAACTAATTAAAAATTAAAATTATGGCAATTGCTCCACAATTTGGTTCAATCGTACCAAGTCAACAACAACAAACGTTGGCAAACAACTACTTAAATTTTACAGGTGGTCAAAACGATTTCTCACAACAATACCTACCAGAGCTTTACGAAGCAGAGGTAGAAAGATATGGTAACAGAACGTTATCAGGATTTTTAAGAATGGTTGGCGCTGAAATGCCAATGACATCTGATCAAGTAATTTGGTCTGAGCAAAATAGATTACACATAGCATATAATAATTGTACTTCTGCTTCAGGAGCAGGAACAATTACTATACCTGTTACAGCTGCTGCCGCTGCTGTGCCTATCGTTAACGTAATTTCTCCAGGCGCAACAATAGTTGTAATGGATCAATTCGGTGGCGAAGCAAAATGTTTCGTTAGAACTTCTGACACTCGCTTAGCAGGTGGAGGAGGTAACCCAGGACAGTTAGTTGTAGAGCCTTACGGTTTTGCTACTTTAGCTGCTGCTGGTATTGCTGACGGTGCTGGAAAAAAGATATTTGTTTACGGTTCTGATTTTCAGAAAGGAACTTCAACTGCAAATGCAGCTGTAGGAGCAAATACTTATGCTGCTAATGCTAACCCTATGGTTACTGTAGATCCTAGCTTTACTCAATTTTCAAATTCTCCAATAATTATTAGAAGTACTTATACTGTAAACGGTTCTGACACTGCTCAGATCGGTTGGGTAGAAGTTGCTACTGAAGATGGAACTGGAGGATACTTATGGTATTTAAAAGCTGAATCTGAAACTCGTTTACGTTTTGAAGATTACTTAGAAATGGCAATGGTTGAAGGAGAATTAAGTGCTGGTGGACCTGCTGCATTAACTAACCAAAGTGGTGGTTCTCAAGGTTTATTTTCTGCTATTAGTCAGAGAGGTAATGTTCAAACTGGATTTACAGCTGCTGCTGGATTAGATGCTTTTGATGCGATACTTAAAAACTTAGATACTCAAGGTGCTATCGAAGAAAACATGTTATTCTTGAACAGATCTACTGCTCTTGATTTTGATGATATGCTTGCTTCTATCTCAGGTGGATTCGCTGGAGGTACTGCTTTTGGATTATTTGAAAATTCTGAAGAAATGGCATTAAATTTAGGTTTCTCTGGATTCAGAAGAGGTTCTTACGACTTCTACAAGACTGACTGGAAATACTTAAACGATGCTTCTACTCGTGGAGCTATTGCTGGACCTGCATCTATTGAAGGTGTATTAGTACCAGCTGGAACTTCTACGGTATATGATCAAATCTTAGGAACAAACATTAGAAGACCATTCTTACACGTGCGTTATAGAGCTTCACAAGCTGATGACAGACGTATGAAGTCTTGGTTAACTGGTTCTGTAGGAGGTGCTTTTACTTCATCTTTAGATGCAATGGAAGTAAACTTCTTATCAGAAAGATGTTTAGTAACTCAAGCTGCGAACAACTTCGTATTGTTCAAAGGAATCTAAGATTCAACAAATGTAATTCTTACCCTCGTTGTAATTACGGGGGTAACAATTACCCTTATAAAATTATTTAATTATATTATATTATGTCAACAAAAAAACAAACTAAACCTACTGAGTGGGAAATAAAAGATAGAAATTACTATCTAACAGGTAACGAGTCACCATTGACTTATACGATACCTAGTAAGCATACAAAAAAACATCCATTATTGTGGTTTGATGAATCAAGAGGATCTCAAAGAGAACTTAAGTACGCAACAAACCAAGCATCTGTCTTTGTAGATGAACACAAAGGAGAATCAACGATGGGTCATATAACTTTTAGAGACGGTGTTTTAGCTGTTCCAAAAGAAAAACAAAACTTACAAAAAATGTTATCTTTATACCACCCATTATCAGAGCATAGGTTTAAAGAATTAAAACCACAAGAAAATGCTGTTAATGAACTACAATGGATGGAGTGGGAAATACAAGCGCTTTTAGCAGCTCGAGACATGGAGATAGACCAAGCTGAAGCTGTATTGAGAGTGGAAATAGGAACTAGCATAAACAAGTTAAGTTCTAAAGAAATAAAAAGAGATTTACTAATGTTCGCTAAATCAAATCCACAATTATTTATGGAGTTAGCAAACGATGAAAATGTACAATTAAGAAATTTTGGTATAAAAGCCACTGAAGCTAGAATAGTAAAGTTATCACAAGATCAACGCGTGTTTACTTGGGCTAGTAATGGAAGAAAATTAATGACTGTACCATTTGATGAAAATCCATACGCAGCATTTGCTGCTTTCCTGAAGACTGATGAAGGAGTAGAAATATACAAGTCTATCGAGAAAAAGTTTAAATAACATGTAATACTAATATAGGGCTCGTTCACTCGGGCCCATATTATAATAAACAAATTAAAATGGCAATAAACGTAGATCAAGTTTATAAAACAGTCTTGTTAATAATAAATAAGGAGCAAAGAGGTTATCTTACACCTAATGAATTTAACAAACTAGCTACTCAAGTGCAGCTTGATATAGTTGACACTTACTTTGAAACTATAAACCAACAACTACGAGTGCCGCAGAATGAAAGCGAATATGGTAACAGATACAAAAGCGTACAAGAAAAACTTGACGTTTTTAAAACCATAGGCACTTGCGCATATACAGCGCCAACTACTACACAACCAGGCTTTTTTACAACTCCAACATCTTCAGGAACAGCTACTGGAACTCAAAATTTAACAGGAATATTAAACAATATATCATATCCTTTAACAACTATAACTCAGGCTCAAGTCGAGCAAAGCCAAGTGGTCGTAACTGTTGACGGTGTTGTGTATACTACCTACAACATAACAGGCGGTAACTTTAATTTAACAGCGGGAGCTCTAGCTGTAGGTGTAAATATAGTTATAACGTTATATCCTTTGGATTTCTACAAGCTAGGTACTGTTATTTATAATGATGATAAGGAAGTTGAAGTTGTTCAAAGAAACGAATTAGCTCAATTAAACTTGTCTACAATAACTAAACCTTCAAGTTATTTTCCAGTTTACTTATACGAAAATAATAAAATAACTATATATCCTCAATCAATAAATTCTAACGTACAAGCTACTTACGTTAAGAAACCAGCGGACGTTGTTTGGAACTTTACATCATCATCACCTGATTACACATATATATGGAATCCATCTACTTCAGTTGATTTTGAATTAGATATTACAGAGCAAACAAATGTTGTTTTGCAAATCTTGCTTTACGCTGGTGTTGTGATAAAAGATCCAAGTATAGTTCAAGCTGCTGCTAGTGAAATTGCTCAAGAAGCACAAAACGAAAGAAACTAATATACAATGGCTATACAACCTACTAATAACGGATCAATAACTGAAAATTCTCAACAGTATTATCAAGGAACGCAAGACTTTAGGGGAGCTGGAGTAGTAGCACCTAATCAAAAATTTACAACAGACTTTGATACAGATTTAATATTAGGAAGCTCTACTAGCTGGAATCCTAGTGATCCTGATTATGGTTTAAACAACTTTAAGGTTTACACAAGTCAAAGCGGTCTAGCTGGTACTTGGAGTCAGTGGGTTACGGAAATAGTAGTTACTAATGGTAAGACTATATCTTTAACAGTTTCTCCTTTAGCAAACGCTTTTATAGTTGTTCAATTAACAACGTTAAGTGGTGGTAAATACGCTAACACAGAGTCTGAAAAAGCATATGGGCAAACAGTAGAAGATAACTATGGAGGATACCAATACATTAAACTAAACGACATTGTTAGTAATTTTTTAGTAGGGTACATAGGACAAGGCAAGTTAATTCCAAACGCTAAGAGAACAGATGTAATATTCCATACTAAAAGAGCAATGCAAGAGTTTAGTTATGATACTTTAAAAAGTATAAAAAAAGCTGAACTAACTATACCTAACGAACTTACATTAATATTACCTCAAGATTATGTTAATTACGTCAGTATATCATGGATAGACGAACTAGGAGTTAAAAGACCTATGTATCCAGCTAATAACTTAACAACTAGCCCTTATTATACTCAAGCTCAAGACTCTGCAGGTACACCAACACAGGATCAATGGGGTAACGATATAGAAGGAACTTCTATAACTCAAGAAAGATGGCATAACGCTAATACTGATTTTATTGACGGAAACTTTACTAATGAGTTTACAAATGATATGTGGGCTTACAATTGGGGCGATTTAGGCAGTACTATTGGGTCTGGTTATGGAAGAATGTATGGAAGCGATCCCCAGTATTCTCAAATAAACGGGTGGTTTAATATGAATGAGAGAGAAGGTAAGATTTCTTTTTCAAGTAACTTGGTTGGTAAACTAATAGTGCTAGAGTACATCTCAGATGGACTAGCTTTTGATTTAGATAGTAGAATACCTAAAATGGCTGAAGATGCAATGTATGCTTATATATTACATGCTCTTATATCTACTAGAATAAACCAACCTGAGTATATAGTTCAAAGATTAAGAAGAGAAAAAAGTTCTAAATTAAGAAATGCTAAAATAAGATTATCTAATATAAAGCTTGACGAAATAGTTCAAGTAATGCGAGGTAAATCTAAATGGATAAAATCATAATACATGGCAGAGGCTAAAAATAGTTTCATTAAGTCTAAAATGAATAAAGATTTAGACGAGAGACTTATACCAAATAACGAATACAGAGACGCTTTAAATATAGCTGTTTCTAGATCAGAAGCAAGCGATGTAGGGGCTTTAGAATCTATATTAGGTAATATAAAAGTTACGTCTACAGAACATGATGATGCTGGTGAAATAATAGGTTACTTTGTTGATGACGCTAATTCTCTTGTGTATTATTTTAAAACAGACTGGAGCGGTGTTGCATTAGCACCAAGCACAGCCTTGTGCCAAATACTAGTGTATAACTCTATACTTGATACTACGAACGTAAAAGTTGAAGGATATTGGTTGAACTTTTCAACATTAAACCCAGTGCTTGGCGTTAATTTAGTTGAAAACTTGCTGTTTTGGACAGACAATAGAAATCAACCTAGAAAAATAAATGTAGAACAACCTTCTACTTATTACTTTAACGAAGACCAAATTTCTGTAGCCAAGTTTGCACCAATATTTCCGCCTGAGTATTTAAACTTAAGGGCACCGCTTATAAATAATTATACACCAGAGACTGATACATATCCTTCCACAATGACAAACGCTGCTGACCCAGATACTGTGCCAGTAGGTGTGTTTGAGGTTAGCGACTCTAATCTAGCTGTAACTAGATATAGAAACGGTGATCCTGTAGTTGAAGCCCAGACTCTAGCCTCATGGCAAGCTGCTGACACTGGAGAGTACGGTGCTTTTTGTTATTATGATGAGTATATAGGAAATGAAGTAACATATGGTGTTTTATACAACAAATACGCTGTAATGGATTCTAGAGGTCTAGCGCCTATAGGATTTACAATACCAACAACTGCACAGTGGAATGGCATTATAGGTGCTGGTGGAGGTACTTCTAATCTTTTTAAAAGCACGACATTATGGGATAACCCACCTTCGCCAAACACAAACGCTAATGGAATGAACGTTAAGCCTGGTGGATGGAGGCAAGCAGCATCTTCTGCTACAGACTTTAGAGAGTTGACTCAGAGAGCTAGATTTTGGACAAGTGATGCTACTACTACAAATAATCTTTATGTCAACTTTAGTAACACCAACGCTTTACCAAGCACAACGCTAACAAGTCCAGCCTCGTATGGAATGTCTGTAAGAGTTGTAAAAGAAGCAGGTTATAATGGCTGGAATGGAGATCCTGAGCTTTTAAAAGATA
>JGI858J16261_1000036_pt1 | contig 16232 bp, 11 predicted proteins | sample TiedelARG03_113m_FD_16261 | JGI IMG/M metagenome (IMG submission 16261) | reverse complement strand
TAAGGAAGAGTTTGTAAATCAAATAGGAAAGTTTAATGTAGGTATTTTAGAAGAAATAAGCAAGTTATATTTAAGTGACTTTGGAATATTTATAGAAATTGAGCCAGATGAAGAGGAAAGAAAAATGTTAGAACAAAACATTCAAATGGCTTTACAAAGAGATTCTATAAATTTAGAAGATGCAATAGATATTAGAGAAATAAGAAACTTAAAATTAGCTAATCAAATATTAAAATTAAAAAGAATAGCTAAACAAGATAGGGAGCAAGAAGAAAAAGCAGCTGCTGCTCAACAGCAAGCTCAGATAAATCAGCAGTCACAGCAGATGGCAGCACAAGCTAAGATGCAGCAATTCCAAATGGAACAACAAGCTTTAATTCAATTAGAAGAAGCTAAGATGAGTTTTTCTGTTAAAAAAATGCAAGGTGAGGCTGCGATTAAAGCTGAGTTAATGAATCTTGAATTTTCATTACAAATGAAATTAAAAGGAGTAGATGTTGATTTGGCTAAAATGCAACAAGAAGGTTTACAGAAAAGAGAGGGTGAAAGGGAAAGTGCTAAAGCTGACAGAATATCTCAAGCCAATACAGAACAATCTAAATTAATAGAACAAAGAAAAAACAACTTACCATCAGTAAGTTTTGAATCTAATGAAGATAGCTTAGATGGTTTTGATTTAGCAGAGTTTGAGCCAAGATAGCCTTAAAAATCAATTATAATTATATAGTAACTTTGTAAAAAATCAAATCAAATGGAATTTAAAGTAAAAGAAGTAAATCCTATAGCAGAAAAGTCTGTTCAGGAAGTAGAAGAAAAACTATTAAAAAAACATGATGAAGAATTAACAGAGGTAGAAAATACTCCTGTTGAAAATACAAGTGTAAATGAAGTAGTTGAAGAACCCATAAATGAAGAAGTAGGGTTAAAAGACGAAGATGTTCTTTCATATATTAAAAGTAGATATAATAAAGATATATCTTCTGTAGATGATCTGTTTGTTGAAAGAGAGCAAACAAAAGATTTACCTGAAGATGTTTCTAAGTATTTAGATTATAAAAAAAATACAGGTCGAGGATTTGAAGATTTCGTAAAAGTAAATAAAAATTACGATGAATTAAGTGAAGATCAAGTATTAGCAGAGTACTATTCTTTAACAGAATCAGATTTAGATAGTGAAGATATTCATTATTTAATAGATGAAAAGTTTTCATATGACGAAGATTTAGATGATGAAAACGATATAAAGAAAAAGAATATTGCTAAAAAAAGAGAACTTTCAAAAGCGAAAACATATCTTAATGAGTTTAAAGAAAAATACAGGGTTCCTCTTGAGTCAAGTGGGAATTCTCTTTCTGAAGAACAACTTAAAGACATGCAGGCTTATAAGAGTTATATAGAAAATTCAAAGTCAGCTGAAGAAGTTGCTAAAAGAAAAGGTGAGTTTTTTCAAAAACAAACAAATGAAATTTTTAATTCTGAGTTCAAAGGTTTTGAGTTCAATGTAGGAGATAAAAATGTAAATTATTCTTATGGTGATGCTGCTGAAATGAGGTCTAAGCAAAGCGATTTAAACAATTTTATTGGCAAATATGTTGGTGATGATGGTTTAATTAAAGACGCAAAAGGATGGCATACAGCATTAAGTGCTGCAATGGATCCTCAACGATTTGCTAATTATTTTTACGAACAAGGGAAGTCAGATGCAATTGGTGACGTTAGCAAAAAAAGTAAAAACGTTAACATGTCAATGAGAAAAACTCCCCAAGTGATTGGAGAAGGTGGCTTTAAAGCTAGACAAATTTCAGATACAAGCGGTAGAGGATTAAAAATTAGAAGTAAAAAATAAAAGTTTAAAATTTAAAAACAAAAATTATGGCAGTAGATGCAGTACCAGGGTTTGACTTACAGCCAAGCTCAGAACAAGTCTTATTACAGACAAATTACATTACTAACTTTGATTTCTTAAATCAGTATCTTCCAGATACTTATGAGAAGGAATTTGAACGTTATGGAAACAGAACAGTAGCATCATTCTTAAGAATGGTAGGCGCTGAAATGCCTTCTAACTCAGATTTAATTAAATGGGCAGAACAAGGTAGATTACACACGAAGTATACAAATGTAACTTCAGCAGCAGCAGCAGCAGCAGATACAGCAACACTAACAATTGGAGATGCTTTAGTACCAGGAGCTGGTTCTATTGCGGTTCGTGTTGGTCAAACAATTATGTTGTCTGATAGTACAGCAAATTCAGTACTAAGCAATAAAGCTATTGTAACTGCAGTTGATACAGCAGCAGGAACAATTGATGTAGCTTATTATGAAGCAGGTGGACAAGCAGTTGCAGCAGCAGTAGTATGTTCTTTATTTATTTATGGTTCAGAGTTCCAAAAAGGATCTGTTGGAATGCAAGGGCAACTTGAAGCTGATGATCAGATTTTCTCTAACTCTCCAATTATCATAAAAGACCGTTACGCAGTATCTGGTTCTGATATGGCTCAAATTGGATGGATTGAAGTAACTACTGAAAATGGTGCAACAGGATTCTTATGGTATATGAAATCAGAGCATGAAACTAGACTTCGTTTTGAAGACTATCTAGAGACAGCTATGGTTGAAGCAGTACCTGCAGAAGCAGCGTCAGGAGCAGCAGCGATTGTAGAAGGAGTTGCATCAGGTGTTGGTAACAAAGGTTCAGAAGGACTTTTCTATGTAGTTGAAGAAAGAGGAAATGTATGGAGTGGTGGTAACCCAACAACTCTTGCAGATTTTGATGCTATTATTCAAAGATTAGACAAACAAGGTTCTATTGAAGAAAATGTTATTTTCTTAAACAGAGAGTTTGGATTTGACATTGACGATATGTTAGCAGCACAAAACTCTTATGGAGCAGGTGGTACATCATATGGTCTTTTTGACAATGATGAAGAAATGGCACTTAACTTAGGATTCTCAGGATTCCGTAGAGGTTATGACTTTTACAAAACAGACTGGAAATATTTAAATGATCCTACAATGCGTGGAGGTTTAGTAGGTGGAGCAATTAATGGTATTCTTGTACCTGCAGGTTCTACTACAGTATATGACCAAGTTTTAGGTAAAAATGCTAAAAGACCATTCTTACATGTTCGTTATAGAGCTTCAGAAACTGAAGACAGACGTTACAAAACATGGATTACAGGTTCAGCAGGTGGAGCTTCTACTTCTAGCTTAGATGCTATGGAAGTAAACTTCTTATCTGAAAGAGCGTTATGTACTTTAGGTGCTAACAACTTCTTTATCTTTAAATAAGATATAGATAATTACAATAAAGGGGTAATTAACCTTACCCCTTTTTTTTATTAAATTTAAATCAAAATCAAATGAAAAAAAAGAAAGAAGCTTTTGTGAATAAAAGCTACAAACTTACCAGAGACAAAGCTCCATTGAGTTTTACAATTCCATCAAGGAATACTAAAAGAAGTTCATTATTATTTTTTGACGAAGAGACTGGACAAAACAGGTCTTTACGTTATGCTAAAAATCAAAAAAGTATTTTTGAAGAAGAGCAAGATGGTAATGTTATTTTAGAACCAATTATTTTTGAAGATGGGTTCTTACAAGTTCCAAAACAAAACCAAATTTTACAAGAATTTTTAGCCTATCATCCAGGGAACGGAAACATATTTGTTGAAGTTGACAAGGAAAGAGACGCAGCTATTGATGTTGACAGTATGGATTTAGTTTTAGAGGCTATGATGGCAGCAAAAGACTTAGACATTGAGATGTTAGAAACAATAGCTAGAGTTGTAATAGGTGCAAGAGTAGAAAGAATGACATCAGCTGAATTAAAACGTGATGTTAGATTGTTTGCTCAAAGATATCCGGAGGATTTTTTAGAGTCTATTAATGACCCTTTATTAACTCTTCAGAATAAATGCGCTAAATTTTTTGCAGAAAGTTTATTGGTATTAAAAAACAAAAAAGATGTTTACTATAATTTAAAAGGTAACAAAAAGAAATTACTTACAGTTCCTTATGGTGAAGATCCTTTATTTATTTTAGCTTCATTTCTTCAAAGTGACGAAGGAATAGAAGTATTAAGAATATTGGACGACAAGCTATAACCAATAAAAAAAACAAGATTTATCCTGAAAGGGGCTTCACAAAAAATGAAGCCTCTTTTTTTGTATCTTTGTTAAAAGATTAATTAGTATGAGTTTAATAAATACAGTAAGAGCAACTGTTCTTTCTATTGCAAATAAAAACAACTTTGGATATATAACTCCCAATGATTTTAATTTATATGCAAAGCAAGCGCAATTAGATATTTTTGAAGATTATTTTTATCAATATAATTCACAAATTGTAAAACAAAACGCTAGAGTTTCAGGAGAAGGATATGCTGATTTAGTAAAAGGAATAGTTGAAGTAATAGATAGTTTTTCATCTACAAAAGGATTAATAAACACAGGTATAAATTTATTTGATTTACCTGAAGATTACTATTTGATTAATAAAATTAATTATTACCCAAACCTTATAGCAACAGGCACAATAACTCTTGGTTCTATAGGAACAACTTTAATAGACTCATCGGGAAATTTTTTAGGATTAGTAGGTGGTTCAATTGCTGTAAAACCAGGGATGTTAATAACAAACACTACAGGTGGTAGTACTTATTCTGGAGGAAGTTGTTTTGTAGTAAGTGTAGATAGTAATACTCAATTAACAATATCAAGCAATAATTTTTTTAATGGTGGTTTTCTTGGCAGCTCTTACACCATTGTAAATACACAAGGAATTACGGAAGTTGAAAGAGTATCTCAAAATAAAATATTTTATTTAAATTCTTCTCCACTAACAAAACCAGGGCTTTTTTTCCCAGCTTATGTTTTGGGAGGTGCAAATAATGTAGACTTAGGAAATAGTATTACGGTTTATCCTGAAACTATAACTACACCAGGAACTCTTGTTTCTCAATACATTAGATACCCTAAAGATCCTAACTGGACATACTTTAATATTATTACAGGAGGTGACCCAAGTTTTGACGAAACATCAGTAGATTATCAAGATTTTGAATTACCATTATCAGATGAACCAAATATTGTAAATAAAATACTACAGTATGCAGGTATGTCTATAAGAGAAGCTGCATTAGTTCAATTTGGAAAAACAGAAGAAAAAGAAGCAACTGAACAAGAAGGATAGATTATGGCATATATAACAGAATATCAATATTACGAAAACACAGGAAATCCTAATTCTCAAGATGAAAATTGGGGTTCTTATCAATATGTTTCATTAAACGACATTGTTAACAATTTTAGATTAATGTATGTAGGTAATGATAAATTAATAAATAACGTTGAAAGGTATAATATTTTATTTCACGCTAAAAGAGCTATTCAGGAATTGAATTACGATTCAATGAAAGAAGTTAAAGTTTTAGAGTTAGAGGTTTGTGATACTTTAAGATATGTTTTGCCTCATGATTATGTTAATTGGGTTAGAATTTCTTTATATAAAAACGGAACGTTACTTCCTCTTACTGAAAATATTCAAACAAATTGGAGTGATGCTTATTTACAAGATAATAATTGTAGAATATTGTTTGACCAAGATGGAAAAATACTAAAACCATCTACATCAACTTTAGATTTAGAAAGAATTACAGGTGGTGGTAAAAGCATATATTTAAATCAACAAAGCCAATACAATGGCCAGGAAGGTTTTTTTTATAATGGAGTATGGTATTTTGAATATCCTGTTGGAGCTAGATATGGTTTAAATACAGAAACAGCAAATGCAAATCCTACTTTTAAAATAAATAAAAAATCAGGAGTAATAAACTTTAGTTCCGATATGGCAGGAGAGCTTTGTGTTTTAGAGTATGTTTCAGATGGAATGGAAAATGGTGATGACTCAGAAATTAGTGTAAACAAATTATTTGAAGAGTTTATTTATTCTTACATGAAGTTTGTAATACTACAAAGTAAATTTGGAATACAGGAGTACATTATCAATAGAGCCAGAAAAGAGAAATCAGCCCTTTTAAGGAACGCAAAATTAAGATTGAGCAATATACACCCAGGAAGATTATTAATGAATCTAAGGGGGCAAAACAAGTGGATAAAATAACATGGCTAAAATTCAAAAAAACTTTGTTGTAGGTAGAATGAATAAAAGCATTGATGAACGACTAGTTCCTCAAGGTGAATATATAGATGCTTTAAACATAAGACTAGGTTCTACAGAAGGAACAGAAATAGGGGCTGTAGAGAACTCTAAGGGTAATGAGCTTTTAGTAGAACTACAGTTTAAAGGAGCTGATTTAAGTTCATCTGCTAGATGTATCGGAGCGTTTGAAGACGGAGCTAATGAAACTATATATTGGTTTGTTAATGATTCTGCAAATACAAACTCTTCAACAGGGAAAGTAGACTTAATAGTTTCTTACAACACAAGAACATTTGTTTTATTTTATCATGTTATATCTACCTCTTTATTAAATTTTGACAAAAATTATTTAGTAAATGGTGTTAATTTAATTGGAGACCTTTTGTTCTTTACGGATAACTTAAATCCTCCTAGAAAAATAAATATTAATAGAAATTATCCTGAACCAAATAGCTTAACAACAGTTGATCAATTAACGGAACAAGATGTTGGTGTAATTGTAGCACCTCCATTAAACGCACCTAATTTAGACAGCTACCAATTAGGTGGTGGAGAAAACTACATGGAAGAGCTTTTTTTAAGCTTTGCATATAGATGGCAATATGAAGACGGAGAGTATTCTGCTTTATCTCCATTTAGTCAAGTAGCCTTTACCCCAGGGCCTTTTCAGTTGAATTATCAAACTTATGATAATAAAGCAATGCTTAATCAATTTAATACTACAGATATAACCTTTAACACAGGAGGTAAAAATGTAAAAGATCTTGATGTTGTTTTTAAATTTAGTACAAGTCAAACAGTAAATGTTATAGAGAGATTTAATAAAGTAAACGAAGGTTGGTTAGATAACGTTTCAGAAACATTAACTTTTACAAATAAAAAAATATTTACAACACTACCTGAAGCTCAGTTATTAAGATTATTTGATAATGTTCCTAAAAAAGCACAGGCTCAAACAATAATGGGTAATAGGTTAATGTACGGAAACTACATTGATGGGTATGACGTTAAAAGTTCAACAGGTAAAGATATTTACTTAGATTACAACCTTTCATTAGTAGAAGAAAGTCTTTCTGGAAGTGAAATACAAGGTACAAGGCATTCTTTTGATTATACAATACAAGGGGGAGCTGTTCAGAATGTGCAAAATGCAAAAATAACAATTAATTTCGGTGGTTTAGATTTAATTGAAGGTTCACAGATAGGGGTTGTTTTTGAATATGAAAGTGTATCTTATAGAGGTGCAGTAGAATATAATGATGGCACACAGCCTGAAAACAGTTTTGATAGAACTTTTTTGTTTAATTTACAAAAAAACTACTCAAGTGTTTATGACTTAGCTGTTAGCACAGAATTTGTAGCTGCGGTAAGTGATTTCGTTTCAATTAGTAATTCAGAATGTTTTTCAACAGTTGTTTCAGGTTGTACAACAGGATGTACTTCTGGAACAAGTCAAACAGATGTTTTTAACTGTGGAATTACTTCTAAAAATGAATGGGAACAAATAGGTTTTGGTTTAACCGGTACACCACAGGGTATTTTAATTGAAGCGGCACAAGGTAGTAATAATATTTCTTTTGTATTACCAGCTATAAAATTTGAAAAATATGACCAAACAACCAATCCTGCAACTCCAACAGGAACAATTGCTTATGAGTATTTATCTGCTACTGATGCATCAGGATTATATTCAAAAGATGGTTCAAAAAAATCATTGCATAGCAATAGAGATTATGAGATAGGAATTGTTTATATGGATGACTATGGAAGAAGTACTACTGCATTAGTTGATACTAATAACACAGTATATATTCCTTGTAGCAAATCAGTTACAAAAAATAGCATTAGAGTTGAGTTAAATAATTACCCTCCTTATTGGGCTACTAAATATAAATTTGTTATAAAAGAGTCTAAAGGACTTTATAGGACTATTTATTCCAATATTTTCTTTCAAGAAGAAGAAACAGGAATTGTTTTTTTTAAACTTGAAGGAGACAATAGAGATAAAGTAAAAGATAATGAAGTACTTTATGTAAAATCAGATAGCAATGGTGCAGTTTCAAATTGTGCCAAAACAAAAGTATTAGGATTTGGAGTAGAAGCAGATGATTTTCTTTGCGATAAAGATGCAAATGGAGATCCTATAGCAGGTAGTCCTCCTTGCGGACAATTAGCAGGTGCATATATGCAACTAAAACCAAATGGGTTTTCAGCAGATTATCCTGAAAATGCATTTATTGAAAATTCAGATGGATGTAAAGGGGGGTACTGTACTACACTTGTGTCAACTTATATTGACAATCCAGATACTACAGGGTCTACTGACGTATTTATTCCTTTTACTATACCTGCAGGAAGTCTTGTTAGAATTAATATTCGTGCAAACAGGAGAAGTAGAGGAAGTAAATGTGGTGGTCGTGAATATGCTTATGATAAAAGGTTTACATCAGGAGATGATTACGATAGCTTGTATGACTTTATTCTAGGAGATAATATTGATTTAACAAATGGTATAACAACAGGTTCTGATGGTACTATTAATTCAACTATTTTTAATGAGGCGTTATTTACAAACGGAGCAGTACCTCCTGCAATAGCTGGCACAAATACAATATTTTTTACATCATATTCAGATGGTAGACAGGAAATAGGTATGCGAAATGGTACACCTAATTGTAGTTCACCTGACAAAAGAAATTCTTACGGAAGGATTGAGCTTGAAATTCAAAGAGCCACATCATTAATGGTATTTGAAACAGAGCCATTAGATTCAGATAACGAGTTGTATTATGAAAACGAGCAAACATTTGATATAGTAAATGGATTTCATTTGTCAGGATTATCAAGTGATGACCAAAACCAAACTATTTCACAGCCTGCTATTGTAGATTTAACATTTTTTAATTGTTTCGTTTTTGGAAATGGTGTTGAAAGTAATACCGTTTTAGATGCATTAATAAAACCAACACTAAGCTTAGGTGACAAAGTAACGGCTGTATCTGAAGAAGAATATAAAGAGTCTAATAGATTTGGAGATGTAACTTATAGTGGGGTTTTTAATCAAGAAAGCAACTCAAATAGATTAAATGAATTTAATTTAGCGTTAGCCAATTTTAAAACACTTGAAACATCTTATGGGCCTATAAGAAAAATGCACTCAAGACAAACGGATATATTAATTTTACAAGAAGATAAAATATCTTCTTTACTTGTAGGAAAAAATTTATTGTCAGATGCTGCAGCAGGTGGAGCTATTACCTCAGTCCCTGAAGTTTTAGGAACACAATTGGCTAGAATAGAAGAGTACGGAATTAGTAATAACCCTGAAAGTTTTTCAACTTACGGACAAGATGTTTTTTTTACTGATGCAAAGAGAAGCTCTGTTCTTCAATTAAAAGGTAATGGTGTTAAAGGCGATACAGGTGGAATGTTAAAGGTAATTTCTGAAGTAGGAATGAGGTCTTGGTTTAGAGACTTGTTCAGAGATAGTTTTGAAACTCAAAAATTAGGTGGTTTTGATCCATACATGAATGAGTTTATTTTAACTTCTAATTTAGTAAAAATACCTCAACCACCATCTAGAAAAGATTGTGGATATAATTTAATTATGTCTGACTTATCAGAACCTTATACTGTTGTAATAGATTTAACTACGATTATAGGAAATGTTTTGTTTGTTTATGATACTAACAATGCATTAAATATTAATGTAGAATGGAATGATTCAAGTGTTGTTAACCAAAACGTTATTGGAACTGGAAATGTTTCTTTTAACAAAACTGCTAATAATCCAACAGAAGCAACGGTTACTTTTACTCCTGTATCAGACCCTGTTACATTTGAAGTAAATTTAAATTGTCCTGTAGCACCAGAAATAACTGTAAAAGAAATTGTTATAAACTTTGAAGGAGATGTTAGTCTAACTACAACGTGCAGATATAGATGGTCTTTAGGAACTGACTTAAGTCCTTATAGAACAAACTCAGTTGTTTTAGAATTAGATGGAGTGTCTTTATTTTCAGAACAAAGTGGAGATTCTTCTTTTGGAACTTTACCTGCTTTGGGTTCAGTTGTTACAATGAAAAACAGACAAAATGCAGGTCAAACTTTTGAGTTTGATGTGACTAAAGATAAGTTTAAGTATTTAACTAGTAATACGAATTATAATGAATCAGACATAGATACATTAATTCCTTTATTAAATACAGCAACTCCAATAACAGGTAGTTTCCCTGAATATCAAGCTAGTTTTACATATAATAGTTCGGCACTTTATATGTATTTAGTTTGGGATTTAAGAGAAGCTACACCATTACAGTTTTGTTATGATGCAGCAAGCCCAACGGAGGCATGTTGTGAATGCTCTTAAATAAAATAAATTATGCCAAGTACAGTAAATAAATTTATAAACGCATCTACATTTGTTACAGCTACAGCCGTATACGATGATGCTGATTTAACTATTAAATCTGCAGATGGGTATTATCAATACAATAGTGAATACCGATATCAACTAAACGGTCTGTTAGGCCCTTTAGTAACTTGTGAGTCTTGTGAAGGAGACGCAATAGCGTGTGGTTCAGGAATTGTAATACCACAAAGTAATGGTGGATTGTTTGAATTAAATTATTCTACAGGCAGTTCAACAGGAGCTATAAGTATTTATTTTGAGCCTAAAGATATTCCTGACGGGATAAGAGTTCTTTATGATGGTGTCTATTACAATAGATTATCAGCTCCATTAGATGGAAATAAACAAAGTACAAGTGGTGTAGCAGATTCATTTACTGTGTTAGGTACACTTTTCAATCCTCCAATTTCATGTTCAGCCGCTCCGCAAACCCATATCCTTAATTATTACAATGGTTTAAACCAAAACCCTGCGTCATGGATTCCTGGAAGCCCTAGTCCTCAAACTATTACTACAAATACAGGGGATGATGTTTTGGGAGGTGCAAACCAATATAATCTTTTAATAGTACCTGTACCCAATGTTACAGCTTCTAACGTAAAGGTTCAGGTGATAGGAACTTGTCCTACTACTGAATATAATTTAGAGGTGTCTTGTCCTGCGGCCTTACCTAGTTTTCAGGGTAGATCAATTGGGAGTGGTACAGGGTGTACTTCAGCTAATGCAACTTTTTATTTTGGAAGATTTAGATTTCAAACAGGCGGTTACCCTGCATTTAACAATCCTATTTTTAGTGATGTTAACGGAGAGTTTAGAGTTGCAGATGGAAATTACTTTATGAACAACAATATAGTAATTTCAGTTGCATCTGGAGTAGTTAGCGGATTCCAACCATGCTCGTAATGATAATTGTGAACAAAAAAAATAAAATATGGCAGCAATAGATTACACCTTAACGTTTAGTGAATCAGTAAAAGGATGGCCTTCTTTTTACAGTTACAACCCAGATATGATATTGGGAATGAATCAATACTTATATTCTTTCAACAATGGTAAGTTGTATAGGCACAACACTAATGAAAGAAGAAATAACTATTATGGAGTTGATTATGACTCTACAATAACAGGTGTTTTTAATCAAGAACCTACAGCTGTTAAAGTATTTAAAACCATTGAGTTAGAGAGCGATGCTTCTTGGGACTGTGATTTAGTTACAGATTTAGGAAGTGGTTTTATGGACTCAACTTACTTTGATGAGAAGGAAGGAGCTTGGTTTGCTTTTATTAGAAGAATTGGTGGTACTCAAGACTTTAAACAAAGATCAACTCAAGGGATAGGTGGTTTTGTTTCTACCACAGGTACTTCCCCTGGTACAATTACTATAGTTTTTAATATATCAATAAATAGTATTATTAACCACAACGACACAGTTTTTTATAAAGACGGTGCTGTTGTTAAAGAGATTGGGCCAATAACAGATATAAGTGCTGACAGAAAAACAATAGAAATAGACGCTTCTAACCTTCTTCCTGTTTTGACTAGTGTTCCTTTAAATTCATATATTTTTACAACAAAAAATACTGTTGCGGAATCTTATGGAGCAACAGGTTACTTTATGGAATTTAAACTTACAAATAATAGTACGACAGCTGTAGAGCTTTTTACAGTTGATTCTGACGTCTTTAAAAGTTTTCCTTAGATTTTGTATCTTTGCTTTAATGAAATTAAATGTAAGAGAATTAAATAAAACGGATTACGATACCATTCTAGTAAAATGGTGGAAAGATTGGAGATGGGAAGCACCTCCTAAAGATTTTTTACCAGATAATGGACAAGGTGGATTTATAGTCTATGATAATGATGTTCCTGTTTGTGCAGGATACATATATATTACTAATTCATCAGTAGGTTGGTGTGATTGGATTATATCTAATTTTGACTATAAAGACAAGATAAAAAGAAAACAAGCCTTAAAAGAATTAATAGATATTTTAACACGTACTTTAGAGTTGTCTAATTGTAAGTATGCATATGCTTTAATTAAGTCAGACTCATTGATTAAAACATATAAAGAAGCTGGCTATGTTGAAGGAGATAGCTATAACAAAGAAATGATAAAACGATTATAATATGGCGGCATTTACAACAATAGCAGCGGCAACAATAGCAATAGGTGGCGCTGTTGCAAAAGGTAAGTTAGCAGCTGATGGGGCTAGCGAAGCAGGAAGAATGGCTGGTAGACTTAGGACAGAGCAAGATAGATTAGAAAAAGAATCTGTAGCTAGGTTAGAGCAAAATTTTTACGAAGGTGTTAGAGCAACAACAGATGTCTATGACAAGATGCTTCAAAACTCAAATGCAGTTACTGGTCAAGTAGTGCAAACACTTGCAGAGGGAGACCCAAGAAACTTAATAGGTGGAGCAGGGAAAGTAAAGCAGATGTCTGACGCTACTACAGGACAAGTTGCTGATAAGTTTGCTGCTCAACAATTTAAAAGAGAAATGGCTGAAGCTGATGCAGGTGAAAAATCTGCTTCAGAAATAGCAGCTTTTATGGATGATAGAGCATCGGCTGCAGGAGTAAAAGCAGATGCATTAACTCAACAATCAGATGACTTATCAGGTCAAGCCACAGGTGCGTACTTAGACGCAGGAGTAAGTGCTTTAAGTGCAGGAGTTTCTGCATTTGGAGGTTTAGGAGGAGGAGCAACTGCACAGGGTAAGGCTGCAGATGCGTTATCTAAAAAAACAGGAATGGATAGGGCAGCAGCCTTAAAACAAATTCAATCAGGTGGATATGATAAAAAAGCATTAAAAGGTATAATAGATAGTGGTAATTTACCAGCATCAGATACATTTAAAGAGTTTTTAAATAAAGATTTAGACGCACCTTTAAAGCCCACTACAGGAAAAACTATATCTGATTTTGAAACACCAAACACTACTCCTGATTTTTTAAGTGGGTTAACTCCTGAGCAAGCAAAGCAGTTTGAAGAGTATATTTCTAAGTCTAACAAGCCAGAGGTTCCAGGGAATATTACTGAATTTCAAAAAATGGTTATGGCTTTTGGAGGACAAGGTAGTTACGGAGATTATTTTAGCCAACCAGAAAATAAATAAGATATGGGTAATGCATTAGAGGCAGCAAAGTTTTCAGTAGAAAATGGAAACACAGGGGTAGGTACTAAAAAAACACTACTTGAGGGTATCGATAAGGCACAGCTTGGTGTAAAAACCTGGAAAGAAAATATAGATTCTGAGCGTTTAAAACTTAAAACAGACACAGCTACTAAATACAGAGAGGCTGAGATGGATACAATGAAGAATCTCCCTAGTGATAAAACTAGTAGGGATTTAGCATTAAACGCATTAGCAGAATATAAAGACCGATTATACGGAAACATGGGATTGGTTCAATCAGGTTTGATAAGCTCTGATGATAATTTAATATTTCAAGAAAACGGAAAACAATCTTTTGATATACTTGCGCAGCAAATAAACGATTACTCAAAATCAAAAGCAGCAGCTATAAAAAGAGCCACAGGTTATTATGAAATGGAAGAAGATGGTGTTACTAAAAAAATAGGCAAGGACGGTTTGCCAATTTATGTAGAACCTACTGCAGGTGGTGTTGAAGCTGCTCTTCAAGATTTTCATGATAGAATGGGTAATCCTGATTTTACACAAATAGGATTTGGCGAGAATGGAATGGGTAAGGTTACATTCTTAAAAACTAAAATTGACGCAATGACCAACACAAGAGTTTTAGATTTAGACGAAAATGGTAAACCTCAACCTTACAAAGATGAGAAAGACATGAGTGTTTTAGCGTTTAATGGAAAAGATAAAAACGCCATATCCGCTAGGTTTAATCTTAACACAGAAGTTAATGGTCTATTGTCTGGTGGCTTAGGTGGTAAGTATGAAGAACTGAAAAGGGTGGGAAATATGAGCGGTGTTATAGTAGATGACCAAAGAAATAATCCTCAATTTTTTCAAATGCTTGAAACAGCAGTTGATACTGCTGTTGTAACAACTGAACGAGTAGCAAGTCTTTTGGCTGATAATGGTCCAGAGGCAGAGAGGTCAATTATNATAAATAGTATTCAAGAAAAACAATTAGAGTTCGATGGAATAAATGATAGGGATATGATAGATTATACTTACCTTGATATAAAAACAGGTAAAATGGTTACTGGTCAAAAATACAAGTACATAAAAATGAGAATGGCTTCTAACAATACATTGGTTCCTGCAGCTACTGATGAAGATATCGAAGCTGCAAGAAACGTATCTAGAACCGCTATTTATGGAGCTTTAGATGTAAAATATACAGATAAAGGAGTTAGGGATTCTCAGTATGCCCCAAATGCTGCTCAAATTAAAAAACAGGGAGATGATGAGGATTATCAGTACACAGTAAAACTTATTGACCAAGCTGCTACAGGTGATACAGAAAGTTTACAGTCTTTAGTAAGTGAAAGCGATGTTGTAGAAAAATACACAATAAAAACCATAAAGGAGCAAGGGAAAAAGGATAAACAGGTATTAAACTTTTATACTTTCTCTGGAGACAAGCTTGCCGACATTGTAATTGATGATTTGGGTAAATCTGTAGGTAAACAAATTGCATCTCAACTTAAAAAACAAGCTGAAAAATATATTAATAAGACAAATCTTAAAGAAGAAGTCGCTAAAGGAACAGATGGTGACTTTAATTCTAGGTCAAGAGAGTATACTAATTTAGATGATGTAGTTTTTGGGGTAAATAATCAAGGAGTAACGACAACAACAAGTGATTTATTTGCAGATGCAGGTACTAGTTCAGGTAAAATTAAAGCTGCTTTTGACAGAACAATAGCTGAAATGTCTAGACTATATGGTTTTCCTGAAGGCTTCCTAACAGTAGAAATAGATGATACANTNGATAATGATAGAATGACTATAAGGGATGCTAATGGAAAAGAAATCGATCAATTTGAAGACGATGATGAGAATGGTGCAAATGTAAAAAATACATTAGACAAATACATGAAAAAGTACAAGTCAGGCGAAGTAAAATTAGATAAAAATTTCGGTTAAAAAAAAAAGATGGACGAAGAGATTTTAAAAAACATATGGAACGCATTATCTAGTGACAAAAAAACAGAAAGTGATTTTGAAACTTGGAAGTCAAACTTTTCAGGAAACTCTGAAGTTCAAGACAATGTTCATGTATATCTTACTCAAAAAGGATATACTAAAAATGACCTTGAAACTTGGAGAACTAATCTGGGAATAAAAAAAAAAGACAATTCCGATTTCACTTCAGAAGAGGTCGTTACGGAATCCACTACAGATGTGGAAACAAATCCTTCCTCCTTGGATTCTTCATCAACAACAAGCATTGATGTACCTTTAATAGAAAAGCCTTTAATGGACTTTCCTAATGCGCCAGAAAGAAAAGGTGTGTTAGAAAACGAAGACGGCTCTGTATCTACGCACAAAATGAAAACAGAAACCGATGGTGAAGGCAATTGGTTTTCTTTTCCTACAGTATTTCAAAATAAAGACGGAAGTTTTGTTGATATGTCTAAAGAGGCTGAACAAGACTGGGAGCCTGTATATGAAGAAGCTAAAAAAAGAGGAGAGGTTATTGATTTTTTAGATGATAAAGATT
>JGI858J16261_1000034_pt1 | contig 16300 bp, 14 predicted proteins | sample TiedelARG03_113m_FD_16261 | JGI IMG/M metagenome (IMG submission 16261) | reverse complement strand
CGTGTAACCGGTCATGTTTTCATTACCGATAAAAACGTCGCTTCTGCCTTCTGATACTGAGATAATGGCTTGTTCCGCCGTTTCAAACAAGATTGGTAAAATATCAGTGTTGTCCTGCAGAAAACCGTGATGAGAACTGTTTTTCTGGACAGCTACCTGTCTGCCTTTCAGGTCGTCGACACTGTTGCCGATGTCTGAACCTTCCTTGGTCACAAAAACCCGGTAGAATGTTTGGTGTGGATTTGAATAGGTAAGGAACTCTTTTCTTTTCTCTGTCATGCCTACGCATGGCAATACATCAACTTTTCGTATCTTTGCCTGTTCAACGGCTTCATTCCAGGTCAGGTTCGGGGCAATATCCATGACGATTCCGGTGCGTTCACTGATAACTCTTGCATAATCAGCGCACATTCCTCTGTAGCTGCCGTCCACATCAATGAACTCAAATGGAACAAATTCAGGATCGACGCCAAGAAGAACACTGTTGTGTTCCGCCAGCCATCGCTTTTCCTTGTCGGTGAATTCGATCTCACTTGCAACGTGTTTTTCCTGCTGCCCAAGCCATTTGGCAATGGATCGAAAATAGAGCGAGTTGCTATCTGCCTTAAGGTTGCTCAGATGCCTGTCGATTGCCGCAAGAATTGCCGGTCTTGAAGATTTAGGTGCAGCGAAACGGAGTTCTGAAGGTCGGACGATAGTCGTCGTTTTCTTGACGTCAAATCTTTTTTCGTTCAAGTCCCCATACAATCTGGGTACTATGCCGGCATCAACATCCTCCTTCTCAATCAAGCGAAAGACATCTTCATACTCGTCAACACCGGTATAGATGACATCAATCTTCGCTTTTTCAGTTACCTCTTTTAGGGATTTGAAGTAAATGTCTTGAGACAACCCGGCAACCGTTTTACCTGCAAGATCAGCAATCGAGTCCAGCTTGATATTCTGGGTTATGTATACCTGCCCCCAGTTCGGGAAGACCGTCTCTTCGTTGAAATCGTATTTTTGGGTTCGTTCTTTTGAAAAAGCAATGGCTGTAAGTAGATCAATTTTGCCAGTTTCAAGAAGAGTCAGGCAATCAGCCCATTGACAGGGAATATATTCAATCGTCCAATTTTCCCTTGCTGCGATATAATCTAGAATATCGACATAGACCCCATGAGCATTGCCGTTATCGTCATAAAAAACTAAAGGGAAATCCTGATAAACCCCAACTCTAACTGTGGTTGACGCATGGGAGAAGACTACTGCCAGGCCGCTGGTGAAAAGGACTATCACCAGGACGTGTAGTAATCTTTTAACCGTATCGAACAAGATGGGTACCATATTTGATGACCCGCTGAGGTTATTAGATAACTATCATCAAAACTATGCCATGACATCTATGGTTCATTAGGCGCTTTACAGCAGTTTATTGCGCCTCGAAGCTATTTGGAAATTACATTACTATTATTGTAGCAAAACATGATCATTGCCACAAATCACTGACCAAGAGTTTTACATAGCAGATTATACAGATAAGGCAGAGCCGGGTTTTCCCAATTCTGCCTTATTTTTCAACTGGGTTGAATAGTCGCTGTGCGTTTGTTTCTGCAGTTTAAATTATGTATGAAGATTCTAAAAGATATTTAAGCAACAGATTTGGGATGTAAGCCGGCTACATGCCCTTTTTCTCGTGCCTCCTTAACAATTCCATGTACCTGTTCAATTTTATCGGCAATTCTTTTAAGAGCTCTATGGATCGTCCAGATACAGAGCATTGCCAAAGGTATAGCGATAAAAAGAACAACAGGTACAAACCACAAGCCAACGATCATTTCCGAATTAAACATAGCTAAATCCTCCTTTTGATTGTTTCAGTCTTGTTACATGAGTTATCGAGTAAGACTTTTTCATCAATGTAGTGTTCAGGCAACTCTTTGAGTTTCGTGTCTCTTTTCTTGGTTATTGCGCTACTGCCTGCCGCTTGTCATTAAGTAATACAATTACCGTGCCAACAATATTTTTTACGTAAATATTATTTAATATAAGTAACTTAACAAGAAAAAGAGTGGTATCAGGAGGTGTGCAAATGTGTTTAGAAAGATATCAGCTATACAGATGTGTATAGTCAGGAGTGTTCAGTGAGCTTCATTTAGATTTTGCCTCAATACCGTGTCTCAGCATCTTTGAATAGAGAGTTGCACGGCTTACTCCAAGAAGACGGGCAGTCTTGGCTTTATTCCAATCTGTTTTTTCCAGTATTGCTATAATTGTTTGTTTCTCTGAACCTGCTGTTGCTGAAGCTCCGATTACTGGATCTGTTATCTTGATTGCAGACGGCTCACCATATGTTGTTGATAAAAACTCCTGGGGCAGGTGTTCTTTTTTTATAACATCTCCCGGACAGAGAGCGCAGGCATAGTGAATAGTGCTTTTCAATTCACGGACATTGCCAGGCCACGGGTAATTCATAAACAACTTTGTAACACCCTCGTCCAGGCCCTGAATATTCTTGGACATTGATTTTTGGGAAAGTCCCATGAAATGGCTAATCAGTAGAGGAATATCATCACCCCTTTCTCTTAATGACGGCAGCCTAATCAGTATTCCCTTTAAGCGATAAAACAGATCTTCCCGAAATTCTCTGTTTCTTGCCTTTTCCTGCAAGTCATGATTGGTGGCAGCCACAACCCTGACATCGGCTTTTATGGTTTTAGAATCACCAATACGCTCAAATTCTTTTTGTTCAAGAAATCTCAGCAATTTGGCCTGAAAGTTTGGAGATATATCACCGATCTCATCTAAAAAAAGAGTCCCTCCTTCAGCGGCCTGACAGCGCCCAACTCTATCCCNATCTGCTCCGGTGAAAGCACCCCTCACGTGCCCGAAGAGTTCACTTTCCAAAAGACTCTCTGTCAAGGCTGCGCAATTCACTTTTATCAAAGCTTTGTCAGCCCTACTACTGGCATGATGAATGGCCTCGGCAATCAGCTCTTTGCCCGTACCGCTATCCCCACAAATCAGAACATTGGCATCCAGATCGGCTGTTTGTTCAAGAAGGGTGTAGATTTTTCTCATCATCTCGTTTTTGCCAATGATATTGCGGTAGCTATGTTTCTCCAGAAGATTTTTTTCAAGCGATACCAATCGAGTAATATCTCTGATGACCAATACAGCTCCAGTCGATTCATCTTGAAAGCCAATCAAAGGTGCGGCATTTAACACCAGAGTTTTGTCTGTTTGCCCCCCGCAACTGCATTCAACTCGTAACTCTTTAACCTTTTCTCCAGTCCTGAGTGCCTGTTGCAATACCTCAAAACAGGGACCACTGCCATCTTCCAGTCTTTCCTGAAAAGTTCTATAAGTTCCAGGCTCGTCGCCACAGATGTTGTCCAATGACCTGTTGGTATTAATAATCTGTAAATCGTTATCAACTGTGACAATAGTGTTGTCTATGCTGGTCAGAATGGTTTGCAGCATCATATGCGATGATTCTCTATCACGGATGGCATTTTGTAATTCCAGATGCGTTTGAACTCTGGCCAGAACCTCTTCTGTTCTAAAAGGCTTTGTTATATAGTCCACACCGCCCGCTTGAAAGGCCTTGACAGTGCTCCTGACTTCCGTCAGGGCACTAATGAAAATGATCGGGATGTCTGCGGTCTGATCGTTGGACTTTAAGATGCCACACAACTCATAGCCGTCCATTTCAGGCATCATTATATCGAGGAGAATAAGATCTGGAANTTGGTTTTTTACAGCCTTGAGCGCAATTTCACCGCTCAGAGCCGGTCTCACCACGTAACCGTTTTCTGTCAGCAGTTTTCGCAGTACAGAAAGGTTCTCAGGAGTATCGTCAACGATCAAGATGTTGTTTTTCTTGCCCGACTGATTCATCTTTGCCTGCCGGTGAAATTTTTGTCGTTTATACTATTATGCGCCTCGCTGAAAATTATGCATTGTGCCAAATTTCAATAAGGATATTCACCTTTAAATTTTAACATAAAAACCTGGGATAGACTATCTGGTTGTTTCAGGCCTGAGAGTCTCTCCAGTATTTGCAGGGGGAGGCAATATACAGGATGGTCAGGCTGTAGGTGATTCATAGGCACATCGAGCAATGGTCCGCCCCGTGGTCACGATAGGAGGGGGAATCAAGCTTGATCTAATAACGGTTGCTGGGAACCTGCGGTAATCCAAGTCACAAGAAAGAGGCAGAACCGCATTGGTTCTGCCTCTTTTTCTTTTGTCACAGAGCAATTCACTCCAATCTAATTCTTTGACATAAGAAGATAAGGTAATTACGGCTTAGTAAGTATTCCCACACCGTAGCATTCACTAAGTAGTGTTGGCTTGATCATCCCACTACCGGGCTAGCGAGAGACAAGATGAGTATTAAAAAAGTTTGCATTGTAGGTGCCTCCGGAAAACTCGGCAAGTACATGGTTCAGCACTCCCTAGAGCGTGGCTGGGAAATAGTTGGAGTATGCCGAGAAGACAGTGTAGATAAACTCGACCCCTTTAAAGGTCAAATCACTATAATTCCCGGCTCAACAAATGACCGTGAAACTATCAAGAAAGCGGTAGCCGGATGTGATGGAGTATTAACAGTTCTCGTTCCATGGGGAGTGAAACAATACTCTACTGGAACAGCTCAGGCAGTGCTTGACTTCGCTCGTCCCGGTACACGCCTGATTTTCTCATGCGGCTGGCATATCTCGCGCGATGGAAAGGACGTGTACTCGTTGTCCTTAAAGACTTTAGTAAAGGTTTTCGGGTTTATCGCAAAGTTAATTCGGTTTGCGGACTTAGACGACCAAGTTGAAGCATGTAAGAGAGTGTTCGCCAGTGATACCAATTGGACTGTCGTGCGTGGCAGCGATCTCGAAGAGGGTGATAGTCAGGGATTACCAGTCTGGAGTCGTCATGTAGGGGACCCAATTCTAAAAAGCAATCTCACGCGTAGAGTCGATTTTGCCCTATTTATGGTGGCAGCTCTCGAAAATGATACTCTTATTCAAGAGGCTCCTGCGATTGTTGGTTGCAAAACACCCTCCGCCCTTGCCTATACAACTAACAAATAAGATCTGCTCCCGCTCCCTCTAGACATCTGGGCAGGGTAGTTGTCTGGCTTAACTCACCGGCGAGATTCAGCGAGTTCATGTTAATTACTGGTTATGCTTTTTTACATATTTACTCAACAATTGATCAAGGTAATTAGCAAAAGATTGCCTGTCCCTTGTGCTTAAAGCCGGCGGACCACCAGTGTCTACTCCACTTGATCGCAGGGAATCCATAAAATCCCGAGTATTTAAACGGTCTCTTATGTTCTCAGTTGTATAGAGTTCACCACGAGGATTGAGAGCAAAACCTCCTTTGTCAACAACTTCTGCCGCTAAAGGAATATCACTGGTGATTACAAGATCACCAGCGTTAAGGCTATTAATTATTTTAGCGTCAGCTACATTAAACCCAGACGATACTTGAAGAAATTTGATGTGGGGTGATGACGGTATGCGGATCGGCTTGTTCGCAACAAGGGTTATGTGCACACCGGTTCTATTTGCTGCTTTAAATAAAATATCTTTTATCACCACGGGACATGAATCTGCGTCTACCCAAATTTTCATTTTATGTTAATTTTGGTAAATGCATAACAGCAGAAAGGTACACTCAGATGATTGCCTGTAGAATAATAATTGTGGGTGGCAATCTTTATTCATCTCAGACTTCGATATGATAAATTCGAATCGCCTGATTGAACCCCTTCAAAGATATCTCACCTAAATCGAGTACTGATTCAGTCCCATTGTATTGATCTGTTATTAGTTCAGATACTACTATCTGTTCTGGCTCGGCATAGTCACAGAGCCGAGCCGCAAGCTGGACTGCGCTTCCAAAAAGATCGCCATGATCCTCGATGGGTTCTCCAGCACTAATGCCAATTCGCACATACAGGTCTTCATCAGAATTTGTTTGGTTATGATCGGCAAAACCCCTCTGAATAACAACCGCACAGTCGATAGCATCGTTGGCTGAAGTGAAAGAAGCCATAATCCCATCCCCTGTATGCTTGACTTCTCTTCCCTTGTGCTTTCGAAGCGCATTGCGCGTTATGGCATTGTGAATATTTAGGTAATGCAGCGCCTTGGTATCACCATAATTTGAAGTCATGAGGGTAGAATCTTTCAGGTCTGTGAACATAATCACCCGGAAAGCACTATCAATCTTCTCTTCATGGGATACTGAACCTTGCACTGGATCATCAATTCTACCAAGAAAAGCCTCAACGACGTTCGGATCGACACTGATAATTTCGTGAGGGACTTCGCCATGAGCTTCATTGTGGGCATTCTGTATTGCATCTTTATCTGGAGCATCCACAAGACAGAAAGCGGTGCATTTTTCCTCATCGAACCAATACGTGAGGAATTTAACTCCATATTTGTTTTGAGTTTTCAAGTCCTTTTCATGGGCATCTGCGATCGCGCGATGCGTAGCCCCTTCGATATAATGGCGGTCCATGAATATAGGCATAAATTCCTCCTTAGATACCTGCTATCACCAACTACAAAGTGGTTTATCAGCTGAGACAATAAATCTTAAAAGGAGGATTGCGAGATAATACAACGAAAAAAATAATGCGTTGAGAGGAAGGTTATCTCAATACCTTTTACATTTCTCAGTTAAAGTGATTTGATATCAAATATACACTCCTCCTGAAAATGCTTCTGGTCAGGTGATCTGTTAAGGAACTCGAAAAGAACTAGGCAAAATTTACAAGAAGCAGCAGATATGAAGAAAAGAAGAATCATACAAGTGTGCATGATAGTTTTGTTTCTATGCTATTTCGTTCAAGCGAGTCTTTGTCAGTCAATATCTGAAGATGACTTTGTTAAGATCACCGGCGGTTGTTTTCAAATGGGAGATCAATTTGGCGTCGGTGTATCTGATGAAACTCCAGTTCACCGAGTTTGTATATCTGACTTCTACATCTCAAAATACGAAGTAACACAGGAACAATGGCAGCAAATAATGGGAAATAACCCTTCTAAAAACCAAAAAGAGAAGAGATACCCTATTGATGTAGTGAGTTGGTACGATGTCGAAAAATTTATCGAAATATTTAATTTAAGAACTAATAGTAGGTTTCGTTTACCAACAGAAGCAGAATGGGAATTTGCGTGCCGGGCGGGTGGGCAAAAAATCAAATATGGCACTGCAGATGGAACAAAAGGCAAACATCTGGTGATAAACTCAGATAATAAAGAAAGCGGTAGAGGGATAATGCCTGTGGGAAGTTTCCCTCCCAATTCACTCGGTCTATACGATATGTCTGGTAACGTTTCTGAGTGGGTTAAGGACTGGTATGATCGAGATTATTATAGCAAAGCCCCTGTCAATGATCCTGTGCTCCTGAATACGCGAATGGAAACACTTCGAGTCAGAAGAGGCGGGCATTGGGAGGATAGTTCATGGATTCAACGTTGTACTTTTCGAAATTGGCGGAAACCAGGATTTCGCCTAATCGGTTTAGGTTTTAGACTAGCAATAGACTCCTGATAGACTGACCTGCCCCCGTTAGATTGTGCATATCTCCCTGTGCCCCCTCACCTGGCGAGCGAATACAGGCACTAGTTCAAGAGAACATCTTTAGCAGCATTGATCTTGGCAGTCAGAAATGCTGAGCCTCCGCTGTCGGGGTGAACCCTTTTTATAAGACGCCGCCAGGCCTTGAGGATCTCTTGCTTCGAGGCATCAGGTTCAATGCCAAGTATCTGACATGCTTCCTGCCTGGTCATAGTGTCAAAACCAGCTGTCCCGTTTTGCTCGTTGAAAGCTTCAGAACCAGAATGTTCTCTCCAGTCAGGGTGGTAGCGATCGAGGAAAGAGGCCAACAGTGCTGCACTATCGACATCGGAGTTCGTTTCCTGATAAATCGACAAAATCTCCTGCTTGGTCAAAGATGAGAGGCGAGCCCCTTTCATGAGGCCAGTTAACACAATACCGTCCATTTCCCCGGTATCATGATCAAGCTCCATTTCAATGTTTTTCGAGCGAACTGTTGATTTATTCCCGCCGGAAAAAGTGGCCGTATGAGTCGAACGAATGCGCCGCATCCATGAAAGCCCGATGAGTACAAGGGGTATCCCGATCACTCCACGTCGTATTAGAATGAGCAGAACCCCAGTTACTATGAGAATAGGAGGCACTGCTCTGGTCATAAATGCCGCAGTTTTATGGGCTGGATTTGTAAGTATCAGCCAGAAAAAACTAATCAGCAAAAGTACCAGAAATATTATATATAATATCATTCTGTTATCTATGAGGAATATGGGGATGGAAAATCATTTTTTCATCTGCTCGAGGAGTAGGCGCGCCTCATTGCTGCCGCTGTTTGAAAGGGCCCTCAGTCCCCCTCGAGCGTAAACGGCAATGGCACCGAGTAGTTTGGCGAGTTCCCTCGCCGAATCCGGACCAAGCTGAAAATAGGCACCGCCTGATAGTCTGGCCATTTCACGAAAACCATTTTCAGTTGCAAGATCATGCCCGTCCTGGAAGAAAAAGCAGCGAACCCCTTTTAAGCCGAGTTCCCCCGCTTTCTGACAGAGAAAATCGATACTCTCTTCAATGGCATCACCGATAAAAACAAGTGCAGAAACCTGTGCCTTCTTTGTTTCACGATTAACGTGGTTGAGTATTTTCGCTATCTGTGTATATCCTCCTCGGCAGCCTATACCGACCATCAGATTCCGCAGTGCAGCGGCGTTAATAACCCACTTCGAGGCACGACATTCATCCAAACCACGAAAATACACGAGCTGAACCGACAATTCTCCGGACTTGCCCACTGCATCAAACATCGAATTTTGGATAGTCATCGCTCTGTCCCAGGTTGGTTGGCGGCTCATGGTTGCATCCAGGGCAAATACCAGTCTTCCACTTTGAGAGTGAGCTATCTTGCCAGCGGCCTTGAGAAAAGAGGTTATCTCTTCGGAAGACGATTTTTTCCGAAGCGCTTTCTGCCTGTTTTCAGTGGTAGTGATATCTTTATCTTTCATGCCCTGTTTCTCTCAGTTAATCAGTAAATAATACAAATAGATGGCTGACGTCTTATTCATCCACAGCATGTCCCTGATCACGGNCCAAACGGGCAAACAAGCAGGTCAATCATCAAGGAAAAGATATTGTCGAAATATGCCTATTTCAAGCGAATTGCATATAAGAGCTAAAAAAAAGGCTCTTTCAGGTTATTTGAACAGTTTATGTCCATATGTCTTAGGGCGAACAGATAAACGCTTTATTCTTATTTGGTATCGGATACTTTCACTTTGACCCTGGATGCACATACTGAAGAATAACAATTATGGTGCCTATGGAAGTCCTCGAGTGCACCAATGTTGTCAGAACTTATGGTCTGAATTAATTGATCATGAGTACATGTAAACCTCACAATAGTTGTTGTTTCCCTGAAAATGAAGGCTGTGATCACAGTCATGAGTTTAATGGGAGGCGTCGACAGTAACTCTTAATCAAAGATCCTCTATTATATCTGCACTCGATCTTATTGATTGAGAGCAGATCTTTTGAGTAAGGCCCCAAGAGCCTACATCCTACAAAAAGATGAACATTGCTAATAGCGTTCTAATCATTAAGGTGAGTGATACCCGGATAGAAATCGCTGGATAAGTCTGATTATTCTCTAAATGAATGGTATCCAGTTTCTGGATAATAATTTGCCGAGCATCAAAGCAGGAGCAATGAACAATGATTGAGGGTGGGTGTTTTTGCGGAGCGGTCCGCTACCAAATTGATGGTGCGCTTGAAAGCGCAATGGCCTGTCACTGCTCCCGCTGCCGCAAGGCGTTCAGCAGCGCATCATCGGCCTACGCTGAAATTCCAGACAGCAGTCAATTCCATTGGACTTCGGGTGAGAAGGAGTTGTGTACATACACCTCAACCCAAGAGTGGGGGGTCGCGTTCTGTCGTACTTGCGGTTCAACTCTGTGCGGCATGTTCAACGGCAAGGTACATGGGGTAACTCTTGGAACTGTCGATGGTGATCCTGGCGTCCAGATCAAAGCACACATATTTGTAGGGTCTAAGGCACCGTGGGACCACATAGGTGGTGAAGCTCCTCAGTTCGAAGAAGGGCCTTCCAGCCGAACTTTGTTCTCAGGTAACAAAAGACACCGACCCCTTCCCTCAACCCGGACGCTGTGCGATGAAGCGGCTGGTTGTTCACGCTGTTAATCTTGTCATCTCGAAGGTCTGAAAATTTTGCCATCGCGGCAAATTTATATCTTTATCGAGATACCTCATTCACAACACACATTTTACAAAGGCAAAAATACTATGACACAAAATAAAAATCACCGCATCGTACTCTCTTCCCGCCCAGTTGGTGCGCCGACGAAGGACGATTTCCGGTTGGAGGAAGTATCAATACCAGAGCCAAGGGATGGAGAGGTGTTGTTGAAGAGTATCTACCTCTCCCTTGATCCTTATATGCGCGGGCGGATGAGCGACGCGCCGTCTTACGCTCCCCCTGTGAATATCGGTGATGTAATGGTGGGGGCTGCTGTTTCTCAAGTTGTAGATTCCCACAATCCAAATTTTGAAAGAGGTGAATGGGTTTTGGGTTATGGCGGTTGGCAGCTCTATGCTGTGTCGGATGGTTCTGATCTAACTAAATTGGGTAAAAACCCAGAAAAACCATCATTTGCTCTAGGAATATTGGGAATGCCTGGATTCACAGCGTATATGGGGTTGTTAGACATTGGGAAACCAAAGGCAGGTGAAACTCTAGTTGTGGCTGCAGCAACTGGTCCTGTTGGNGCAACGGTGGGACAGATTGGGAAGGTAAAGGGTTGCCGTGTTATCGGTATCGCCGGGGCGGCCGAAAAATGCAGCTTTGCAAAAGAAACTCTTGGTTTCGATGAATGCCTCGATCATAAAGATCCTGATTTCCCCAATCTGCTGAGACAGGCCTGCCCAGACGGTATTGATATCTACTACGAGAATGTTGGTGGAAAAGTATTTGATGCGGTTTTACCACTGCTGAGTGTTGGTGCAAGGATTCCGGTTTGCGGCCTTGTTTCAAGATATAATGCAACCAAACTTCCGGATGGTCCGGATCGTTTATCGGTGCTCATGGGGACAATTTTGGCCAAACGAATCAAAGTACAGGGATTTATTATCTTTGACGATTATGGTCATCGTTACGATGAATTTGCTCAAAACATGGCAGAAATGCTTGAAACTGGAAAAATACACTATCGTGAACAGATTATCGAAGGCCTAGAAAGTGCTCCGGAAGCATTTATTGGCATGTTGGAAGGCCGAAATTTCGGCAAACTTGTTATAAAAGTCAACAATAAGCTATAATAACATACGATTAGAAGGAGAAACATGAAAATATTAATAGTGCTTACATCCCATGATAAACTTGGAGAAACGGGTTTAAAGACCGGTTTCTGGTTAGAAGAATTTGCCTCACCCTACTTTGTCTTTAAAGACCGGGATTTTGAAGTTACCTTAGCCTCCCCGCAGGGTGGTCTGCCCCCACTCGATCCCAAAAGTGATGAGCCTGATTTCCAGACAGAGGCTACAGCTCGGTATCGAAAAGACAAACAAGCTCAGCAGGCGCTTGCCAACACGCTTCGTTTAGATTCAATCACCCCCGACGACTATGATGCCATTTTTTATCCTGGCGGGCACGGGCCTCTCTGGGATCTGGCTGAAGATAAGCATTCTATTTCGTTAATTGAGGATTTCTATCAAAAAGGCAAACCACTAGGACTCGTCTGTCATGCACCTGGAGTTCTGCGCAACACAAAAAATGCAGAACAAGAACCGCTGGTCAAAGGGAAAAAGGTAACGGGTTTCAGCAACACTGAAGAAGAAGCTGTTCAGTTGACAGAAGTTGTTCCCTTTTTAGTGGAAGACATGCTCAAACTTAATAAGGGGGTGTACAGAAAAGGCGAAGATTGGGGGAGTTACGTTGAGGTCGATGAAAACCTTGTAACCGGTCAAAATCCAGCATCTTCTGAAGCTGCAGCGCTGCGTATTGTTGAACTTCTAGACAGCTAAAATCCTTTGGTGTCAAGAGTTGTGGCAAGTCAATCGTGGCAGGTCGGCTTCGGATGAATGAGAATTACCCCTGTTTAGACCTGCACACTCTTGGCACCTTAGAAGTCTTGAAAAAGTAGCTTTGAATCATCTGATCAGATGGCTCTTTGTTGAAAATATACAACAATTACTTAACGACAACCGTCTCTGCTGCATACCGCCCGCATGACACTTCCCCAGGAACATCGTTCCAGAATCATGTTATGTATTTTGACTCATTCGTATATCATAAGCAGAAGATTGACATTGGCAGATTACGTCTTGGAGGAACAGTTTCAAGGTATAGATTTTTCCTGATTGTCATGGATGTTTCGGCATATTCGTTTCACCTCTAAATTCAATGCTTACTGTTTCACTAAGGTCATATAAAGAAAATGAGACAAGCATGCGTAAAGGTGACATCGTCATAGCCGACCACCCCGAAAGTAGATCAAGCGGGTTAACTCGATTTTACGGCATCGTACTTGAAGTCACAAAAACAGGCAGCGTAGTAATCGAGCTTGCTGATGGCTCTGTGATTAATCGACAAGTCAACTCAATCGCCGTTTACATACATCCCCCATCAAACTGGCAGGAACTGTTCAAGCAGCAGGAAATTGCATTCTCTCACCCAAGGCAGGCAATGTTCAGTCGGAGTTCAAAAACACGGCAGTGAGGTATCACAGAGGAGCACATGACAGAAATAATTCTGCATGCAGAACCTGGTGTAGTAATGAGTTGGGAGGATTTCAAGGTCGAGAAGCCGCCCTTTTCCATCGCACTTGACGGATACGTGATGGGTCAGACGAAATATTGTTCATCAGGTCCTTTTGCTAACTTCAACCATCATGAAGAAGTTGATCGTCTGGCCACCCGCAGCACATGCATGCAGATTTTCTTCTCCATTATTCTTGGTTTTTTTGATTCATTCAGGAAAGATGGCAGACGTTTTGCCCATGTTTATGTTAACGATGCCGACCAGGATGTCTGCCTGTCATATTGGCTTCTCAATCACCCCGATGAGGCTGCATCGATAAAATGGGAAGATCCACTCTCCAAGTTTATCGTCTTTGAGGACTTTATAGATGCTTCTGCAGGGGCATTTCCGTATGACGATTTAAACGAGCCAGATTCTCTTTTAAAAAGACAAGCATGGATATTTGAACCTTATACCACTGCCAGGAGTAAAAGACTCCTTCATTCCATGACGGGCCCGGATTTAATTCAGCTGATCGAAACCATTTCTGATCGTATTACCNAGTTCNCCAACTCTGAGGGACAATCCATTGATATTGATACACATCCTGAAATAATTGGAGGAGGACCTGGCTGGAAAATGATTATTGAAACCAGCATCTATGCTCGATCCAGTATTTATGCATCTGGGACCAGTGCCTTTGTTGGAATGAGAACACGTAATGACGGAAACTTCACATATGTCCTTGGCAAAATGTCACCATACGTTCCGTTCCCATTGGAGAAAATCTATGAAACGTTAAACAGAGTTGAAAATCTCGATTCGGTTCACAATGCATGGGGCGGGAGCGATATCATCGGTGGATCACCTCGAAAAACAGGAAGTTGTTTACCTCCGCATGAGCTCGAGAAAATCATTAACAAGATCCTCCTGGAAGGATGAATAACTTAATAAAAAGATTCCCTTAGGCAAGATTTACATGGATGCCTTACGGTGTTGGTTGAGCTTCTTTCTTATAATACATTGAATATTCTGAGTTTTTATAGCCACTGGAAAAGAGCAGAAGAGGATATATCGTTTGAGTAGTAACTCTCATACGAGAGTATTTGACGAAAAAAAAATCAAGAGTGCTGACTTTTTTTACGAATAACATTGGAGACATCAAATGAATGAGAATAATTTTGAAGAAAAAGTAGGACAGCTCAAAGAAGAGGTTGGGCATTTTGAAGAACAGATAACACCTCAGATCATTGAACTGACTGCTGTCCGACTGGAGAAACTGAACTATACTCCACCTGTTACGATTCCAAACGCTTCTTTTCTCAGGCTTACGAGAAATGGTTTACTCGATGAGATAGAGAAACTTCTCGCTCTCTCTGATAAAGAGGCATGCGCACTTGCACCTGACGAGCCAATGGAATGTCGGGACCTCAGAATACAATTCATCTCGGTACTGATTTATTACTACAAGAGACTCATGCTCCTGCGCCAGGACGATCCCGAGACCTGGGACGAGATTGATGAGCTTTACGTCCATGATTGAGATGAGATAAAGATATGCGCCGGATCAGTCTCTATGGGACCTGAAACCTTCTCTATTTATTGGTGAGAAAACCGAACCATTTCCTTATCCACCAGAGCTGTCAGGCAAAAGAAGGTGCGCAACTCAATGGTATTGGTTTAGGCTTCCTATGGCAGGTGTCGGACTTATGCGCCAACCCGACATTTTCAACGAGGTATCTCCCGAGAAGTAACCCGCCCGATTTGGGAAAAACGATAACGTCACAGGCATAACAGTACAAAGGTCACGTTGACTAGAGATACAAGTTTTCAGAGAATAGAACTGGCAATTGTAACTTTCGTGTCAACAATCCACCCCCATGGATAGGAAGGGATTTAATTTTAGCCACCGTTCTCCCTGACGAGCAATCAGGCTTTGCCGCCATTCCTGGGTCTGATCCCCAAACCATAGTTCCCTCGAAAATTCCTACCTCCTATCTATTTACACAACACTATTTTTCCATGGCTGTGACCCCTGTGCGGGCAATCTCAATGATATATTCTCGTCCGACCTCATCCAGAAAGGTATCAATCTGTGCTGTTGAACCCGCTATCTGAATAATTTGAGTATCCTCGCCTTTCTGATCAAGCACTTCAAAATTATAGTGTTCCCTGAAATTCTTCAGATGATCGGAATCAACCTCGAGTTTTACGATTGCTGCTTCACGCCAGTAGCTTTTATCCGTATCAAGCTCTTTTATTGAAATGATTTCAGTGAATTTTTCCAACTGTTTTATCACCTGCGTAACTTTGGCTATGTTGTCCTCCCGAAGAGTGATCGTCATCCTGCTTATTCCTTCAACTCTCGAACTGCACACAGTTAATGTATCGACATTATACATTTTTTTACGAATCAGCATCGACACTTTGTTGAGAACACCTGGACGATCAAGCATAAATGCCAGAATAGCTCTTCGCATCATCATTTTTCTCCCTTCTTTTTCTTTTTTGATGCTGGTTTCTCTTTCTTGGGACGAGAAATTATCATATCTTTAAAGCCACCATCTGAAGGAATCATTGGCAATATGACCTCTGTCGGGTCGCATACAAACTCGAGTAATATCGGCCCCTTTTGCTTAATGGCCTTCTGCAATGCTGGCGTAATGTCCTTGACTTTTTCCACCTTCAGATATGGAATATCATAGGCTTTTGCTATCAGACCATAGTCTGGATTCAACATGGGTGTTCCGCTGTAGCGCCCATCGAAAAAGAGTGTTTGCCACTGCCTGACCATGCCGAGATAGCCATTATTCAGGAGAATCATTTTTATATCAATCTGATGTTCCATGACGGTTCCAAGCTCTTGCATATTCATCTGGAAACCACCGTCACCACTTATCGACCAGACCCTCTCATCCGGTCGGGCGAGTTTCACTCCAATTGCCATGGGAAGTGATACGCCCATGGTGCCCGCCCCTCCAGAGGCAAACCAGCTGTTTTCGGTCTGGTAGTTATAATATCTGGCAGCCATCATCTGGTGCTGGCCAACATCCGGGACAATGAGATCTTCGCCTTTTGTCGCCAGAGAAAGATGACTGACTATGGTTTTCATCAACAATTTACCAGTATCACCAACACCTGTATCAATTTCGGCCTGATTCTCTTTTTTCATCACCTTGCGGTGCTTCTCAATCTTTTTGAACCAGCGGCGCCTGGGTTTGCATGTCAGCATCGGAAAATCCAGCAGGACATCCAGGGTTCTATAGACATCAGCATTAATTGCCACTGTTGTAGGCACATTCTTGTCGATTTCCGATGGATCTATTTCCACATGGATAACATCGGCATTGGCAGCATACTCGCTGAGTTTCCCCGTTACCCTATCATCAAACCTCATACCAAAGGATATGAGAAGATCTGCCTCAACAATCGCTCTGTTTGCTTCAACTGTGCCATGCATTCCCATCATTCCCAGGCTCAATCTGTGATCAGTCGGTAGTGCAGAAAGTCCGT
>JGI858J16261_1000033_pt1 | contig 16317 bp, 12 predicted proteins | sample TiedelARG03_113m_FD_16261 | JGI IMG/M metagenome (IMG submission 16261) | reverse complement strand
CCCGGTTCGAGAAATTTCGTTCACCGTTCGGATCGAAATCGACCCGTTTCATCGGGTAAAGCAGCCGATCTTTGGAGTAAATCAGTGATTTAAGTCCGAACACGTAAGGGCTTACCGAGCCCTTACGTGGAGGAGTAAAGGATTTACCGCGGGCCTTTATGGTCCAGGATTCTCCATCCTGATCATCAAAGGTGATCGGTGTGATTCTGATAATTCGACCGGCTTTGACATACACAAAAACCGGGCCGCCATTGGTGTTGTTTACATAGCGGGTTACTCCGCCAATGAGAGTTCCGTACTCAGGTGCTGAACGAAAACCCTGGAGCATGGATAGGGTCTGCATGAACCAGATGGCATCGTCATCAGCCCCTTCCACATCCGCCCTGAAGTTCTTCATAGCATTGAGCTGCTTCAGCTTGTTTGACTGGTCCGTCATCAGCTGTACAGCCGTGCAGGTATCGCTGAACACCATTGACACATCGGCACGAGGATCTACACCCTTTTTCGTGGACAGGTGGCCATCCTCAAAGATAAACAGGCGTCCGTAACGATCACCTTTAATCTTGATCTGTGCCGTTATGTTTCTTTCCAGAAGCCTGCCTCTAAACGAAGGAACAAAGAGCAGTTTAACTTTCATCAGCCCATAGATACTTAAAAGTGTGAGCTGAAAAAGCAGATTGGAGAGTGTCTCGGACCTGGTAAGAATGCCATCTACGAGATTGGTTCGCATGGACTGAGCCTTGTATGCATATTTGTATTGTACAACGCGTAACCATATCTATCCAAGATGTATGCCAGAAAATAATCCCATATAATCAATATGTTAAAAAACAAACTTGAGAGTAATAACCATATTAGGTAATATGAATTACTGTATTTGGTTAATAATCGCATTTTTACCATATTTGGGTTTATTGATGATCGATGATAATCTGTTCTTCAAAAAGGCAACGCTACTGATCTGCAGCAGTCTCGATGTCGAGGTGGCCTTGTGGCGCTCATTTCAATTTATCAGCGAAGTCCTTCCCGCCGACGCCATCTATCTCAATATCTATGAACCAGAGACCGGTTCTCTACGATATGTGGCCATGGCAAATCATGATGGCGGCAAAAAAATAGACCATTCAATCAAACTTCCCCCTGCCCTTATTCATGCAGTTGAAAGCGGCCAGAGAATGCAGAACTACCAGGTAATCAACCAACCCGATGATGATCCCATGGGAAAAATCATTCCTGAGCAGCTGGGCCTCAGCGACCACAGTTTCATAGCTCTGCGCCTCTTCATTGAAAAACAGCGGCTCGGTGTCATAGATCTTTTTGCTGAAGGATTGGATAAATACTCGGATGAGCATGCCATTCGCTTCTCGCAGTTACGGGAACCATTTGCCATTGCCATGGCCAATGCCTTGAAGCATCAGGAATTGCTTGATCTGAAGGAGAACCTGGTTTCCGATAACCGTTATTTGAGCAGTGAATTACTCTCTTATTCAGGCGATGAAGTGGTGGGAGCCGAAAACGGACTTCGCGATGTCATGGATAAAGTCAGGCAAATCACCCATCTGAAAAACACCATTCTGCTTCTTGGCGACACAGGAACTGGTAAGGAAGTAATTGCCAATGCCATTCACCGTCTTTCACCACGGAGCCACGAACCCTTTATCAAAGTCAATTGTGGGGCAATACCGGAAAATCTGATCGACAGCGAACTATTCGGCCATGAAAAAGGGGCGTTTACCGGAGCTGTCGCTCAAAAACGGGGCAGGTTTGAAAGAGCCAATAAAGGAACGATTTTTCTTGATGAGATCGGGGAACTCCCACCCTGGGCTCAAATCAGACTCCTGCGGGTTCTGCAAACACAGGAGATTGAGCGGGTCGGCGGATCTCCTCCAATAAAGCTCGATGTCAGGGTTATTGCAGCCACCCATCGCGATTTGAACCAGATGGTTGCCGACGGCTTGTTCAGGGAAGATCTATGGTTTCGCATCAATATGTTTCCGATCTCTATTCCACCCCTGCGAGAGCGTATCGACGACATCCCCCTGCTGGTGAACTATTTTCTTGCCAAGAAATCAAAAGAGCTGGGGATAAACCCGGTACCGCTCATCACCCGAGAGGTACTTGCCGAAACCATGCAGAGAAGCTGGCCGGGAAATGTCAGAGAACTTGAAAACAGTGTGGAGCGCTCACTGATTCTGCACCGTCAGGGACCTCTTGATATTCAGAATCCCCAGGAGCCGGTTGCCGCAACACCCAAAAACGTTTCACTGGAGCTGAAAAGCCAACCGGTTGAACTCGATGAGGTGATCAGGCAGCATATCGTTGAAACGCTCAAAGCAACAGGAGGTAGGGTAAACGGGCCAAACGGGGCGGCACTACTTCTCAATATTCACCCAAACACCTTGAGAAACAGGATGCTTAAACTCGGGATATCTTTCGGCCGTAAATCCCACTGATCAACGCTTTGTATTATGTACCATCAAGTCTCAATCGCTCGTAAACTGACACTGTCAGTACTCGGTGCATTGTCGGGAAATGGAGTGTTGCCGAATAGTTAATGAACCGATGGTTTGGCCATCTGCTCAGGTTTTCTTATTTTTAGCCCCCGGGCAGCATACTCTTTACTCTCCAGGGTCCGATCCATCTTATGGTAGAGGGCGGCAAACGTCTCAAAAACGATGGCTAGATGCATCTGGTTTGCATCTTTATCGGTCTCAAGTATTTTTTTTGCGCTGAGCAACGCCTGTTCCGCTTCTTCATATTTTTCTGAATCGAAGTAAAGGGTGGCGAGGTGGTGATAACTCTGGGCCGCAGCCGGGTGCTTGTCTCCGTGGTTTTTTCGCCAGATCTCCAGAGATTTTTTAAGCAGTTGCTCCGCTTCGACTGGTTTGCCCTGCACTCGATAAATGGCGGCCATGTTGTCAAGGGACTGGGTAATAGCCGGATGGTCCGGTCCAAATACTTCCTCCCTGATTTCCAGGGCTCGCTTATGCTGCTTCAATGCAAGTGTTCGGTTGCCTCGACGATCCTGGACAATCGCCAGATTGTTGAGCGACTGGGCAACTGCCGGATGCTTACTGCCCAGAGATTTCTCCCGGGCCTGAAGCGATGCTTCCAGTAATTCGAATGCATCATCAAATTGTCCCTTATCGATATACATTTCTGCCAAAGTATTCTGGGTTTCAGCCAGTGCTGGATGCCCTGAACCCAACGAAGATTTGAAGATATCGATCACTTCCTGAAACATTGGTTCTGCCTGATCAATGCGCCCTGTTGCTGCATAAAGTGTTGCCAGCCTATCCAGCGCCATGCCGGTCTCGGGACTCTTTTCATCCAGGCTGTTTTTGTAGATATCAATCCCCTGTTTCAGCAACGGTTCAGCAGCCTGCAGATAACCCTTGGCAAAATAGACTTCCGCCAGATGGGTCAATATACCCGCAAATTCAGGATGCTCCGGGCTGATACTGTTTTCATAGATAACCAGTGCCCGACGCAGCTTCTTTTCCGCTCCCTCAAGATCCCCGGTCTGCCGATCGATTACAGCAAGGCTTTTCAGAATCGGGCCAAGTTCAGGCGCCTCATCACTCTTATGTTCTTCTACCACCGTTTGTGCTTTCTCAAACAGATCCCTGGCTGGTTCCATCCTCCCTGCCCCGAGGTACATTGAACCACAGGTGTTGTACACAGATGCCATCAATGAAGGTTCTTCGGAGGATTGTTCTTGATATACTGCTATCACTCGCTCCATCAAAGGTTCAGCGTCATCAAATCGTTGTTGAGAAAAATAGAGTTCGGCCAGATTCATTAAGGTCTCTCCAACCTCAAGAGACTGCTTGCCATGCAACGCTTCACTCACGTCTGCGGACTGCAGCAGAACATTCTCCGCCTCGGGGTAGTTGCCTTCCAGACGATGCAATTCACCCATGTTATTGAGGCTGACCGCAACAGACTCGTGCTTGTCACCATATTCCGACCTGGCCGCTTCAAGTGCCTCCAACCCATAACCAATCGCTTCGTCGATCTTACCTTTTTGCATGCACTCAATTGCCTGTTGATTCAAGTCCTGCCAACGATCCGCCATGATGAACGCTCCAGCTGATGAATTTTTAAATAAGTAGGGATGAAAAGATAGTACCGCCTGGACAAAACTACAACCATCATCGGTAAGGAAGAAGAGAGCTCCGGGGCAATTGGCAGAGATAAGCAGGTCCGACAGGAGCTCCGAGCCGGACCTGCTTGAGAGTAAATGGTTTAAATCGTCATAATGGTTGTGCCGCTATTACCCATGAGTCCGTAAGTTTGGGCCATGGCTACCTTGGCGCCTTCCACCTGGCGATCTCCAGATCTCCCCCTGAGTTGATTCGCACATTCGATGACCTGCCAGAGAGCTTGAGCTGAAAGGGCCTCACCATGAGAAGAAAATCCACCACTTGGGTTTACGGGCAGTTTTCCGCCAATTTTCGTCTCACCGTCTCGCAACATCTTGTCCGCCTCCCCCTCTTTACAGAACCCGCATGTCTCTAGATACACGAGGTAATGCCAGGAACTGTTGTCAGGAAGTTCAAGCACGTCGACATCTTCGGGACCAATACCGGATTTTTCATAGGCCTGCCTGGAAGCGGAATAGCTTTCACTGAGCATAGGAGCTTCAGGAACAGACGGACATGACAGAGCGGAAATACGGATGGTCGGGTCGCCATAAATGGCGCTTCCCATGGTGGTTGCGTTTATCTTCACCGGATTGTCGGCTTTGTTGATCAACTCCTCGTCCGCTGTAACAATAACAGCTGCAGCACCAGTACTGACCGGACAAATCTCAAACAGTCTCAGAGGATCACAGACGTAGACAGAGTTCAGAACCTCATCCAAGCTGTAGGCTTTTTTAAACCGAGCATCTGGATTCTTCGAACCATACTCACTCATCAGCACCTTGACGTATGCCAAATCCTCTTCGGTGGTACCGTATTTCTCCATTCGTTTCCTGCATTCAAGCGCCCAGTAAATCGGATTGGGCAGTCCACCCATCTTCCACCTGATGACGTCTCTATCCTGAACAGCGTTGTCTGATTTGGCCGTCAGAAAACCTTTCGGCGATACGTCTGCACCAAAGGCCAAGGCAGTATCAGTCTCGCCGGCAGCGATACTATTGTACGCCATTCTCATAGATGCCGATCCGGTAGCACAGGCGTTGTATACGTTTACCACCGGAATTCCGGTTTCACCAAAAATGGACTCCAGATATTGCCCGGAGAGGTGTCCGGCATTGCCGCCATAAATAAAAATCCCGGCCATGATTGCCTGAATTTTTTGCCATTCTATGTTTGCGTCCTTCAGCGCACCGTCAACAGCTACGGCCGCGAAATCGGCAAAAACGTTCTCGGAGAAACCCATCCAGGGGTGTATCCCGGTTCCAATAATATATACATCTCTCATTGTCATTATCCCTTTATAGTTATTTTAGAATAGGCTATTTAACCGCTTGAAACGCCCAGGTAACCACTTGCTGTTTTTCTTCATTGGTAAACATCTCAAGAATAGTCGTTTCCATTTCCATGCCAATCTTAAGAGACTTTAGATCGGTCTCTGTTATAATCCCGGTAACCTGAATTTTTTCTTCTTCAAACTCAACCAGGCCGATACCGTATGGGGTAATCTTCTTCTCTGTTTTAAACGGGGCAGGACAGGGATAATATTGAATGGTATAACTCGCCAGCTTGCCTTTTTTAGGAAGTAAAACATCTTCCACGCCCTCTCTTGTACAGCCGGGGCGGTGCTGATAATGTTCCTTGGGAAAGAAGTACGTTCCACAAGCGTTACATTTTGCGCTCATTAATCTGACTTCTCCAGTCGACCAGTCCACTAAATTTGGTATTCGGGCTACTTTGTTTGCCATGTTTTCCATTGTCTTTGTCCTTATTTGATATCCTCATTAAGAAAAAAATTGCTAGCGGCCGACAAACTTCGGCGCCCTTTTTTCAAGAAATGCACTCACCCCTTCTGCTTTGTCCTCAAGAGACAGCGCCAGTGCATACATTTCATATTCGTAGTCTAGTCCGTCCTGCAGACTGGTCTGCATCCCCTTGTTGATGGCCTGCTTGGCAAGTTTTAATGCCGCCGAACTCTTTGTGGCGATCTTTGTGGCGATCTCTTTTGCCACGGGCATCAACTCATCCATACCAACGACACGGTTAACGAGCCCGATTCTGTCGGCCTCCTCTGCCCGGATGATATCGCCCGTAAAAATAAGTTCTTTAGCCCTGCACGACCCAATGAGGCGCTGCAGACGCTGGGTACCCCCGCCTCCAGGAATGATGCCAAGATTTATTTCCGGCTGGCCGAATTTGGCTTTTTCCGAGGCTACGATCAGATCACAGGCCATGGCAATCTCACAACCGCCGCCAAGACAGAAGCCGTTGACCGCCGCAATCACTGGTTTGGAAAGTTTTTCAACGATCGATCCCAAACGTACGATATTGTGAGCCATGAAGGATGTAGTGGCGTTGAACTCCTTGATATCTGAGCCGGCGACAAATGCCTTACCGGAACCGGTCAGAATCAGCACTTTTATCGCATCGTCTTCTTCAACATCCCCCACGGCAGCTGTAAATTCAGCCCGGGTTTTGATATTGAGGGCATTCATAGCCTCAGGACGGTTAAAGGTAATGACGGCGATGTTCTCTTCTTTATCCAGAATGATGTTCTCGTAATCCATGCGCTTCCCCACTTAGGCTGATAATTTTTGTCGGCGGATGCCGTACTCACACAATTTGCTCAAGGCCTTTACCCCGGAGATCAAAGAAGGGAAGACTGGCAGCTCTTTTCCCATTTCGTCCATTATGACGTTTTTATATTTGTTGTATCCGACGATCATGCAGACAACCACCGGCTTACCAACCTCTCGGACGATCTTCTGGATGATTTTTTTCTGAACAGCTTCCTGGGTGTATTCGAATCCCGCCAGTATTAAAACCGCAGCGTCTATGTTGGGATCTCTGAACGCATCCGGGAACGTGGTTTCCAGGGTTTTTGTAAAACCGATTTTGGTTACGCTAAAATATAAGTCGACAGGATTTGATACGGGTGTATCGAACATATCCTTGAGGTTTTCAGTTGTTTCCGGTGACAGTTTGGGAAGTTCCAGACCGTGGCTCGCGCACAGATCAGAAACGTTGACCCCAACGCTTCCGGCTAAGGTGATCACTGCGATACGATTACCTTTGGGAAGGGGCTGGGTGGAAAAAACCTTGGCGAAATCTTTCAATTCCGTAAAGTCATCGGCCATGATCATACCGGTCTGTTTGACTGCCGCTTCGACAATCTTGGCGTTGCTGGCAATACTGCCTGTATGACTCATAGCGGCCTTGGCGCCAGCTTCCGTTCGCCCGCCGCTGAGAAAAATAACCGGTTTCTCAGAGGCCACTTTCTTGGCGATCCTAGTGAGGTTTCTTCCATCGGTAATCGTTTCCAAATACATTGAAATGACATCGACGTCATCTTCATTACCGAAGTATTCCAACAAGTCATTTTCATTGACATCGCATTTATTGCCTATTGAACACACTTTACTGATGTTCAGACTTTCATTTTCTACGATATCCGAGGCCATCCCGGCCGCTAAAAGACCGGATTGGCCAATAAGTACAACGTTGCCATTGGGGACTTTCTTGGTCATGGGGTAAATCGATGTTACGACATTGCGTGAAACGATACCGGAGCAGTTTGGACCCATAACTCTGATATCGTTATTCTTTGCGATATCAACAATTTGCTGTTGATATATTTTGCCGTCTCCACCCATTTCAGCAAATCCGGCAGACTCGATAATTACTGCTTTAACTCCTTTTTTGGCGCATTCTTCCACCGTTGCAACCGTAAGTTTTGGGGTTGGAAGAGCTGTGACAACCAGGTCGACTTCACCGGGTATTTCTGTTACCGACCGGTATACTTTATATCCCAAAATTTCATCTGATTTGGGGTTTACCGGATACACATCCCCAGAAAAATCGCTGTTGGCTATATTGTTTACAATAACATAGCCCAGCTTTCCGGGCGTTCCGCTGGCCCCGATAACCGCTATTGATTTCGGTTTAAAAAATAGTTCCATCATAATTGCACCGTCCTTATCGTCAGCTTTTGACCTTTTTTTTCTTAAGCGGATAAAATAATTCGGGCGTCTACGACAATAGCGCCGTCCTTATATGCAAACACCGGATTCATATCAATCTCTTCGATACCTTCCGTTGCATTGACAAAATCGGATAATTTCACGAGCATATCCTGCAGAAAAGGAACATCCGCCGGATCATTGCCACGATATCCTTCAAGGAGTTTCTTGCCCTGGATTTCTGTTGTCATATCAACCGCATCCGATTTCTCGATCGGCACGATGCGAAACGATACATCCTTGAGAACCTCAACGAGGACACCACCCAGGCCGAACATGACCACCGGCCCAAAACTTGCGTCTTTGATCATTCCCATTATGATCTCTGTGCCAGGCTTGGCCATTTCCTGTACGGAAACACCTTCTATATGAGCATCAGGTGCATAGGCGCGACAGGAGGTCATAATTTCATCGTAGGCCTGTTCAACCGCCTTACCATCCGCCAGGTTCACCTTAACCCCACCGGAATCGCTTTTATGGGTAATATCCACCGATGAAACCTTCAGAACGACCGGGTAGCCGATCTCATCGCTTATCGATACGGCCTGTTGCTTGCTCTCTGCCAGCACGGTCCTGGTACAGTTGATACCAACTTCATCAAGGATCTGTTTGGCTTCGATCTCAGTGAGCACCGTTCTCTTCTCTTCCCGGGCCTGACTCAAAATCTGAGCTGTTGTCATTGCTTCTCCCTCATCAATATGCTGATTGTTCAATCCTTATCTTCTTTCCTGCTCAATCACCTTGTTATGCTGCCGTTAAACCGCCATCAACATAGATGGTCTGCCCGGAGACAAAACTTGCCGCATCGGAACATAGATAGACGACGGCGCCGACCATATCTTCAGGCATGCCAATTCTTCCCATTGGTATAGCGGCGGCATATTTGGCTGCCAGCTTCGGATCTTCGGCGATATGCTTGGTGCCCGGGGTAATTACCAGTGCAGGCCCGAGAGCGTTAACTCGAATGCCGCTGGGCGCCCATTCCAGAGCAAGTGCTTTTGTGATCAATTCAACCGCACCTTTGGTAGCGCAATAACCAGTGTTACCACCGGTGTAACCGCGAATGCCGCGAACCGAGGAAAGATTCACTATCGCTCCGCCTTTCTGATCACGCATGACCTTGCCGACGATTTTGCATGCAGCCATGGTTCCCTTGACATTTACGTCGAAAAGCTTGTCCCAGTCTTCCATCGGATAGTCAAAAGCATCGCGCTTGATATTCATACCCATGGCGTTAACGAGAATATCGATTTTTCCATACTTTCCGACAACCGCATCAACCAGATTCTGAATACTGGCTTCATCGGTAACATCGCAAGCAACGGCAATAGCCTCGCTGCCGGTCTCTTGAGTGATTTTTTCGGCAACCGCATCGATTGTCTGCTGATTTCTACTCGAGACAACCACCGTGGCACCGTGATAACCAAGGCCAAGCGCGAGCGCTTCCCCAATACCTCCGGCACCGCCGGTAATAACGGCAATTTTTCCATCCAATTTGAATATATCTTTCATTTCATCCCCTTTGATTATCGTTATCTGTCACGCTTAAAAATTAAGGAGTAATAATAAAAACCAGTACTTCTGCAGGTTTTCCATTATTGACTACCATATCGCGCTCCTCACCGGGTGCGATGTAGACGCAGTCCCCTTGATTGAGTACATGCTTCTCCTCGGGTCCACAAACAGTGATTGATCCCTTAACGACGTAATAGACGCGCTCTTTCGGGGAAGAGGACAACTCGGCACCACCGTTTGGCTGAAAATACGAATAGCAGACCGTGGTACGTTTTGTGTCTGCCTCGGTAAATTTCTGCAGGCCATACACTTCGGAGTGTTTCGCCGCATCATACGGTGTCCCTTCGGCATCTTTTACACTGATCATCTCTCCACCTCTTCTTTCTTGATAAGTTAACGAAGGGAGCAGGTCATTGGATGCTCTCCGCTCCCTCGTTTAGCTATTTTGGATCTAACGTGATTTCTCCCAAATTCACATCGTTATACGTGGTGAATTCCAGTTCCAGTGCTTCATAACCACCTGCAGAAACGGCAACTCTATAGGTTTCATTTTTATCAAGTCCTTCAAACTCAAAATCACCGAATAGATCGGTTACCGTTTCCCGGCTCTGTCCCCCACCGACCAGACTCACGGTGACACCGGGAGCACATTCACCCTCGTTGTCACTGTAGACAATTTCCCCAGCCACAAAGCGCTTGGGTATTCCAATGTACTGGACGCTTGAGTCGGTCTTGTACTCAGGATGCAGACTCTGGGTTTCAAGGCGGGCAGAAAGCTTGGAAATTTCACTTTTGGGATCGTCTAAATCACCAAACACCAAGGCTCCCGTGGGACAGGATTCGACACAGCGCGGCAATTTCTCGCCTTCATCAAGGCGATGGGCGCACATCGTACATTTCTGCGGCAGCTGCTTTTCCTTGTTCCAGTAGATCACACGATAGGGGCAGGCGTTAACGATGGCTTCCTGACCCACGGCCTTTTGGGGATCAATCATCACGATGCCGTCGTCTCTTCGGTATACGGCCCCATCTTTAGCTGCATCCATACAAGGAGCATCCTTGCAGTGCATGCACGGCGTGGGGATGTAGGTTAATTTAGGTTTTGGATAGACTCCCCGCTCAATCTCTTTAATCTGCATCCAGAACTGTCCATTCAACGGTTGAGCCGCAGAGTAGGAGGGATAGTCGTTACCATAGTATTCATCCCGGCAAGCCAGAAAACAATTGTAGCAACCGTTACATTTACTGACATCAATTAGTATGGAGTATCGAGACATTGTATCAGCCCTCCCATTTTTCGATTTCAATCAGGCAGGAATTAGGCGTCATTCCCGGCACATTTTTCGACACCATCCGTGTAGGCGTCAGGATGTTTACACAACCACCTTTATCCGGTGAATCGGCATTACCCGGAATCAACGGGTCATATTTCGCTGACGATGCGTAGCTGTGAATAACACCTTCGCGTACACGCTCAGTGAGCACCGCCATACAAAGTACTGAACCACGATCGTTGTAAAGCCTGACAATATCGCCCGAGTTAATACCCCGAAGCTCTGCATCCAGCGGATTGATCCGCGCCGGCCACCAGGCATACCCATCTTTTTTGATCCGATGTGTCGGGATATCATCAAGCCAGTCGGTATGCTTGTCATAATGACAGTGGAAGGAAAAACGTGGATGAGGCGACAGGAGCTGCAGCGAATATTTTTTATAAATTTCGCTGTGGTGCCCTTCCCAGCTCTTCAGATAACGTGGTACCACCGGGCGCTCTTCATCGTCCGGAAACTTGGATTTCAGACTCTCGGAAGCAAATTCGATTTTACCGCTGTAGGTTCCAAGCTCTTTTGCCTTGATCGTTCCCCGTTTCGGGTTATTCGAATCCGGGGTATCGCAATCACGACCTTCAGCAAACCATCTCAGAGCCGGTGTCGATTTGTAATCGTCAGTGATATTGACGATATAGTATCCTTTCTCGTTAAACTCTTCCCAACTGATATGTTTGGGCAGATCAGAAGAATCAAAAAAAGCTTTAACCCATTCAAGTTCGGTCTTGCCATCGGTAAACTCTTCTTTTCTACCAAGACGCTCAGCGATCAGAGAAAATATTTCAAAATCTGATTTTGATTCGAAAAGCGGATCTATCACTTTCTGTTGCCGTACCACAATTCTGAAATTGCAGCCGCTGCTGGCATGACAGGTATAACCGCCGCAGGCTCCCCATTCACCGACATCGTCTCGCTCAAAATTGGTGCAGGCCGGCAGAATAATGTCCGCCATTCTCGTTTCACTGTTAAACCAGATATCCTGATTGACGACAAACTCCAGCTTCGGGCTCTGGTACATCCTGACCCATTTGGAGGTATCGCTCATGGTACCCAGAAAAGAACCGCCGTAGCGATAGAAGAGCTTGATTTCCGAGTAACCTTCCATCGGGTATTCGAAATGGGTGAACTGCTGTTCCAGTGACTGGCCGCAGAACCCTTCGCCATACCAGCTTACTGGCGGATCAAGAACGGCATCCGGCACAGTCAGACGCCAGAGACGCTGCTGGGTCGGATTTGCCGGAAGATGATTGGCAATAGATGAGGTAGCAACGCGCCCCTCCGGGTCGGCATAGGCTGGAAACCAGGTCTTGGTGTCAGAGGGCGCACCCATGGTTGTGCCCCAGATGGAACGTCCAGGTTTTCCAAGCCCCTGCATTGCCTGCAGCAGAACCATCATTCGGGCCCACTCGGTACCAAATGCTGTCCGGCAGGCACCGCCTTCACCGCCGCGGGCACCACCTGATAGGATGGTGCGTTTAGCAGCCCACTCACGGGCCAAGGCCCTGATTACCCGGGCTTTCACACCCGATTCTTCCTCGGCCCATTCTGGTGTTTTCGGCTCACCGTCAAGCTCACCCAGAACGTATGGTTTGAATTCATCAAAACCAAGTGTGCGATCCTTCACATATTGCTTATCGTAGAGATCTTCTGTAATCCAGACGTAGGCAATGGCCATGGCCATTGCCGTATCGGTACCCATACGGGGAGCGATCCATTTTCCTTCCATCACCGCAGCAGTGAAATTATGAAACGGATCGATAAAGACCATCTCGACGCCTTTTTCCTTTAGCCATTGACGCCAGAGCGCTGATTCCTGACCGGTGTAAGTCCCCCGGGTCGTATCGGGATCATTGGACCAGAGCACGATCATCTCTGCGTTCTGCAATGCATCTTCGAGCATGTCGTATGGTTCCGGCATACCCAGACGCCAATAAAAACCGTAGGTATGCGTTGCACCCCAGTGCCAGCCTTCCCAACTGTCCGGATTATCAAGTACCGGTGTAAATTCGAGCATATTCATGAAGCGGGCAAAGGGACCCATTTTATAACCGACAATTCCCCAGTTATGATGTGAAGAGGTCATACCGCTAATTGCCGAGCCTCCGTATGTCTGGGAAACCCGTTTGATCTCTGAAGAAACAATATCAAGTGCCTCGTCCCAGGAAATTCGAGCATAAGGAGACTTGCCTCGATTCTGAGGATTTCTCTCGCCATTGGGATCAAAATCCACCCGTTTCATCGGATACTGAATACGCTCTTCCGAGTAAAGCCGTCGCCTGTCTGCGTGAACATATGGGGCAACTGCAAATTTCTTCGGCGGCGAGTATTTCTTATCCCCGGCTTCTATTGTCCATGGCTTAAAGTCCTTCTCATCGGCAACCAGAGGCCTCATTCGTGTTACCTTACCGTCCTTCACATACACACTGACAGGACCGGCATTGGTACAATTGGTAAAAACCTTTTCACTCATTACGATTCCTCCGCGATTTGAGCTTAATGGTGGTTGTTCCTTGATCAATTGTGACAACCCACCTTAACTTCATATAAGTCTAGACAATTCAATTACTTAAAAGAAACAAACTGAATTATTACTGCGGTTTTCTTATAATCCTAAGGGCCAAGTTGTCTTGCATAACGGAACAATATCAATACAATTATCAACAGAATACACCATGGAGTAACCATGTCAAGATATTTTACATGCAATGTTTGTGTCCAGATTGAAACATGTAAGATACTATAATAGAAATATATTTTTAGATTTTTAAGATTATTTAAAACCTCTATTACGTTTTTTCTTGACAGCAGGTCCTAACCATTCTATTTGTTCCACTATATGAGACACATTGTTTTTTCGACGAATCCCTGAACAGGATATGTATGCTAAACGGAACAACCAAAACTCAATTCAATAAAACCATGAGCAAACAAAACGGAGCAAACGAATCTTCTGTTGAAAAGGCTCTGAACATTTTGCTTGCCTTCTCACCATCAGATACGGAACTGGGAACTACAGAATTGAGTGTAAAACTTGGCATGCACAAATCTACAACAAGCCGGCTGATCAAAACGCTTGTTGCTACGCATTTCCTCCAGCAGAATCCGGCAACCAGGAAATACTTACTGGGTATGTCCGCGTACCGTATGGGATATGCGGCCACACGCTCGCTGGACACACGTTTGTTGTCCATCGCCCAGCCACACCTCTACCAACTCGCTCAACAGACCGGTGAAAGTGTCGCCCTGGAGTTACTGTCCGGTACTAACGTAATTCTGGCAACCCATGTTGAAGGGCCCAGCCACTTGAGATTTAACTTCCAACAGGGTGAACTGGTGCCAATCAATGTTGCAGCCGGAGCCAAAGCAATCCTGGCCCATAGCGATCCTGACTATATTGAGTCATGCCTGCAAAGAGAGTTTGAGAAATTCAATGAGCGAACCATCGTCTCGAAAAAAAGCTATCGTGAATTGCTGAAAACAATTAGAGAAGATGGAGTCTCCTACGATAGAGGTGAACGCTACGTCGACATTCACGCCATGGCTGTGCCCATCCATTACCCCGGTGGACCTCCTAAAGCTGCGGTAATTATTGCAGGTCCGGCTTTTCGTTTAACGGATACGTTTCTGAAATCTGCAGCTCCCGCCCTCAAAGAAACAGCCCATAAGATTGCTGAATCACTTTATTCCTGAGCGATACATTCGGCAGACACCTTCACCCGGATTACCCTGAAAAACAGTCCTGTCAATCTCCAACATATTGGGCTGCCCTCTGATATGTCGGAGGTGCTGTGTGGTTCGCTGTGGCCATTGTTACCTGCTGAATGACAAGTAAACACGTTAATTACCACTTCTTAATTCAGTTTCAATCAACACCATGGTTAATGGCATGGTTATTGTAAATGAATTCTTTGAGACGTGAAATTTTTCCTGGGGATGATCTTTTTGAAATCCGTCATAAACCCAGAAAATTAAAGGAGTCCGTAACAATGGCAAAATTAAGACTAAAAGACAAAACGGTTTTGAGAAGCCTGGGTCTTGGCGGCTTTTTCGGAGGCGGAGCTGAGGGAATGGTGGATGTTAAAGACGGTAAAATTGTCCGAATCCGCCCGATGCGTTATGGCTGGAAATACCAGAAAAAAGATGTGCGTCAGTGGAAAATGTCGAAAAACGGTACCTATATCGAACCCGACTGGAAATCGCTGCCCGGTCCTTTTTCGCTTTCCTATAAAAAAAGAGTTTACTCGGCAAACCGTATTCAGTACCCGCTAAAACGTGTGGATTGGGATCCTAACGGAGAACGGAATCCTCAAAATAGAGGTAAAAGTAAATATGTCCGTATCTCCTGGGATGAGGCGAGCGAAATTATTGCTTCCGAAATAAACCGGGTCCACGAGACCTATGGTGTTCACGGAATTTTGATGCAGGGCGACGGACACGGTGAATGTAAATCGATCAACACTCCTCACGGACATTCCGGCAATTTACTGGATCATATGGGGGGATTTACGCTGCAGGTACGCAACCCAGATAGCTGGGAAGGGTGGTATTGGGGAGCAAAACATGTGTGGGGGCAAGGTGTTCAAGGCAATATGTGGCCGGCGGCTAATACCGTTAATGATGCCACCGAACATACAGAAATGATGCTTTTTTGGGGATGTGATCCTGAAACCACTCCCTGGGGCTTTACCGGTCAGTTTGCCAGCAAACTCTGTTATTTCTGGTCGGAAATAGGTATGAAGCAGGTATATATCTGCCCGGATCTTAACTACGGAGCAGCCATTCATGCGGATAAATGGATACCGGTTCTGCCGAATACGGATGCGGCCCTGCAGCTTGCAATCATCCATGTATGGCTCACCGAAGGTCTTTACGATAAAGAGTATATCCGTACCCATGCTATCGGTATGGATGAATTTTCCAGCTATGTGCTGGGAGAAGACGATGATATTCCCAAGTCACCCGCCTGGGCCACAAAAAAATGTGGGGTCCCTGAATGGACCATAAAGGCTCTTGCCCGGGAATTTGCTGACAAAACAACTTCCATTGCCCACTATTTTGGAGGAGGACTTATTCGTGGTCCATATTCCCACGAGAATGCACGCCTGGAAGTGATCCTTCTTGCCATGCAGGGGCTCGGTGGACCGGGAGTCCATCAATTACAGCTGACCTATTTCGGGATGCCCAGGAAGCAAGGTCTTGCAGGAGGCGTCTGGAACCCGGATCTTGAAGAACGCCTCTCCATTCCAGTCATGTCTTCCATCACCGCCTGGCAAAAGCAGGCCTTGCCAAAATGTCTGGTACACAAAGCCATTG
>JGI858J16261_1000032_pt1 | contig 16330 bp, 14 predicted proteins | sample TiedelARG03_113m_FD_16261 | JGI IMG/M metagenome (IMG submission 16261) | reverse complement strand
AATGCTTCATTAATTTAAATAAACTTCAGATTGACATAAAAAAATCACCAACAACCCACCAATGTGTTGTGCAATATAAAAACCTCTGAAACAAAAAACAAAAATCACCAGGAATCGAACTTTCTACAGTGTACTCCTATTAACTCTAACTTCCTAGCCGTAAGAACCTTAAAAGCGAAAAAACCTACTAAATAAGTTGTTAAAGGTATTGCAATACAAAAACTACTGAAACCCAACCACCAAAACCAAATTTTAAGCAATAATCACTAGGAAAAATACCTTACAACTCTATGTAAAACATGTAATACTACTGAAAACATCTTAAAGATAATTATCTAAATATAAACATTCCTAATTTCAACCTCCCTATCTTCGCTCCCCTCCATAGCACTCCAAGTGTCACTGTCCTCACCGTGCTGTATGGTATCTGCAGTTTTGAAACCCTCTGCATGCTGGGAAGATGGAGTGTTTAGAGAAACTGGGGTGTCAATTTGGGAGTTTGGGATGTAAGATATGGTCATTGGGAGCAATCTAGAGAAGGAAGGAGCTGCTGATTCTGGAGTTGAGGTGTCTATTGGGGCTAGGTGCCTTCTTGGTACGCTAACTGGGGCAAGAGGTGTACCAAATGAAGGTGTGTCTTTAGGTGTACCAAATGAAGGTGCATCTGTTTGAAGGAAAGTCAAATCTATCAGGTTGGGAGGGGGTAGTTGTGAGTTGGTTTTTTCAAATGAGACAGTCTCGGTTTTGGGGTTGTACCTAGCCCGCCATACCATCTTCATTCTGTCCATCATACTTTCATCCCCCTCTTCTATATCAATAATTGTTCCATGTCTCCACCTCTGCCACCTTCTTGCAACCCTTCTTTTACAGTCCATGCATATACACATGCACATTGAAAAAAACACTGTACTAACACTTCCAAAGAAAATTAGCACTATGGCTACATCACTTAAAGCTTCCCCAATATGAGCTTGATTTCGTGGAGTTTTTGAAGTTTCTCCTATAGGGGGTTTATGTGTTGTAGCTTTCTGGGTTGTATAACCCTGGTGGTCATGCAAATCATAGTCTGAGTTGTCATAGGACAATGTACACACTCCTCTACCACAACTATAGTGCCTCTGTCCAGCCCATAAATCACGCAATGCCGGCCAAATATCTTCATTATATTCCAGTATTACTGCTTCCTGTATTACGCCCTCATCTACTTGCACTTCTCTTGCAGATAGTGTATATCTTGAGGTAGATAATACTTCTAGGGGGTTAAACAATCTGCAAATCAGCATCCACACAGCAACTATAGTACATCCAGTAGCTGCCATGTTGAAGTGAATTTGGTGGGAAAAAAGACATTTTTGCTGGGAGATTTTATTCACAATAGGAAAGGTGTGCCCATCCTAATTGTTTTGTCTATGTGCGTGAATGTGTGGGCGGTTGAATTGGAATTGCATTGAATTGGGTTGTATTGAATAGATAGTACATAAACTCTCTTCTAATTTTACAACACCAACTTTAGTTTGAATGTTACACTTCTGTTTCATTTTCTATTGCATGTTCTGGTGGATGTCGCTCAACTTCTTCAATTTCATGTGATTCTTCCTCTTTTGGTTTTTGCTGTGAAATTTCTTCCATTTCAATAACTAGTTCACGCGATATTGCTTTTTTCTTTATGCACACAATTGCCAGAATAATTAATAAGAAAAAAACAGAAATAGCTAGTATGTATATAACTACTACCAAATAACCTTCTGCTATTTCTGGGTCAACTTCGGGAAATATCACATTTTGTATTATTTCACAATTGGACTCATTAGTTGGTGTAGAGCTGGTTGCAGTTTCCATAAAAGATTTTGCAGGAGGCATGGTTGTTTCAGATATTTTGCTTGTGTGAGTCTCCGTAAAAGTTTGTATGCCAGCAAAAGTTTTTACGGTGTATTTTGTAGTGTATCTGCCCGTATTAGCTTTTACAACTGATTTTGCCGCTTTTATTTGCATAGATGGCGTAGGTCTAGGTGAATTATTCTTGACAATATTTTTAAGGATTAATATGGGGTTATTTGTACTTTTCTCTGCCATATCAGCTTTAATTCCGTTGGTTTTTTGCAGTGTTAATAATTCCATTGGTGCTGTAGTTTTCTCCATAGCACTAGCTTGCACAGCTGTAGCATTTTGGGTGGTGGGTTGTATATTTTCCTTTTCAGTAGGCTCATTTATTATGTGCGCCATGATGGACTTTGTATGTTGCAAACCCTCATTTATCTTCATGTCTATGGTGGTATGTAACTGCGTAGTTGTGTGACCTCCACCATCTTTTCTCTCTTTAGGGGTACATATTCCATTGAAGCAAATCAACTTCTTATTTGGAGTATACAATTCCTTCAAAATCGGCCAAATCTGTGTTTGGTAATGCACATCCCCAATAGAAGTATCCATAATGTAAATGCTGTATGTTTGGAGAGTCTCAAAGGTTTCATAATCCAATCTCGGGAAAACTTCACATGTCAAAAACACTAGAAAATCATTTGTGTTGCAGGCACATTGTTGTAATGTCGGCACGTGACATTTCCTCATATTTACCACACTAACATATACTAAAAATAGCTGTAAACATACAAAATGCATTGTGATGCGATCTTGAACTCCTCTGCCCTCTCAAACACACAACTCAGGAAACTGCGCACCTCAGCAAGGTCTATATCTGGATCAGGGGAATTACATAGTCTTGTTTATTTAGTCTCGTATAAAAACTATATAAAAATGAGATTTGACTGTGTATGGCCCATATTTGTGGAGGAAGTTCACCCACTGACTACTATCCAACCATACACATTTTTTGAATCAGATAGAGAAGGAGGAGTTTGGATTTTTTTGGAATCAGCATTATAATAGTAGGTTTGAGAGTAGCCTACATTAGACCCAAGATCATCCATCACTTTCTACACCGAGTAGCCTGCATTAGACCTCAGACCATCCATCACTTTCTACATCTACTAGGAGGTAAGAAAAAAATTGCTGTTCTTTTCAGTGGGGCGTAAAAAAACCAACAAAAAAACATGCTTAAAACGTTCGATACCACTAAAATCTTGCAAAATTTAAAGGAAAAATATGTGTGCCAATATTGCAGTGTTAATTATTCTAATATAAGCAACCTCAAACGTCATAAAAAGATATGCAAAAAGAATGAAAACGCATTAAAAATAAAAGAGGGGGGGGAAACGTATCTCTGCCTATATTGTGGTGTTATTTACTCTAATAGAAGTAATCTAATTCGCCATGAGAAAATGTGCAGAAAAACAAGCATATTATATTCCTGTAGTGTGTGCACTAAAGAATATACCCGCAAGCAAGATCTAGATAAACACTACACCAAAGAACATGTTTCAACATGCCAAAAACAAAAACCCTCCAAAAAAATCATATCAAATAATGCAGCCTTGCAAAATCCACAATTTTTATCAAATAATGCAGCCTTGCAAAACCCACAATTTTTTCAAAGTGGAAGAGGCAATAAAATAAAGAAAATACATTGTTCTCGATGTCCAATTTTATTTGACTCTAGACGAGAATTGTACAAGCACTATTGGCTACAACACAGAATCCAAATTGGGGGGCAACTGCAATCTCCTCCTTGGGAGAAAGCAGGAAAACCTCCTCCATGGGATGATGATGGGAATATTGATGAGGATTTAAAAGAAACATATGAAACTCATGCTTCTTTGATATTACAAAATCATGACACCTCCCCCATCATGTCGTCTTACAACTTCCCAATCAGTAATGATTTCACTATTGAGACAATGATGCAACACATAAACCACATACACAAAAGCAACTTCAAAAGCTATAAGATAAATATCTATTTCGGATTTGTGCTGAGAAATTTGGAAAATGGGAGATATAGACTTTTTAAACCACACAGTAATGATTCTGTATTAGAAATTCCGTTTTTGATCACCAGAAAAGCGGATTTGAAAAGATTAGAAGAAACCCTCACTAAAATTGATGTTGTACAACACATTTTGACACAGAGGTTGAATACGAAATTTGTTATAGTTTTGCTCACAAATGTTGTTTACACAACTTTTTCTCTTACAGCTTTTACTATGGGTAATGCTGTAACACTGCCTAATTACTTGAAATATAAAAAAAGTATTAGAAGTCTAGAACGAGATTATAGAGGGAAACTCATTAAAGATAAGTTATGTTTCTTCCGCTGCCTCACTTTTCACACATACCCTTTTCTATATGAGAAAAAAAGGATTAGATTTGAACAGCAAGTTTTAACATTTTATAATGAATATATGGCTTATATGAATGGAAAAAACTCTGGTGAGGCTTCATACTCCCAGTTTGAAGGAGTTGCCTTAAAAGATTTAGCCTCGTTAGAAATCTGCTTCAAGATAAATATTAACATATTTAAATTACATGAGGATTCTAGTTGTTCAGCTATATATAAATCTTTATCTGTTTTTGAAGACACAATGCATTTAAATCAATATGAAAACCATCTTTCGTATATTACAGATATTTGTTCATATTCTCAAAAGTTTCAATGCTCGCATTGTACTAGACTATTTAAAAGGAAAGATTGTTTGAGACTCCATGAAAATTGTTGTGAATCAAAACGAAAACTCTGTTTTGTAGGTGGTTTTTTAAGACCCAAACTCACGATTTTTGAAGAATTACAAGATTACGGCATCAATGTGCCCCATTCAAACCGCTTCTTTAGGGAGTTCATTGTGTTTGATTTTGAATCTATGCTCTCTGTTGTAAATGAACGAAGCACAGATAAGCTTATCTACACCCACATGCACATTCCCGTATCTGTATCTGTCTGTAGCAATTTCAAAGATTTCCAAAAACCCATTTGCATCGTTAATGAAAACATGGCTGTATTAGTCAATGAAATGGTAAACTATATGAGAATTATTAGGTTAGGTATTTACCACCACAAAAAACAAACATTGACAAGACATTTCACAGAGCTAGATATCTTAATCTTGCAGTGGGAAAATGAAACAGGAAATGAAGAATTTTCTATGAGCCAAAAAATAATGTTGAAGCAGTTGAATAACCTAAAAAAGAGACTTGAGAAATATTGTAGTGAAATACCGGTTTTAGGTTTTAATTCTGGTCGTTATGATATTAATCTAATTAAAAGTAAAATACTTGAATGTTTACACATGGATTACTCCAAAAGTTATTTTGTTGTTAAAAAGAATAATAGATATTCTTGCATCAGTAATGACGAATTCAAATTCTTAGATGTGAGCCAATTTTTAAGTCCTGGGGTTAGTTATGCTGAATTTTTAAGGACATTCCTACCCCCAGAATCAGATTTGGATTCCAACGAAAAGACCGAGGATAAAAAAGCCTTTTTTCCTTATGAATACTTTCAAGATATTTCCCAATTAAACGAAACAAAACTACCCCCCCTAGGGCAAGCGTGGTGGAGCTCATTAAAGAATAAGAGTATATTAGATGATGGAATCAAATCTATAGAAGAGAACTATGCTTGGTTAGAGGAAACCTGGGAGAAGGAACAAATGAAAACTTTTAAAGATTTCCTAATATGGTATAATAATCTAGATGTCTATCCTTTCATTAAAGCACTCTCTAGGCTTTGTGAATTTTATTTTGAGAAAGGAGTGGACATTTTTAAGGAATCTATTTCAGTGCCGGGTATAGCTAGAAAAATGATTTTTGAATGCGCAAAGAACACAAACACTCATTTTAGTTTGATAGATACACAAAATGAAGACCTTTATCACAATATTACTGCAAACATTGTAGGAGGTCCTTCAATAATATTTAACCGATTCCATATGAAAGATCATACTTTTATTCGAAATAACCCTGATTTTGCTTGTAAAAAAATTCTGGGATTTGATGCAAATTCGCTCTATTTATTCTGTATAGCTGATAAAATGCCTGCAGGAGGATTCATTAGAAGATCACATAAAAATAATTTTAAACCTGAAAGAAGAGATAAATACGAAGCCATGTTTCATTGGATGGATTGGCTAAATGCATCACAATCTACACATATTCACCACTATAGAAATTACGGTAAAGAAAAGAGAGTAGGGCCTTATCTTGTTGATGGGTTTGATGAACGAACAAACACTGTGTATCAATACCAAGGTTGTTATTTTCACAGCCATTCCTGCCTCTTGTTTGATAAAATAAAATCCCCAAAAGAACAAAATCTATTCTTATTGAGACAGAAAAGAACAAGCGCAACAAATGCCTTTCTAAAGAAGCAGGGTTATAAGGTTGTTGAGTTATATGAGTGTGGTTTCAGTGCAATGAAAATAAGAGATAAAAACCTGAGGAAGTTTATTAATCAGAGAATTTCGATTTTCACCCAAAAATTCCCCAGACAGGTTACTGAAAAAGAAATAATACAGGGTGTTTTATGTGGGGATATTTTTGGTATGGTAGAAATCGATATCTGCGTTCCAGTTTCATGGGGGGAGGTAGACTTTACCCCTAGTTCTTTAGAGCCTGCTGAGTATTACTCTGAAATGTCTCCAATTTTTCAGAATCATGATGTGGCTTTTGAAGATGTAGGGGAGTTCATGCAAAAATACATCATTGAACATGGATTAGGTAAAAAATCGAAGAGACTGTTAGTTGGAGGTATGAAAGCCCAACAAATACTTATTGCAACACCGCTTTTAATTTGGTATTTGCGACATGGCATGAAAGTAACTAAGATATATCAGGTAATTGAATACAATACCCCATCCTATTGTTTTCAAGAATTCATGGAACAAATATCATCAGCTAGAAGGTTGGGAGACTCACAGAAGAATACTTCATTCGCAGACACCATGAAATTAATAGGTAACTCTGCTTTTGGGTCAATGATTATGAACAAAGCAAAACACAAGAACATTTACTACGTCAAAGGTATCGAAGAGGCTTCTAAAGCTGTCAATGATGAGCTTTTTGAAAAACTTTCAGAAATAGGGGCTGACTACTATGAAGTAGAGAGATTCAAATCAAAAATTCAATTAAATCTACCGATTCAGATCGGTTACTTCATTTTACAGCTTGCTAAATTACATATGTTGAGTTTCTACTATGATTTTTTAGATAAATTTTTAGAGAGAGAATCTTTTCAACTCACTCAAATGGATACCGACTCGCTTTATTTTGCAATAAGTTCTGCTAGTTTAGAAGACTTAATCAAACCTAGCATGAAAGAAAAATATGTCAAAGCTTTGAAAGGGCATTGTACAGATAATTATCCTTCTCCAAATGATGACATGCCGTGGTTTCCTAGAACTTGCTGTGAAAAGCATGAGAAATTCGATAAAAGAACTCCAGGACTTTTTAAGCTGGAATATGAAGGGGATTTGATGATTTCCCTTTGTTCGAAATGTTATTTTATTGGGAATGAAGAAAACTATAAATTTAGTAGTAAAGGAATAAACAAACAATATATCACTAATCCTAAAAGCCTTTTTAAGCAAGCCCTTGAAAACAAACAAGGGATTGAAGGGAAAAATGTTGGTTTCAGATTGAAAGATAATGGTATTTATACATATCAACAAGATAAACTAGCATTTTCCTATGTATATTGCAAAAGAAAACTTATGTGTGATGGCGTAAATACCCTTCCTCTAGATGTTACCTTATCTAGCAATAAAAGAGCAAAAATATCTTAGTTCAAGTGTACTTCTATGCTTCAGTGCGCATCAATGTTGGAGCAAATAAAGCACCTCCATATGTATTTCAATGCCTCAATACGCACCAATGGCCGGAGTTTATAAACAAACCACGCCTACATACACTTCGCTTTAGGCAACAGATACGGAAATTAGCGAAGCAGTGTTGAGGAAAATATTTATTTATTCCAATTCACCCACGCAGCATTAATTTAAATTCTTTGTAGCATTAGTATTATGATCAGTCTTCTTAACATTTTCAGAGGAAAAGGTCCCTCCTCATGATGTTGCCCTTTGAAAGTCCAGCCAGTTTTTCAATTAGTGGTAGCACCAGTACAGGTAAAACCTCATGGGTTTTTAATCTATTAAAACACAGCAATGTCATGTTTAAGACACCACCTCATAAAATTTTGTATTGTTATGGAGTATGGCAAAATTTATTCGATGAAATGGAAAAAACACTTTCAAATATATCTTTCCACGAAGGCGTACCTTCATCTCAAGAAATAAATGATTTTGGTGATCATAATCACAACATCATAGTTCTTGATGATCTCATGTCTGATTGTGTTAAAAATAATGATGTTGAACAATTATTCACTAGAGGAATGCACCATAAAAATTTGAGTGTTGTCTATTTAAACCAAAATCTCTATGCGCAAGGTAAGCATGCAAGAAATATTACCTTGAATACATTCTACCTAGTAATTTTTCAAAATTTGAGAGATTGTTCACAGATACAGAAATTGGGTCAACAATTATTTCCCGGTCAAGGACAAATACTTGTGGAAGCGTATAAAGACAGTGTACAGAAGAAATATGGGTATTTGGTAATTGACCTTGCACCAAATACACACCACCAATTAAGATTGAGAACTGAGATATTTCCAGATGAAATAACTAAAATTTATCATGGAAGAAAATAAAATAGATGAAGAATACAAATTATCTGTGGAACAGACCTGTGAAGCTGAGATTTCCCGACTAGAACAATGCAGTATATCTAGATTATCTGATAGGGAAGTCTGGAATATATTTGGCTATTCTCTTCCAAAACAAGAAGTTGTATATTTTTCTCAAATAATTGCACTATATATTGTTATAATTATTGGGTTAATTAACATAACTTTACAAAATGAGCAGAGCAACCTTTGGTTATCTCTCCTTTCTGGGTCAATAGGCTACCTCCTCCCGAACCCTTCCTTAAAGAAAGAAACCATCATCATGCAGAGAACATCATAAAACTATTTAAATTCAATAATTCTACAATTTTATTCATTCCCAAAGAGGATTAAGAAGTAGAAGGACCTCTGTTTTTTTCCCCATAAGTTAATCGAATGGAATAATCTACATATGCGCACCAAACTCTACATATGTCCAACAATTCTCTAAATAAGAGCAGGTATTTTCTTTCTTTTTTATTGGACAATACCACATCTAAAGAGCAGAAACAATTCATATTATTGAACGCATCTAAACTACAACTACAAGCAATAATTGAAATAATATACAACATCTCCAAAAACCACTACATCAAAATTACTCCCCTAACTAAAAAAACAATTACATCAAACCTTCGAATAATAAAGAAATTAATATCCACCCCTAGAAAACTCACCCCAAGTAAATATAAGCTTCTTCAAAAACACTATAAGATAATATATCATATTCTTTTTATAGTAAAAGACATTATTTTTCAAGCACTAGATCACAAATGAAATTTGTAGATAAATTTGCGTTAGTGCCCATAGAGCGCTATAACCAACTATTTAAGGGAATAAATAGCGAGAATAATAAAATAGAACACACAGAACAAAAAGGGGCGGGGGAGGAACAAAAGACAGAAGATATAGATAGAAAAAAAGCGGGTAAGATAGTTAATGAACCTCTTGATACAAAAATTAATGACTCTAGAGAAATACACACAAAAAGTAATAACTCCACACAAATAGGTAATAAGACTGGTAATAAGGCTATCAAGGAAAAAAACTATAAGAAAGCTCCTACTGGAAAAACTATAGCGAAACCCAACAAGAAAGCATTTCGTAAATTTCCACCTCCCCCTCCAGGCATTCCCAACATTCTCAAAAAAAGTGATTTTAAGTGGCTAAGTCTTTTTTAATGTGTGCTCTGCCTCTTTGATGGATAAACAAAAGGAAACTTACTTAAAACGACTTTACTACGACCCCAAAAAACCTGCTTCCTTAAGCGGCATAAATAAACTCTACCACCATGTTGCACAAGATGGGAAATATAATTTCACTAGAAAACAAATACAGAGATGGCTTCAATCACAGGAAGTTCATACAACAAACCGACTTGTTAACCGCAAATTCAACAGGAGAGTTGTTATAGCGCCTTACATTGATTACATGTGGGACATTGACACAGCTTCCTTCATAAATTATGCTGAAGACAATAAAGGCTACACCCATTTCATCTTAGCTATAGATGTTATGTCTAAATACATTTGGACAAAAGCAATTAAAACTGCTAGTGGAGAGGAAACTGTAAGGGTGCTTAAAGATTTTTTCAGAATTAGAAGGCGAAAAAAGGGGCGAAAACAGAGAAAGGCTCGCAAACCTGAACGCATAAGAAGCGATGCCGGATCTGAGTATATCTCAAAAACAGTAAAAGAATTCTTGAAAAAACATGGGGTAAAATATTATGTCACTCACAACGAAACCAAGAGCAACTTCGCAGAAAGAGGGATCCAATCAATCAAGTCGAAATTAGTTAGACACATGAGAGCAAAACTAACTAAAAAATGGATAGATCAATTAGATAATGTAACTTATGCATATAACCACACAATTCATCGCTCTATCAAACAGACTCCAGCTTCTGTAACCAAAAAAGATGAAGTAAAATTATGGAAAATGTTATACACTTCAAAAAAACCAGCACTACCAATAAAAAGTTCCTATAAATTAAATGTAGGAGACCTTGTAAGAATTTCAAATCTTAGAAGAGCCTTTGAAAGGTACTATAGCGAGCACTGGACCAACGAAATATTCATTGTGACGAAGAGACAAATGAAACAATATATGCCTGTCTATAGGCTTATTGATTACGCTAAACTACCAGTAGAAGGCACATTTTATGAAGAGGAACTGCAAAAAGTATATGCCGATGAAAACACTGTTTATAAAGTAGAAGAGGTGTTGGATAACGAAATACAGGACGGGGTACGAAAATATTTGGTGAAATGGGTAGGATGGCCCAAAAAATTCAATACTTGGATCCCCAAAGAAAATTTTACTGATTATACATAAGGTAGTATTGCTCTAAAATTTTCTTAGAAGAAGGCTTTAATCAATGTGGCTTGAAATAAGCACATAAAAACACAATTCTGACATGGTTTTAATTAGTATGGTAGAGTATGTCAGAAGAAGAACACCTATTCTATTTTTCTTCCAAATATTCACTTCAAGACCCAATTACAGGGAGTTTTACTATTAATTTACCTTTAACTTTAAATCTAGAAGGAAAGTGGAAGTGTGCAGTTTTAGATTTCTTTATTAGACCTGATAATTTAGATTTCTTTATTAGACCCGATGATAGTAATAAGCACACTTCAGAATTTATCTACATATTGGCAGATTTTTGTAGCACATCTTTTATTCAAGAAAACAAACAAATCCCCATTCTAAAGAAAATAGGAGTAAACAAAGGTACTTACCACTATAGTTTTACCCATCCACTATATATACCACTAAAACAACCCACCCTCACAAATTTCGATTTAACGTTTCTTGATACATTTTTTGAACCTATTACATTACATAAAACATTCTTGATTGAGTGTACATTACATTTTAGCAAAAATGGGAGATAATTTTCAAACCTGGAAAACTCATTTCATCCAACAAGCAAAGGGTTTGATACCACATGAAAGGAGGTTCTATAGAGTGAGCATGCAAGAAGGTAAAGGAGATGAGCCCCCCATCAAAATGGTATCCCCCACAGAACAAGTAGTTGATCGTGCCAGATCCAGCCTTAATGAACCTCCTTCTGTGTATGATCCTGTTTCAGGAGTTATGCAACATACAGAAGGAAAACATACTAAATTAATTCGCAAAAGAAAAAAGAAAAGTATGCGCCCTACAAATAGGGTAAAATACTCCAAAAAAAGAAAGACCTCAAAAATCACCAAAAATCCTAGAAATAAGAAGAAACTCCCCAAAACTTCTAAAAAGACCTCCACTAAAAAAACACTGAAGAAAAAAATAAAGACTAAAAAGAAATGGTGGATGTAGTCCTATAAAACAGGAGATTGCATTAGCCCTATAAAATAAGAGGTTGCATAAGTAGGAAGCATTTAAATAAAAATCACTCAAGGGGTAAGGTCTTTTTTTTATACCTTGGAGCAGTATGGGGCACTTACCCAAAAAGACAGAATTTGGATACATACCAGCACTAGCTTTATTTGAAAAACCCTCCGTAAATACTGGCATTATAGGTTATAAATGGGTTCAATACAGACCCATATCACAAATATCGAGCAGTGGACTCTTACAATTCACAATATCGGGAACTTCTAATGACTATGTAAATCTGCAAAATTCATATTTGCAACTTAAAGGCTACATAGCTAATTCTAGAGGAGAAGCTATATCACAGACAGATGATGTGGCCTTTGAAAATCTAGGGATACAAAGTCTTTGGAGTCAAGTAGACATATCTCTACAACAAAAAGTAATAAGTTCTAGAGTAGGTACTAACTATGCATATAAATCATATCTAGATGTCCTACTAAATCATTCGCAGGATCAAATGGAAAACCAATTAACATCACAATTGTTCTACAAAGATGGAGCAGGTCTTATGGATGGTGGTAATGGAAATTTTGGCTATAGGATCAGGAAAACATTTACAGCAAAAGGGCAGGAAATACAGCTAGAAGGCCCTCTATATCTTGACATTTGCCAACAAGAAAGACCGATTTTAAATGGAGTGGAAATAAACCTAAAATTTTGGCCAAATAAACCCTCATTCTATATGTCATCTATTAGATTAGAAGGAGGGTATTTTTTCAAAATTACGGATGCAAATCTGAACATCTGTATGGTTGAAGTCTCACCCGCTATATTGGTTGGACATGGTGCAGGTCTGAAAGAGTCTCCTGCGCTCTATCCGTTTCATCAATCAGACTTCAAAGCTTTCAGCATCCCTAAAGGACAATATGTCCACTCCATAGATAATATATTTCAAGGCGACATCCCATCAGATCTCATTGTAGGACTAGTTTCATCGCAGGCATATGTAGGGAGTTACAATAAAAACCCTTTTAATTTTCACAACTATGATTGTAGTTATTGCGGATTTTTTATTAATGGGAATTCTACACCTTCTCAACCATTTGAGCCTCTATACATTAATAGTGGTGCAGCAAAAAGAAGAAACAAAAGAGCAGAACCAGTACCCTCAACTCCTAAAAAACCCAAACCCAATAAACCAAATTCAGAAAGTGGATCTGGGGGAGAAGATGGTGATGAGAACCTGCAAATACTACATAAAAGTGAAGCTTATATGAATGCTTATTTAAGCTTATTCGGCCAAAAATATGGTTCAACTACAGATATTCCAATTTCTAGGATTGAATACCCCTACGGTTTTTGTTTATACAAATTCCAAATCAGTGAAAATATAAAAGGAGAAGAAACTGACTTTATTTCCATTCCACATCGAGGTCACACACGTCTAACTCTCAAATTTAAAGAAGCACTCCCCGAAAGTGTAACAGTTATTGTTTATGCTCACTTCCCAAGAATCCTACAAATTGATGAAACACGGAATGTAGTATTTTAAATAAAACAAGCAGGATGCCCTACACACTATCCAGTGAAGATATATTTCAATTTTTAATAAGAGATGAAGTAGTGATGGAGGTTTTTGGTGGAGTATTACCAATAGATAAACTACCTGCTAAAATTAATAGGGAAGCCGTATTTGTTATCAACACTGACCCAGCTGTTTTACCTGGTGAGCATTGGGTATGTATTTTTTGTCCTCACAAATCACCCCCAGAATTTTTTGATTCTTTAGGAAGAGACCCCACTTTTTATTCGCATAATTTACCAAAATTTTTAGGGGAGAAATATATGTTCAACACTATCAGACTTCAACCCCATGATTCAAGCACTTGTGGATTATATTGTTTATACTACATCCATCATAGAATAAGAGGAGTGGATTTCTTAGATATATTAAAGATGTTTAGTAAAAACCTAGAGCATAATGATGATATTGTTATAAATTTCTACCAAAAAAATTGAATAAAACATAAAAGAAAATGCAATAATCTTTTCTTCAGCATTATGTCATGCAACTCTTTTTTCCCCTTCATTACTATGGCATACTAAGCGATTCAAACCATTCAATATTGCTATTGTAAATATTGTTTTAATATAGCAGTGTGGTGTAATGGAGGTGTGCATGCGCTAGCAGGATGGTGGACTTTAGTGGGATAACCACACAGGTGGGAAAACTCATTAAATATAAACCATCTATATAAGCCACCTGAAAGCAGTACCAACATTGAGCATATAGCAGGATGATGGTGATTTTAGTGGAATAACCACGCAGGTGGGAAAACTCATTAAATACAACCCACCTGAAAGCAATGTCAACAGGATGATGATGTTTTTTAGTGAGGTAACCACACAGGTGGGAAAACTCATTAAATATAAACCATCTATATAAGCCACCTGAAAGCAATGTCGACAGGATGATGATGTTTTTTAGTGAGGTAACCACACAGGTGGGAAAACTCATTAAATATATCTCTACCTGAAAAGCACACTCAAGAAAGGTCACAAAAACCCACAGCATAACTCCAACCATGTTTCATAAGCAAGAAAAAATGGAGAATTTGTCATATTATGCCATATCAATGCAGAAAATAAAAAGAGGCACTCTTGACATAATCAAAACAGAACAGAAAAACGCATGAAAAAAAATATATAGAGGGTAGATATAAATATGTGGGAGGGGAGGTGCTTAATCAAACACTACCTTCGAGTGGTAAGCACTGAGAACGCATTATACGCAGTGTGATGTGGAACTAAATGTGTTTTAAGGGGAGGTAATTTTTGTGATTTTGGTGGGTATTTTATGGGGAGGGAAGGTGCTTAATCAAACACTACCTTCAAGCGGTAAGCACTGAGAACGCATTATATAGTGTATGATGTGGAGCTAAATGTGTTTTAAGGGGAGGTAATTTTAATAGGTATTTTATAGGAGGGAAAATGCTTGATCAAACACACTACCTTCAGAACGCATTATAGATTGTGTGATACATGGGTGAATAAAATTACAACAATTCCTTATATTATAAAATCTATTATTTTTATTGCAGAATAATGAGCACCCCATTACCCTACCCCAGACCTTCAACCTCCAAAGCAATAGATGTAACCCCATGGGAACCCAGAGGTGTGGATGCCAACCCTTGGGAGCCTTTAAGATGGAGAAGTGTTTGGGGGAGAGAATGCTGGGATAATCTCGATAGGAGATACTGGCGAAAAAGGAAAAGTAGAAAAGGTAATACTACTAAAGCCACTTTAGGATTTTATTCACAACCACCAAAAAATCATAATTAACGCTATCATTCCTTTATGCATTTCACTTCATCAGTAACTAACGGTGTCATTGCTTTATACATTTCAGTTGAAGTAGGGTGGGAATCACCAAAAGCTCTCAGTAATTAATGCTGTCATCAGTAACTAGTGGTGTCATTGCTTTATACATTTTCAGTTAAAGTAGAGTGAGTCAGTTGAAGTAGGCTGGCTCTCAGTAATTAATGCTGTCATCAGTAACTAATGGAGACATTGCTTTATGCATTTCAGTTGAAGTAGGGTGGGACTCACCAAAAGCTCCTATACCGATATATATATCAAGAGAGAAGGGGTGGAAGCTACCAATCAAAGATGAAGTCCCCAAATATATATCAAAACTACCACTCAAAGATGAAGCCCCCAAAATCAAATTCTTTAAAAGCGTGGAGAGGGAAATGGAAAGATGGGAGAGCTGGGGGGGTGCCCCTCTTCCCTCTAAAAAGGAGTCAACTCTCTCCCCCACAATGAGGAAAAGCATCCAACTAGATAATGAAATATCTCTTGGAATGAACAATATGAAACTATGTAATTGAATGAGCAATATGAAACTATGTAATTGAAAAACAAAAGAAAATATGTGATTAAAATACATAATTAAAATGCATGTTTATTATAAAATATTGTTGGTGTGGTTATTGTAAATTTTACTAGCAGTCTGTGGTTTACTATTTGTTTAATATACTTATATGTAAGTTAAATCTCAAAATGATCGATTTTATGAGCCCTTCTCTTCTAAATATGTCCTATGTAAATATGTCCTAGCAGTCACGTGGTTTACTATTTGTTTAATATACTTATATGTAAGTTAAATCTCAAAAGCTCTCATAGAAAGCAACATAATTTAAATCTCAGCAAGGTGAGTGATTGATTGGATGAGCCCTCCTTTTCCCCACTCGGGGACAGTGGGGGAGGGGGGGCTCATCCAATCAATCACTCCCCTTGCTGAGATTTAAATTACGTGCTTCCTACTACTAACCCTATTCTCCCTTGATTACTCAACTGCATTTAATGATCAGTAACATATGTTATTACATAACA